>Ga0307487_1000525_pt1 | contig 29972 bp, 19 predicted proteins | sample CBIW12metaG_FD_203665 | JGI IMG/M metagenome (GOLD analysis project Ga0307487, IMG submission 203665) | Sea-ice brine microbial communities from Beaufort Sea near Barrow, Alaska, United States - CBIW 1.2 | ecosystem: Environmental > Aquatic > Marine > Coastal | place: USA: Alaska | collected... | reverse complement strand
AGTATAGGGTAGCATCATTGTATGAATGCAAAGCTAAGGTATTTGCTAATGGGTCATTTTCTTTTTCCCATCAAAGTTTTTATATAAGTTGAAAGTAAGGCTAATTATCTTCCACTGATGTAAGCTAATCAGGTTATTTAAGATAAAATACGAACTTTGGATAACTTGGCTAAGTTAGATAACCAAATAGACCCTTATTCATTCCACTATGAGAAAACATTGCGTAGAGCTCCAAAAAACAGGACAGTTTTCACAATTTTTTTTGGATTATATAGAGGGCAAAAAGGAGCTAGCGCCATTTTATAGTCATGCTCCGACTCTCGACAGTTTTGCAAAAGCAATAGATGAAAAAGATTTTTCGTCAGAGAATCGAATGATACTAGTAAAGATGCTTGACAGGCAATATGCTACCCATGAACTGAGTTATTCAGTCTCGGAAAACATCAAATCTTTAGAATCAAGCGACACTTTTACAGTAACTACGGGTCATCAGCTAAATCTTTTTACCGGTCCTTTATATTTTATTTATAAAATCGTCTCTACGATCAACCTTGCAAAGCAGCTTAACGAACGATTTACTGAATCACATTTTGTCCCCGTGTACTGGATGGCAACAGAGGATCATGATTTTGATGAAATCAACTATTTCAAAATGGATGGGAAGAAATTCCAATGGAAGAGTGGTCAATCTGGCGCGGTGGGTAATTTCAAATTAGATGATAGTTTTAAGAGATTTTTGAAAGAGGTACCATTTGCTGCCAAGGTGTTTTATGATGCTTATTCCTCTTCCAAGACACTTGGTGAAGCAGTCCGAAAATATGTAAATCACCTTTTCAGTGATGAGGGATTGGTGATCGTGGATGGAAATGAGCCTGAATTTAAACGTGAATTTCAATCGGTCATTCTTTCTGATTTATTTGATCATCAACCGTTCAAAAAGGCTACCGCCACTTCCGGGGAGTTAGAAAATATTGGGTACAAAAGTCAGATTTTTCCCAGAGAGATTAATCTATTTTACTTAGACAAGGGATTACGGGAGCGGATAGAACGGGTAGAAAACGGTTTTGCTGTAATAAACACGGCTATTCGATTTACTGAAAAGGAGATTCGGGAGAAAGTGGAAACAAATCCGGAGATGTTTAGTCCTAATGTTGTATTGAGACCACTTTACCAAGAAATGATTCTTCCAAATTTAGCGTATTTAGGAGGGCCCTCTGAAGTGGTGTACTGGTTACAGCTTAAAGGTATTTTTGATTTGTTCAAGGTGCCATTCCCAATGATTTTACCACGTAATTTTGCATTGATAATTAACCCTACAGTGCGTCGCAAAATGAAACAGCTAGATTGGGAAGCTGTTGATTTGTTCAGAGACTATGATAAATGGAAAAATTTATATGTTCATTCTCAGTCAAGTTTAGATATTGACTTGGTCAAGCAGAAAGAGATCATGGCTTCACTATTTGATAAAAAGGGTGAAGAAGCTGCCTATCTGGAAAAAACACTTAAAAATGCGTTTGAAGCTGGCAAAATAAGGTCTATGAAGATCTGGGATCAAATGTCGCGCAAATTGCAAAAGGCGGAAGAGCGCCGTCTTCATATTCAATTAGATAGAGCTTTAGCTATCCAGGATTTTGTGCTGCCCGGAGGAAGTCCCCAAGAGCGAGTGGTAAATATGCAGCAATTCTATTTGAATGATCCAGAGCTGATTAATCAGTTGCTTCAATGTTTCGATCCACTTGATTTTTGTATGATGGTATTGGAAAATGGAGAATGATAAAGAACAGCTTAGGTCTTTTTATAAAAAACGTAGAGCCAATTTAACCGAGAAAGAACGTTCAGAGATGTCTTTCAAAATTGCTGAAAACGCCCGGTTGTTTCTCTCAGAAAGAAAGGAGCTCAGGCATTTTCATATTTTTTTTCCCATCAAATCTCAATTTGAGGTAAATACATTTTTGATATTCGATTATTTGCAAGCGATCAGAGCTACAGTTTATACCTCCAAAGTAGATCCCGCATCCCATAAATTGCAAACTTTGAAAGTGCTGGATAAAACTACTTTCCAACTTGATAAATGGGGTATTCCTCTGCCTAGTCAGTTTGCAATAGCGCAAAATGAGTTTCTCGAAGTTATATTCATACCCTTATTGGCATATGATAGACAAGGGAACAGAGTTGGTTTTGGAAAAGGATATTATGATTATTTTTTACAAGATCTTGACCCTAATGTTCTTAAAATCGGTCTCAGTTATTTTTCTCCTGAATTCAAAATCCAAGCCGAATTGCATGATATTCCGTTAGACTTTTGTATTACGCCAGAAGAAGTATTTAGCTTTTAGCTCACCTTCACTCATTTTTTCGAGAACCTAAATCTTGTATTTTCTACTAGTGACCTTGTGTTTTAGCTAACTTTTGATTTTATATGGGGTTTGGTATTTCAACTAAAGCCTTATCGATTAAATACAATTTGAATTGGTGCAATGATGCCAGCAAAGAAAACTCTTTGATTTTCTCGGGTTTAGACAATTTTCTGCTTATGTAGAAGACCGATCATCCAAGGAATCTAACTTAGAGCTTACCAAACCATTTGTTAGTATTTAGTTTAGCTTCAAGAAAGTGTAAAAGCAAAAATTAGTGGTTTACTGGATTTGTACACTGTAACCTGCTCTTACTAAATTAAGTACAGGATTACTTCCGCGCGCTGGCCAATTTTAATGAGACTTCTTGGTATGCATAATACTGACTTTGGTGGAAGTGAAGCATGTGAGGTGAAGCCAATAAGCCGTTCCTTTCAGAATTGTAAAGCTTAAATGCTCATAATTCACGAGATCGAGTAGTAGGTAAGATTCTGATTTCAAGAAAGTAGATAATCGGATAATTCCATTGCAAAAAATTCACCGTGCTGAGGTCGAGACTGTATCTACTGAAATCAGAAACAACTCCAAATATTATTTCTTCTAAAATCAGATCTTATTCTTTTAAAATTAAACCCTTATTTCAGTAAAGATACTTTTATAGAATAATTTAGTTGGATTTTTTAACCGATTTTTCACTTGATCACGTTGCTACCGCGAATTTTGGCTTTCATAGCATCACTTCTACCCTATTCCTCAATAGTAAAAGGCTAATAGAGGCTTTAAAGTAGGATTTAGAATTTAATTTGGCTATTCCAGTTCATAGGTTGGTTATATTTTATTTGAAATAGGTATGAATGCAGTTAATTTTTTTTAAAAATAATTGTCCGTATTTAAAATATTTTTTAGAGTGTGCATTTTCGGTCATAGTCAGAATATTATTTGGTGCTAATTAATTTTTCCATTTTTTAAAGTTAAAATGTGTTAATAATATCTGTAATACCAAATAATCATCCATTTAACCACTTAAACATAAGTTTTAACCGCTAATGGACAATGAATGGATAAAGTTAAGCTTTAATTAGAAATCATTGTATTTATTCTGACTTTTATCTTATTTAATATAATTATAAATATAATAAATATTAAATAATCAATTATTTTCTTGTTTGGATCGTGTATTTTGAATTTCAGTAGAAAGGAATATTATTTACATATCTACTAAACAAAATACCTTATGAGAAAAGCATTACTATTTGTTGTTGCGCTTTTCGCCATGACCCTCAGTTTTGAGGTGTCTGCCCAACAACGGGTGATTACCGGTACGGTGATTTCCGAAGAAGATGGGCTTGGCTTACCTGGCGCAACAATCCTCGTTAAAGGAACCACAGTTGGAACTACCACCGATCTGGATGGTAACTACTCTATTACTGTGCCCGCGGGTTCTGATGTTTTGATGTACTCTTTTGTGGGCTTGTTAACCCAAGAAGTTACCATCGGCAACAGAACTGTTATTAAAATAATTCTCAAGACTGATGCTTCCCAACTATCTGAAGTGGTAGTGACGGCAGTAGGAGTAGAGAGAGAGAAAAAGGCACTGGGATACGCAGTATCTACTGTCGGAAGTGACCAGCTTGAAAATCGTCCAGAGCAAGATGTCTCTCGTGTATTACAAGGCAAAGTACCCGGTGTGAATATCACCTCCACCAATGGTATGTCTGGTTCTGGTACTAACATGGTAATCAGAGGTTATTCTTCTGCTACTGGATCTAATCAACCTTTGTTTGTGGTTGATGGTGTTCCATTTAATACCGCCACTAACAATACCAACGGATTTACTACCGGTGGTGCTGCTACCTCATCCCGTTTTCTGGATATAGATCCAAACAACATTGAGACTATCTCAGTTTTGAAAGGTCTTTCTGCTACCGTATTGTATGGAGATCAGGGCAGAAATGGTGTGGTTTTGATCACTACCAAATCAGGTTCGTCCAAGAGAAGTGCCGCGGAGGTGACTATCAATCAGTCATTCTTCTCTAATAAGGCTGCTTCTTTGCCAACTTATGGTACGGAATATGGAAATGGATTTCAGCAGGCGCCGGGATTCTTCTTTTCGAATTTTGGACCTAGGTTGGATCAGGGAGTTGTAATTCCCAATCCTATTGCTAAATCTTCAGTTGCTGCAATCAGAAACGCTTTCCCTGAATATTGGGTAGACGGTATCGTAGGTGGTACTCCAACGGATTATGAATACAAGGCGTATGAAGATCCTTCCACTGCATTTTTCAGAACAGGTTTAGTAGCAAATACTTCGGTACAGATTTCCGGCGGTTCTGATAAGACTGGTTTCAACGCTAGTTTTGGATATACAGATGACCAAGGCTTTACTCCTGGAAATGAGCTGACTAAATATAATTTTGGTCTTGGTGTTAATTCTGCCGTTTCAGATAAGTTCTCTATCAATTCATCTTTTACTTTTGCAATCACTGATTTGCAAACGCCTCCTGTAAATGCTGCGTCTGGTTCGGGCCCATCTGGAGGTATTCCATCTGTATTTGCACACGTGCTATACACGCCTAGATCTGTTGATTTGGCTGGTCTGCCATGGAATAATCCAGTGGATAACAGTTCTGTATACTATAGATCAGGAAACGATATTGTCAACCCTATTTGGTTGGTCAATAATTATAAAAATACTTCAGATGTAAAGCGTTTTTTCAACGCAACGTCCTTAGTCTATGATTTCACTGACAACTTCTCCGTTACCTATAGATTTGGTCTTGATACATATACTGAGAAGCAGGAACTCAGATATAACAAAGGGGGACCGTCTGATGATCTTGCAACCCAGTCTGGATACTATAGAACGATAAATATTACAAATACGATCTGGAATCAGGATGTAATTTTCAACTGGAAAAAAGAATTTTCAGATAAATTTGGAATGAATGTTTTGTTAGGCGGAAACTCCCGATATGATAGCTATATCCAAGATGGTGTAGCATCACAAGGACAGCTTGCTTACAACCTTTTCCGTCACTCTAACTTCACAAACTCTTCCTCAAATGATTCCTACTCTGGAAATACAATGAATAGAACGGAAGAGCAGAGAAGGCTGGGTATTTACACAAACGTAACTTTAGATTATGATAGCTTTCTATTTTTGAATTTAGTAGCTAGAAATGATTGGACTTCTACGGTAGAAAAAGATAACAGAAGGATTCTATACCCTGGAGCATCAGTTTCTTTCATTCCGACTACTGCATTCAACTGGAATTCTTCCACCTTGAATAATCTTAAATTGAGAGTAGGTTATGGTACATCTGCTGGCTTCCCTTCTCCTTATAGAACAAGGAATACTTTGGATCAACGAGCTAGAGCTTTTGTGAGAGATGGAGCAGTAACACAAACTCACTCAGTTTCTAACACGTTGGGAAATCCTAACTTGAAGCCAGAGCTAATTGAAGAATTGGAATTTGGAGTAGAGGGAGCTATGTTCAATAATAAACTGACATTCGATCTTTCTCTCTACGAGAAAAACACTAACGACTTGATAACTGATGCTCCTATCGATCCTGCCACAGGTTTTACCAGAACGTTAATTAACATAGGTAAAATCAGAACCCGTGGAATTGAGTTTCAAGCTACAGTGACACCGATTTCAACCCCATCAGGATTTAGATGGAATTCTACAATCAACTGGGGGCTATATAGATCTCAGACAATGGAATTGGGATTTGGTCTTACTGAAGTAGTAATCGCTGGTTACACTACTCTTGGGAACTTTGCAATACCTGGAGAGCCTTTCAACGTGATTAAAGGAACAGCTTTCGCAAGAGATCCTGATGGAAACCCAATAATTCTTTCTGACGGTGTATATAAAGCAGATCCTGGACTAAAAATCATTGGCGATCCTAATCCAAAATGGAATAGCTCTTGGATTAACTCCTTTTCATACAAGGGTTTTACTTTCTCAGCTATGCTAGAGTATAGGCATAAAGGAGATGTATACTCTAATACTGTGACGGCGACCCTTGCAAGAGGTGTTACCAAAGATCCAGTTGCAGATAGAGAATTGTCCTATATCATGCCTGGTGTAAGACAGGACGGTGTCAACGAAGACGGAACTCCAAAGTATGTGAAGAATGATATTCAGATCTCTGCTTCTGATTACTTCTTCTCAGGATATCAGGGTAGAACAGATGAACCAAACGTTTTTGATGGTTCTATGATTCGGCTTCGTGAATTATCACTTGCCTATTCACTACCATCAAGCCTAATGGCCAAATCGCCATTCAAAAGAGCGTCTGTTGCTATCAGTGGTACAAACCTTTGGTTTAAAGCCTTGAATTTCCCTCCAAACATGAATTATGATGTGGACGTATTGGGAACTGGTGTGGGTAACGGTCTAGGTTTTGATTTTGTGACCGGTCCTAGCTCTAAGAGATTTGGTGGTACGGTAACCCTTACATTCTAATTCTAAAATTGAACTAAAATGAAAAGAATAATATATAGTTTGCTAGCGGCTTCTACCCTGTGCTTTGCGACATCCTGCGATCTTGATTTGCTGGACAATCCAAATGCAGTGACAGCGGCTACAGCGTCTCCAGATTTCCTTCTGAATAGCATACAGCTAGATTACAAGGATTTCTATAATGACCTTAGTAATGATGGAATGTCACTTACTAGAATAATAAACCAGGGAAGTGCTCAGTACGAAAGCTCCTACACGGTTTCTTCTACAAATGTGTATTGGTCTAATTCCTATGCGAATATCTTGGCGGATATCAAGTTTATTGAGCCGCTGGCAGAAGAGGCGAATTTCCAGCGACATTTGGGAATAGCCAAAACGATAAAGGCAATGGTGCTCTTCCATCTGGTAGATTCCTATGGTGATGTGCCCTATTCAGAAGCATTGGACGCAGCGAATTTCTTTCCTGTGGTCGATTCAGGTGAATCAATATATACTGCAGCTTTAGAAAGTTTAAATCAGGCTAGTGTTCACTTCGCAGCTGCTTCATCAGGAGATCCTAATGATTACTTCTATGATGGTGACTACACTAAATGGATAAGATTGGTTAATACCATGAAGCTTCGATATCATCTAAATCTCAAGTTGGTTGATCCTGCAGGTTCTAAAACAGCTATTAATGCATTAATTGCTGAAGGAAATCTGCTTAAAGAAGGGGATGATTTTGCTTTTAAATTCGGAACCAACTCTGCAGATCCTGATGCTAGACATCCAGGCTATGCTGGATCATACACTTCAGGTGGAGGTACCTATCATTCTACATTTTATATGTGGAACATGACTGAAGCTAAGGGCTTTGATGATCCTCGCTCTAGGTTTTACTGGTATAGACAAGTGACTTCTAATCCTACTGATCCTGCTTTAATTGAATGTCTTACTATCATCGCACCTCCACAATATTTGGTACGTAATTTTATTTATTGCCTTCCAGGAGACCGTGGATATTGGGGACGTGATCACTTAGATCCAGACGGTGTTCCACCAGATGGATTATTAAGAACGGTGTGGGGACTTTATCCTGCAGGAGGAAGATTTGATGATGATTCTGCTACTCCTGTCAATGATCCAACTTTAGGTGCTCAAGGCGCAGGTGTATTCCCGATTATGCTTTCCTCCTACGTAGATTTCATGCTTGCAGAAGCAGCATTGACCTTAAATGATGATCCGGCATCGGCGAAAACTTATATGCTTTCAGGTATTAGAAAACAGATGAATTACGTGATCAAGTTTGGTAATGATTCTCAAGAATCTGGAACTATTACTACTTTCCTTAAGGACGAGGGTATTAACCTTACTCAAGAGGTAAATGATTATATAGCTTACGTAGGTGCGGAATATGACATGATGCCTGCCGGCAAAAAAATGTTCGTAATTGGCCGTGAATATTGGTTGTCATTATACGGAAATGGAGTTGAGGCTCTTAACTTATATAAAAGAACAGGTCAGCCTGCTGGTATGCAACCAGGATTAGAGCCAGAAGCAGGATTGTTTCCACGTAGCTTCCTCTATCCTAATAATTATATGGTGACCAATAACAATGCGGTCCAGAAGCCAAACTTAAGTGTACCGGTTTTCTGGGATAAAAATCCTGCAGGTAACGATTGGATTTATTAAACCAAAAATTTGAGATACTATGAAAATGATAAAATATAGTTTTGGATTGCTCTTAGGTATTCTGGTTTTCCTGAGTTCCTGTAGAGACTTCGTAGAACCTAATATACCGTACTCTGAATTTGATTCTGCAGCCTATCTGAGAACAATCGCAAAAACAAGTACGTCCTTCAACTTCTTCGATTTGGGCACGTCCAAATTCGCATTGACACTGGAAGCGGTTGATATAGAAGATGGAGCTACTGTGGAAACAGTTGAGATTCAAGTGCAGCACCGGAGATTGATTGCGGGAGTAGGATTAGATTATTCCCCAGAGAAACCAGTTTTGATTAAAACGCTTCAGCTTTCTGATTTTGCGCCTAATGACAAATCCAGGTTTCTTAGAACTTCATTTGAAATCTCAGCAACTGAAGCAATTGCAGCGGTAGGATTGACGGCAGCTGATATTCAAGGTGGTGATGTGTTCGAATTTAGCCTGATTCTGAATGATAAGTTCGGAAGAGCATTCAATCGGGAAAATGTCTCTAATAATATTGCTGGTGCGCCATTTTATAGCTCACCATTCCAATATTTTGTAAGTGTGGTTTGCCCTTCTGATTTGGCGGGTACGTACACTTACTCATCTAAAGATATGGATACTGCATACGGAGCTTGTCCAGGAACTATAACTGGTTCCATTATATTTACAGCAGCAAAAAATACGGCTGGAGCATATGATATTTCAGATGGAACTTTCGGTCTTTGGAATTGCTATGGAGATAGTTGGGGAGATGGATCAGTTCGAATCAAGGATGCTTGTGGTACGTTGACTATGACTGGGTCTGATAAATATGGAGTATCATATGGAATGACAGTTCTCAGCGTTGATGCTAATAATTTGGTATTAACATGGCTAAATGGTGACGGTGAAACCGGCACCACAACCATCAAATCAAATGACGGCAAGCCTTGGCCTTCCAATCTTAAGTAACTTTAAATTTTAGTATATTAAAGCGGCGTGAATTCACGCCGCTTTTTTTGGCTATTTATCATATTTGCTAAAGCACATAAGCAATTTTTAAATATAAATTTAAGAGCTTAGCTTTGAGTCACTCTAAGTATTAACTATGGATAAGTACTCTTATATCGCAAATGCTCATGTGTCATATATCGATGAGCTTTACAATTCGTACAAAAACGACCCGAAATCAATAGACGAGAGTTGGAAAGAATTTTTCGAAGGCTTTGATTTCGCTTTAGTAAACTATGATACAGAGACTGCGGTCAGCAGTACTGGCGAAACAGCTAACCCTGCCAAAAATGGCGCGCTAGCTACTCCAGGTACCATTATGGATATGGAGCAGCTTCCAAAAGAAATCAAAGTAAGGGCACTGATCCATGCCCACAGGTCACGCGCTCACCTCAGGTCCAAGACCAATCCAGTAAGGGAACGTAGAGACAGAAAAGCATTGATTGATTTGACCGATTTTGGATTAGGAGAAGCTGATCTGAATACTGAATTTCAAGCCGGAAATGAGATTGGTATTGGTACGGCCAAGCTATCAAAAATCATGGAAGCCTTAAAATCGATCTATGAGGGTTCTTTAGGATTCGAATACCTATATATCCGTGATCCGGAAAGATTGGATTGGTTTAAGACAAAAGTTGAAAAGGAAGCGCTTGATTTTAAACCTTCTCATGAAGAAAAGAAGAGAATACTTTCTAAGCTGAATCAAGCAGTAGTATTCGAGAATTTCCTCCATACCAAATATCTTGGACAGAAGCGTTTTTCCTTGGAAGGTGGCGAGAGTACCATTCCCTTTTTGGATGTAGCAATCAATGTTGCTGCAAACCTTGGTGTGAAAGAAGTGATGATTGGAATGGCACATCGTGGACGACTCAATGTGCTGGCCAATATCATGGGCAAAACCTATGAGCAGATTTTTTCTGAATTCGAAGGTACAGCAAAGCCAGATCTCACCATGGGAGACGGCGATGTGAAGTACCACATGGGCTATGCAAGTGACATCATTACTCACGATAACAATAAAGTCCATTTAAAATTGGCTCCAAACCCATCACACCTAGAGGCAGTCAACCCGGTAGTAGAAGGATTTCTGCGTGCCAAAATAGACTCTGAATACAAAGGTGACTTTACAAAAGCATTGCCTATTCTGATTCATGGAGATTCAGCAGTTGCGGGTCAAGGTATCGTTTACGAAGTGACCCAAATGGCAAATTTAAAAGGGTATAGTAGCGGAGGAACTATCCATTTTGTGATTAATAATCAAATCGGATTTACCACAGATTTTGATGACGCCAGATCTTCTATTTATTGTACGGATGTAGCAAAAATTATAGACGCACCGGTTATCCACGTGAATGGAGACGATGCTGAATCGGTCGTGTTTGCTGCGAAAATTGCTGCTGAGTTCAGACAGAAATTCAACAGCGATATCTTTGTAGATATGGTGTGCTACAGAAGACACGGGCACAATGAATCTGACGAACCGAAATTTACCCAGCCCGAACTCTACAATATCATTTCAAAGCATCCAAATCCAAGAGAAATCTATGTGAAGCGACTCACAGATAGAGGAGATATGGAATCTAAACTGGCTTCCCAGATGGATGAAGAGTTTAGACAATTGCTACAGGATAGGTTAAATCTGGTAAAAGAGAAACCTCTTCCTTATCAGAATACTAAGTTTGAAGAAGAATGGAGCAGTCTTCGTCGATCTACCCCCGAAGATTTTGACCAGAGTCCTGAAACAGGAATCAGTCAGGAGCAAATAGATCAAGTTGCCAAAGCGTTGACTATTCTTCCAAAAGGATTTAAAGCAATCAAGCAGATCGACATTCAGCTGAAGCAGCGGAAAGACATGTTTTTCCAAGCCAAAACACTCAATTGGGCTGCGGCTGAATTACTAGCCTATGGCTCATTGCTTTTGGAAGGCAAAGCGGTCAGATTGACTGGCCAGGATGTGCAGAGAGGCACCTTCTCTCATAGGCATGCGGTTTTGCACGACGCACAAACTAATGAGTCTTATAATTCTCTCAAAGAAATGAAAGAGAGAAAGGGCAAATTCTCTATTTACAACTCGTTACTTTCTGAGTATGCAGTTCTTGGTTTTGAATATGGTTATGCCATGGCAAACCCAAATGCGTTGACCATTTGGGAGGCGCAATTCGGAGATTTTGCAAATGGCGCTCAGACGATGATTGATCAATTTATTACCTCTGGTGAAACCAAGTGGCAGAAAATGAACGGGTTGGTCATGTTACTTCCCCACGGATACGAAGGTCAGGGACCAGAGCATTCCAATGCTCGCCCAGAGCGATTCCTTCAATTGTGTGCTGAATACAATATCATTGTCGCTAATGTGACAGAGCCCTCCAATTTCTTTCATTTGTTGAGAAGGCAATTGGCTTGGGAATTTAGAAAACCATGTATCGTAATGTCTCCAAAATCACTTTTGAGACATCCTAAAGTTATATCGCCTCTCAGTGAATTTACCAATGGGAGATTCAGAGAAATTTTGCCAGATACTGCAATGAATTCCAATGAGGTGGAAAGAGTTGTACTTTGTTCAGGAAAAATATACTACGATCTCGAAGAAACCCGAGAAAAAGAGAAAGTTAAAAATGTAGCTATCGTAAGAATTGAGCAGCTGCATCCATTTCCTAAAAAACAACTAGCAGAAATATTGAAAGGCTATACTAACGCAGAAGTAGTTTGGGTACAGGAAGAGCCTGAAAATATGGGATATTGGACTTATCTTCTTCGCATGCTATACAAAGAATTCCCTATGGAATTAATTTCAAGAAAAGTAAGCGCTTCCCCAGCGACCGGATACAATAAGGTTCATGTGGAAGAGCAGAGAAACATTGTATCCAAGGCTCTTAAGTTGAGTTAATCTCCTTTCTAATCATAGACCACCAAAATAATCGTATCATTTTGTTCCTCTCTTTTTGACCACAAAAGAGATAAAAAGAAAAACGTATGAGCAAAGAAATTAAAGTTCCAGCAGTTGGCGAATCAATCACAGAAGTGACCATTGGCCAATGGTTTAAAAAAGATGGTGACGAAGTTCAGATGGACGAAGTGCTGTGTGAATTAGAATCTGACAAAGCCACCTTCGAGCTTCCGGCTGAAGCCGCTGGAATTCTTAGAATCAAAGCTGAGGAAGGTGATACCTTAGAAATAGGCGCTGTAATCTGCTCTATTGAAGAGGGAGCAACATCTAATTCATCTTCCAAAAAAGTTGAATCCAAGTCTAAGGAAGAACAACCCAAACCAGCTTCTTCATCATCCATCGGTGAAATTAAAGAAATGGTGGTTCCGACGGTGGGCGAATCAATCACAGAAGTGACATTAGCCACTTGGTTGAAGAAAGATGGGGATTACGTAAAGCTTGATGAAATTATAGCAGAAGTTGACTCCGATAAGGCAACTTTTGAATTACCGGCTGAAGCTTCCGGCATCTTAAAGCATGTAGCTCAAGAAGGCGATGTATTGGAAATCGGAGGGCTTATCTGCAAAATAGAGGTTACTGAGGGAGCTCCTGAAGCATCTGCTGAATCTGACAATGAAGGATCCACTTCTCCCTCATCAGATTCGTATGCCAGTGGACATCCTTCGCCTGCAGCATCAAAAATTTTGGCTGAAAAAGGAATCTCTGTTGATTCAGTAAAAGGCAGTGGCAAAGACGGTAGAATTACCAAAGAAGATGCTCAAGGAGCTCAAAAGTCTGCCGAAGCACCTAAGAGATCTGAAGCAAAAACTTCTGTTCCAGAAAAATCAGAATCTCCAGCTCCAGCAGTTGGATCAAGAAATGAGCGTAGAGAGAAAATGTCCTCACTGCGAAAAACTGTAGCCAGGCGATTGGTAACGGTGAAAAATGAAACAGCCATGCTTACCACATTCAATGAGGTGAACATGAAGCCGATCATGGATTTGAGATCCAAATTCAAAGAACAGTTCAAAGAGAAGCATGGGGTAGGACTTGGGTTCATGTCCTTCTTCACCAAAGCAGTTTGCGTTGCGCTTCAGGAATGGCCATCAGTAAATGCTAAAATCGATGGAAATGAGATGGTTTTCAATGATTTTTGTGATATCTCGATTGCAGTATCTGCTCCGAAAGGATTGGTAGTGCCAGTAATCAGAAATGCTGAAGCAATGAGCTTCGACCAAATTGAAAAAGAAGTGGTGAGACTAGCCGGAAAAGCTAGAGACAACAAACTCTCCATAGAAGAAATGACTGGTGGAACCTTCACTTTGACAAATGGTGGAATCTTCGGATCCATGATGTCAACTCCGATTATCAACGCACCTCAGTCTGCAATCCTTGGAATGCATAACATCGTGCAGCGCCCAATGGCAGTGAACGGTGAAGTTGTGATCCTTCCAATGATGTATCTGGCACTTTCTTATGATCACAGAATTATCGATGGTCGTGAGTCAGTTAGCTTCCTAGTTAGGGTAAAAGAATTGCTTGAGGATCCAACAAGATTATTGTTCGGAGTTTAAAAAAGTATCTAGTCATTAGTACAAAGTATCAAGTAATGGGCGCGTTTTCAAAGGAGCTTATTGTTTATGCTCCCACGCTTGATGCGAAAGTATATCAATTATAAGTTAGGGTAAGTCTTGGCTCTTGGCCCTAGACTATTAAAATCTAATAAAAAATGTACGACGTCATAGTTATTGGTTCTGGTCCAGGTGGATATGTTGCAGCGATTCGCTGCGCACAGCTTGGACTGAAAACCGCCATTATAGAAAAGTATCCAACGCTAGGAGGGACTTGTCTGAACGTAGGCTGTATTCCTTCCAAAGCACTTTTGGATTCATCAGAACATTATCACAATGCCGCTCATACTTTCGAGACTCATGGCATCAAACTGAGTAATCTGAAAGTCGATTTGAAGCAGATGATCGCGCGCAAGGAAGATGTGGTGAAGCAAAATACAGATGGGATTAACTACCTGATGAAGAAGAATAAAATCGATGTTCTTCAAGGTATTGGTTCTTTCGTGGACAAAACCACGGTGAAAGTTACTAAAGATGACGGTTCTTCTTCTGATATTCAGGGCAAAAACATTATCATCGCTACTGGCTCTAAGCCATCAACCTTGCCTTTTATCAAGATTGACAAAGACCGAGTAATTACTTCTACGGAGACCTTAAATCTGAAAGAAATTCCTAAGCATCTAGTCATAATCGGTGGTGGTGTGATCGGATTGGAGCTTGGTTCTGTCTATGGAAGAATGGGCTCTAAAGTTTCCGTGATCGAGTATATGGACTCATTGATTCCTTCGATGGATCGCACGATGGGCAAAGAGCTTCAGAAATCGCTGAAGAAAATCGGTTTTGAATTTTTCCTAAAACATAAAGTAACTGCAGTAGAAAGCAAAGGCAAAGAAGTAACCGTCAAAGCTGAAGACAGCAAAGGAGAAACGATCGAAGTAAAGGGCGATTACGTGTTAGTCTCCATCGGTAGAAGTCCTTATACACAAGGCTTGAATGCTGAAGCGGCTGGGGTAAAAATCACGGATAGAGGTCAGATCGAAGTAAATGAGCATCTACAGACTTCTGTTCCGAATATCTATGCAATCGGAGATGTGGTGAAAGGCGCTATGCTCGCTCACAAAGCTGAGGAAGAAGGCGTATTTGTAGCAGAGACTATTTTGGGACAAAAGCCTCATATCAACTATAATCTGATTCCAGGAGTAGTTTATACCTGGCCGGAAGTGGCAGCAGTAGGATATACCGAAGAGCAGTTGAAGGAAAAAGGAGTGAAATATAAGACTGGTAAATTCCCGTTCATGGCTTCAGGCCGGGCGAGAGCTTCCATGGACACGGATGGATTAGTGAAAGTACTGGCTGACGCTGAGACGGATGAGATCCTCGGTGTACACATGATAGGGCCAAGAACGGCAGATATGATCGCCGAAGCGGTAGTTGCAATGGAGTTTAGAGCCTCTGCCGAAGATATTGCTAGAATGTCTCATGCTCACCCGACTTATACTGAAGCGTTCAAAGAAGCTTGTTTGGCAGCAACAGACAATAGAGCGCTACATATATAAAAAATCAGTGCCTTGCTGATTAAAGCCATTCGGAGAGATCCGGATGGCTTTTTCTTCTTTATAGATTCCTTAATAAAATTCTTATTTTTCTTTAACTGGACGAAAAATCCTATTCATCGGCTGGCCATCTGACCTTGATGTCAAACCTATAAGTTTTCCCCGGTGTAAAGTCGTGACATATGTAAGGGGAACAGTCTATAAACTCTGTGGTCAAGTAGACTAGTTCACTGTTTTTACTTTGTCTGGCTAGTACGAATACTTCTATGAAGGAAATCCCCTCTTTATCGGGAGTTAAAGTCCAATCAAAATTACCATCGAGATCTATGCCTATGGTATCTTTAGTCATTATTATAATTCACCACATTGATTTTTGATCCAACAAATATGAGAGAGCCGTCACGAATCGGCTCATTGCTGCTACTGTCAATTACTTTTCCTATAAATCGGGTTGGTTTAGTGATATTATTAAGACAACTTGAAATGGTAAGTAAAAGTATGAGAGCGATACTTATGGAAGTTATTGAGGAGCGTGTTAACATGACATTATTTATTTGATGATCAGTCTATGAATTACTACATGAGACATTGGCTGATTACATATTAATCTGGTGGCCAAGTGACCTTTATGTCAAACGTATATTTTTTACCGGGAGTGATATTAGAACAACTATTGGGGGAACAGTCTGTTGAAGCCATATCTAAATGTAGTAGATCACTGATTCCTGTTTTTTTTGCCACCAGTAAAATGCTAATAGAGATTATTCCTTCCTCATCACTAGTAATAGTGCCGTCAAACTTGCCTTCGGAGTCTAGATACACAGTGTCACTACTCACGGCATATTTATAAATCCCTGTAAATCTTTCTCCAAGAAAGATAAGATATCCATCATTGATGGGCTGCATGGTGCTACTGTCAATTACTTTTCCGATAAATCGAGTTGGTTTAGTAATAGTATTAAAGCACCCTGATAATGTAACTATAAGCATCAGAGCGATACTTATTGGGGTTATTTCGGAGCGTGATAACATAATGTTATTTATTTGATGATCAGTCTTTTAGTTAACCCTTTAGCGCCAGCTTGAATATATAGTACATATAATCCCGGTTTAAGATGGCGTATGTCATAATCTTCTTCAAATCTTCCCTCTTCACGATATTCATTCATAAAGATGATTGCTTCACTATGGCTGCTAGCTGCTGGATAGATAGCTATGTAAAGATTTGATGCTTCTGTTAGTGCAAAGTTAATGCGTAGTTTGTCGGTGGCTGGGTTTGGCCAAAACTGAATGTCTAAGATCTCGTTCAAATTCTCGATAGTGTCCTTTAATGCATAGACTTCTTCCATGCTCTCCTGATGGATCAAGCGTGGGATGGGATCTCCACCTCCACCACCACTACACTGTGAATGGTTTGAAGGGTAAACAGTAAGTACACGACTACTAAGTGTGGAAATATTTGAAAAAGCTCCTCCAGAATAAGTCCTTATCAGAGTAATGGTGTAGGATCCAGGTGAGAGATAGCTAAGAGTTAAATTATCAGAAAAAACACTATGTGAATAGCCATTTGATCCAGAGATATCCCAACGGTGGGAATAGAGGTTATATATAGTAGACGGATTTGTGATATAGAAATTCCGAATTTGATTTGGGCACATATACCAATAGGTAGTATTAAAATAAGGCACAGGTGGAGGAGCCATGGTTCCTGGAGATTGGGTGCAGGTAGCGGAAGTGATCCCAAACTCGGTATTTAAAAGGTTTATCCATTGCGAGGGTATAGACACTGCATTGGTGTGAAATGTGTTCCCGCTTGGGCTGTACGTTGCATGGAATGGTGTCCAATTGTTGGAGTAAAGTTGTGAGACTGATCTGTTCAGATGGGATTGAGTGGTTTTAGGAGCGGTAGAGGCCATGGAACTGAAGAGAGGGACAAACGAAAATGAGTTTCTTCCATAGTTGGTGACTACGTTATAGCCTACTCCGCCCATAATTAGTAATGCATGCTGCCACCATTTTGGGGTGAAATCAATCTCTGGGTACTCAATCGTGCCTCCTGCAGAAATATCATAGTTGAAGGCATCAAAGGAGTAAGTTCGGTCTTTTATAGTAGTAGGTACTGCACCCACCGTGATCCATATTGACGATACTTTGGTGGATGTACTGATGTCATTGGTTCGGGTTTTTATCAAGAAGTTGGCAATTCCATGAAGGGAAGTAGCATTGAGTAGTAGGTCTCCAGAATTAAAATTTCCTATGGGAGCCTGTACTGTCCCGCTAGAACTTGCATTGATTATATTTATGTTGCGAATATTATTCTGAGATGGAAAGCCCATTTGGGTAAATTCATTTTGTAAGGAAATGAAATCTGCATGAGGGCTGGCTCCCTTATATCTTAGCAGCATTTGTTTGGCAGCAGGACTGTTGAGATAGGCCTTTCCCTTGTCCATAGCACTCTGGGCAATATTGAATAGTTGACGTATGTCAATGTCGTCTACGTCTTCCAGCAGTTTCTGGAATCCCACAGGAACATTGGCTCCTAAATGAGGTGTGTCAAAACTAATAAACCTTCCCACCCCATGCATAAGGCTTTGTGTTTCCATACTCTTCAGCGCATATCTTGCCACCAAACCTCCCATGCTTGACCCAATGACGGTAATGGGTTGTGAACCTGTTTTTCTTTGTTTGACATCGATGAGAAGCTGCCTCAGGACATTGGCATTACTTTGAATGGTCGCTCCTCCATCGGCGAAGTTCAGATAGATTATGTCGTAGCCATTTGCCCGGAACTTGGTATCTATATTGCTGCTTAGGTAATTTTGTCGGGTCTTAACAATATCAGTCTCGTTGGTTGGATCGAAGCCCTCCACAATGATCACCGGTTTGTCAAATATTCGATCACAGCCATTGTACAACCAAGCTTCACCTCCGGCCAGGGACTCAATCCGACCTGAAACAACTTCCTGCTGCCCATTGCCGATATCAAAAATGAAGTCTGGCTCGGTATCGTCATAGACTGTGACTAGAATTTTTGAATACACCAGATAGTTACTCTTGTTGTAGGTAAATCGAACAGCTACTGATTTTTCGCCAGGCCCATCATACTTGACTTCGATTTTATCTCCTTTTTGGACATCCACAAATCCATTTCCGTCAGAAAAGTCTATAGAAGTTGTTAATTCTTCACCCTTATCGACTATATGCAACTCTTCTGAAAGATCAAAGGTGATGTTTGTAGAAAATACTTCGGTCTGAAGCGGAGTTCCTGCTATGATAGAGGTTTGTTTATAAATTTTTGTTGATTGCTCCCCTTTTTTTACAGCATTGATATTTTCTTCTACCTCAGCGGAATCCAGCCATTCTCCAGAAATGAAAATTATACCAATGGGGATTATGTTATTCCTTTGAGGGTAAGATTCTAAAATTTCTTCTGGGTCTGCAATAGATTTCTTTTTCCCCACCCCTGATTTTTTTACTCCCATGAATATGGATTTCCACTCAAAGGAATTCATGAATAGCATGTTTTGATTAGGGTCTTTAGGATTTAAAGAATGCATTTCCTCTATAAATTGTCCAAAAAAGAAACCCTTATTAAGTAAATAATTTGTTTTTATGGAACTCACATTTACACTATCAAGGCGATTATAAGTCTTCATAAGTAAAGCTTTATCTTCTTTCTGCCCAAAGCACAGGGTAGTAATACAAAGGAATAAGATCAAAAGGTAAGTTTTCATATTTGATGATTATAAAAGTGGCCAATTTGTATTTAAAAGTCATGTAATGTACTCAGAGTTAGTATAATAAAATAACATCTGATTTTTTTTCCTTTTAATTATAGTCTGAATCTACGGCTTCGAATATTCCTACCCTGAATTAGGATGACTTTTTGGAAGCTCAAAAAATTGGGTCTTCTTATCAAGAATAAAAAGCATATTAGCAATTTACTTTGCGTACCCTTCACTTTCTAACTGATTCTTTTAATCACTACAAAATGACTTTATCTTTTCCCTGATTATTCCTTATTTCAATCATGAAGTTCAAAATTGCGATTATCGGTGCAGGAAATGTAGCTTGGCATCTCGCGCCAGCCTTAGAAGATGCTGGACATGTCATCACCGAAGTTTATGCGCGTACCTTGAAAAGTGCAGCATCAATTACAGATCGGGTTTATGCTGGAGAGCCAAAAGATGACCTTGATTTTTCGACTAGTGAGGCTGAGATATTCATTTTAGCAGTAAAGGATTCTGCAATTCTCGATGTTGCTGATGAAATCATTTTACCTGAAGATTCAATACTGGTTCATACATCTGGATCTGTACCCTTGGATATTTTGAATTACAGCTCGGCTACTTATACCGGGATATTTTATCCATTACAGTCCTTTACAAAAGGGAGGAAAATAGAGTTTGATGAAGTGCCTTTGTTGATTGAATCTGACGATGAGGAGACCTTGCAAAAGCTGAAAAAACTAGCTAAAAGTCTATCTCCATTGACTTATACGGTACGATCTAAGGACAGAAAAGCCATGCATATTGCAGCGGTTTTTGCTAGTAACTTCTCTAACCACATGATTCGAATAGCTGAAGAAGTAATGAGAAGGCAAGGATTGGATTTCGAAATGCTAAAGCCGCTGATTATTGAGACTATTTCAAAAAGTCTGCAAGTAGGAGCTAAGACCGCTCAAACTGGGCCAGCTATTCGAGAAGACTATGAAACGTTGGAAGACCACCATCGATTTTTGAATTACAATGAAAGTATCGCTGAAATCTACCGATTGATCTCCCAAGATATTATTGACAGTTGATTAGTGCTTCCAAGTCCCTACTTGTGCAGCTTTATCGTCATCAGTAGCTTTGCGAATCCGCTCATCAATGTTCCTTTCAAATATACTTTGAACTACCTTATGCTCATAAAACAGGTTTGAAGTAGCGCAAAGAATAAGTATTGGATTCTCATTTTGCTAGGGGTTATTTTGGGATCTCTTTCAGTCTTAGTTCGAACAAGTCGGTACGGCGATCTTTCAGATTTCTTACACTTCCAAACTGATTTAATTCCCTCAATAACGATAAGTCAACGTCAGCAATTAAAGTCATTTCTGTATTTGGGGTGGCTTCAGCTTTTATACCGTTACTTGGGAAAGGAAAGTCACAGGGAGTGATAACCATAGATTGGGCGTATTGCATGTCCATATTGTGAACCTTTGGCAAATTACCCACACTTCCGGCCATGGCTACGTAGCACTCATTTTCTATGGCTCTTGCCATAGCACAATTACGGACACGAGAATAACCATTTTGCGTGTCTGTCAAAAATGGGATAAATAAGATGTCCATTCCTTGATCAGCTAAAATTCTGCTCAATTCTGGGAATTCAGCATCATAACATATCAAGATTCCTATTTTGCCGCAGTCCGTATCAAATGACTTGATAACATTCCCGCCTTGCATTCCCCATACTTTGGCTTCCAGCGGGGAAATATGAAGCTTTTCATACGATTCTATGGAGCCATCTCGCTTACATAGGTATCCCACATTGTATAACTTTTCATTTTTAATCTTCGGCATGGAGCCGGTGATGATGTTAATGTTATAAGAAACAGAGAGCTGACCAAAGCGTTTGACGATCTCGTCTGTGTATTTTGCCAAACCGCGAACAGCCTGTGCTTCGCTCAGATGGTTGAATTCTGCCATCAAAGGAGCGTTGAATAGCTCTGGGAAAAGGGCGAAATCTGAGCGATAGCCAGAAACTGCATCAATAAAATACTCTGCCTGCTGCATTAACTCGTCTAAGTTGTCATACAAGCGCATTTGCCATTGGATCAAACCTAAGCGTACAATGGTTTTGTTGGTGGATGCTTTTTTGCTTGGTTTTTCATAGAAAATATTGTTCCATTCCAGAAGTACTGCAAACTCACTTGAAGCAGCATCTCCTTCCAAATAGTTTTTCATGATGCGGGCAGGATGGAAGTCATTTGCCAACTGGAAGTTCAAAACTGGATCGTAGATTTCCTTAAGCTTTACTTTCTCCAAGTATTCCTTTGGTCCCATCTTATCTGCATGCTTGTGATAATTAGGGATTCTTCCGCCAAATACAATTCCTTTGAGGTTAAGTTTTTCACAGAGCTCCTTACGATAATCGTATAATCTCCTTCCCAGCCTCAAGCCACGAAATTCTGGCTTTATAAACACATCTATCCCGTACAACTTGTCACCATCATCATTGTGATTGTCGAACGTAAAATCGGTTGTAATACCTTTATAGGTGTGTTCTCCTTCCAAATCCGCATCACTTACAATGATAGAAAGTGCGCATCCTGCGAGTTGTTCATTTATTCGAATAACAACCTGCCCTTCCGCGAATTTTGTTATTAAACTATCAATTTGACTTTCCTTCCAATAGGATCCAGGCATGCTTCTGTATGCTTCTATCATTGCTGACTTGAGATCCTTGTAGTCGGAAATCTTCAGATAGGATAAGGAAATGTTCTCAACTTGGGTGTTGTCCATCGGGTGGGTACTTATTTGACTGAGTTTTTTAAGAGTGAAAATTCTATAAAAAAATGATATTTAATTGGCTGTAGGTTTGCAATGAAGTCGTTGTCCATAATTTCGTTCATACGAGTTAGAAGCAATGGAATTACACTTTATCTTTTCTTGAAACTTGTTTTATGATGCTTCAGAAGCGTCAGTTGAATAGTTGCAGATATATTTATTACTTTAATTCTTGGTCGAGTAGAAGAATTGTTTGGAGCAAAACATTTGCGCCATTGGCAATATCCTCAGAACTGGAAAATTCTTGCGGCGCATGGCTAATTCCGTTTTTGCTACGAATAAAAATCATTCCTATAGGGGCTATTCTTGCCATCTCCTGAGAGTCATGACCAGCGCCACTAGGTAGATACATAGTTGAGAACCCAAGTTCAGTAGCTGATCGTTCAATTGCTTTTTGCATGATGGGATCTGCTAGCGCGGGTTCACTGGCAACTTCCTGATGGACAATGCTTAACTCCGTGTTACTTGCCGCTGCAAATGCCTTTGCTTTAGCTTCAAGCTCAGCATATATCTTCCAAATCTTTTCGGACGAAAGGTCACGCAATTCAAGATTTAAGGTCACTTCTCCAGGAATAACATTTCCCGCTCCAGGAAACGCCTCTATTTTCCCAACCGTCCCAACTTGAGCGCCGTCATAAGAAAGCACAGTCTCGTTTACTGCCAGAATAAATTTGGCCGCAGGTAACATAGGGTCTTTTCTTGAGTTCATCGGCGTGGTCCCTGCATGATTCGCGAAACCTTTGAATGTAAACTGCCACCATTCTATCGCCACTATTCCTTCTACGACACCTATTTGCTTTTGCTCACGCTCCAGATTTCCTCCCTGTTCTATATGAAGTTCAAGAAATGCTGCATAAGCACCTTTTGCTTTTTTTACCTCTAATATTCTATCAGGATCACCGCCAACAGCTAGTATGCCTTCGGCCTGAGTCAAACCACTGCTGCTTTTAGTACTTAGCGCTTCGACGGAAAGCTGACCTGCCATAGCCCTACTTCCAATAACTCCGCCTTCTTCGTTGGTGAAGATTATTAGTTCTAACGGATGCTTTGTAGAAGTCTGGCTTTCCGCGAGCGTTTGCATAATCTCTATTGCACTCATAGAGCCGACGGGCCCATCGTAGTCGCCTCCATTAGGTACTTCATCTATGTGGGAGCCAAAGGCAATTGGTTTGAGATTAGGATTTGACCCTGACCTTTTCCCAATAATATTTCCTGCAAAATCTACAGAAACGTCCAAACCTATCGCTTTCATTTTTTCAATTAAAAATTTTCGAGCAGCTACATCATGCGAACTATAAGCAACACGGTCTGATCCTCCATCCTTATTTTTTCCGTAGGAAGATAAATCTTTGATAAGAGTAGTCAGTCTTTCCTGGTTTACTTTTATCGTCTGAGAATACGCATGAAAGGATAAAGCAAAAACAAGTAGAAAAAAGTAGCTGAACTTGGAAATAAAAGTGATTTTCATAAAATAGAATTTCTTCGATGCGTTAATTATTTGGTGTAAAAGCAAAAAATCCTTTCCATGTAGGAAAGGATTTTTCAGTTAAATATTGTGAGCTATTTCAACCAAGCTAATTTCACCTCTTCAGGTGCTTTCATTCGGTCGGCAAGTCTCATGTATCTATCAGAAAGATTTACAAGGTAACTTTGTGCCTTAGATGCTACGTCATTCAGTCCTGTAAGATTCTCTACGTTCCACAGTTTTACGAGATGATCTATGATCCTAGCGTAGTCCCATCCTGTGTAGATTCCTACTTTTTGAGTTACCTCAGAGAATTGGGAAAATAATGAAGGATTATCTCCCCCGGTACCCATCAAAACAGCTGGCATTACAATTTGTTTTCGCATCAACTTTTCAAAAGCTAAGACAGCTCCATTCGGATCGATTTCGAAGATAGCAGACATAAAGCTTTTATATGCTTTTTCGTGTCTTGCTTCGTCTCCTGCAATTTGCTTGCAGATTCTACCTAATACCGTATCACCTGCGATTTCTGCAAGTTTACCAGTATTTACATGGGATACTTTAGTTGCTCTTTCTTGAAAAGAAGTATATACAATTGCCTGATAAGGATCACCTCCTGAGTTAGGATCAAATCCATTCATGAGAAGCCTGTGAATAGTTTGCTCTACTGCTTTCATATCTACTCTGCCAGTCATGTAGAGATACTTATTGAGTAGATCTCCATGACGATTTTCTTCAGCAGTCCAGGATTTAGACCATCTTACCCATCCTGATGGGGAGAGAAGACTTCTATCGGGATTGATTCCTTCAAGAAGATTAAAGTAAGTTTGATAACTCGGGAGTGCTTCCTCTGTAATCATATTGCCTATCAGTGAAGTCAATACAGTATCTGGGATACCGTCAGATCTCTGTTGAAGCAACTTTATTTCCTCGTGGATGTTTGGATCACCAAAATCCGGTAGAAAATCACTTGGTTGCCAACATTTGTCAGGATCCAGGAGAATATTATCTACAGCATCACCGACAAGGCCGTCCAATTGAGAAATTACCTCAATGTTCTTTTCTAGTTCGTAGTCTATATTTCCTGATTTCATTTAGGTTTATATTTTGGCCCGCCAAAGACTCTTTAACGGGTGTGTTTATGAATGGACAAATTTACTTACAATTGGAGAAATTAATAAATGGAATTTAATTTTCAAACCAGTTGAAACCGATTGCATTTGCAAGTTAAATTGAAAGGTATTGGTAACTAGGTGGTTAAGTTTTTTTTTATGATATAACTCATTTTGTAGATTACTTAAATTATCAATCCTTTAGCTGTTTTTACCTAGCTACATAATGTAATTTAACCCTATTCGGTTCAATAAACTAAAAAAAGCCTCACTGTGGAGGCTTTTGTGATAGTACAATAGTGCTATGGATTAATAGTCAAGGGTATAGGCTACCACTTTATTTTTAAAGAAAGTAGGAACAAGAATAATTTTATCTTCTGGGATATATCCAATGTCCGCCGTATTTGATTCAGCTGCCTCGGTATCAAGAAGAAGTGTCTCACCGTCTCCGCTAATGAAATAAATTTTTCCTGCCCATTTTGACGCTACAAAGTTGTCGTTCCCTAAAATTACCAGTCCATCTCCTCCTGTTACATTTTTGTTCATGACCATAGAAGATCCGTCTTCATGAATCATTTTCATACCAGACTTATCTAATCCATACATCTTTCCATCTTCGGCAATTGCTATTCCGTTTATGGATTCATTGCCTTCAGATATAGTGGAGATTTTTCCTTCTGAAAGCATGTGCACCATTCCCGTACCCATATCAGTAAAATATACCTTACCGTCATAAGTGGCGAGATCATTCAAAAATTTTGCTCCTTCCAATTTATATCTATTGATGATTTCTGCAGACTCGAGGTTTATTTCAACCACCTGGTCTATATCGGTTACATATAAGTTACCGTTAGTTATTCCCATGCCTTTGGGAGCGTCAAGACCAGTGACCCAATTCTGGTCAACGATTTTACCCTTTTTGTCGATGATTGAAATTGATCCCTTTCCGTCTTTTTCGGAAGATTCCCCCTCTATATTGGCAACGTAAATTTTTCCACTTGATTGGTCATAAAGAACAGACTCATTGGTCATCAGAGTCTCTGGGGTTTCCCAAAGCATGGTTAGCGTTGGAGTTTTTACATCTTCTACCATTGACATTTCTTCTGTAGCGACTTCAGGCTTATTAGCTGAGCAATTGGCAAAAAGAAATGCGGTAGAAAGACCGAGTAATCCAAGTTTAATTGTTTTTGAATACATATTAGTTTTTAGTTAGTGTCCAATTTTGTTGATCAAACCCAGTTGGGGCAGTTTCACGTAGTCTCTGAGCTATTTGGTCCAGATAGAGCGTGTTGTATCGTAATCGTGAGAGATAGTTAGGTATAGTAGGATCTCCATTCCAGCAATGTTCGGCTCGGTCACCATAGGCAACTGTTCCGTTATAATAAGGGTTTTCAGTCTCTTCTAAAAATTCTTCAGTTAGGTAAACCGCGTTATTTAGGTAATAATTATCCATATCTCCACAGAAAATATTGATTTTACCTTCCAATTTCGGACCTAAATCCGCCCAATCACGAGCCATTATGTATCGAAGATCGTAATTTTCTTTCCAGTATGAAGCTACTTCTTTGTCAATTTCTCCCGAATATTTATTCCAAATGGGTTTTGGATAGCCGTCTGATCCTGTGGGTGAAAACACCGCTTGCCAAATGTCAAACTGATCCCCTGACCTACTTTTGCTGCCGCCAATCGCTAACTCCTTATGATTCATGTCCTTCACGGTAGCCGCTATGTGCCCTAAATAATCTCTATGACCAGGTCGTAAAGTAGTTCGAAACTCGCCTTCTTGCATATATGCATTTTGGTCTTCATATAGGTTAATAGTGCTGTAGGCGCGAAAATCTATTGGGTCTGGACAAGCTGCAAAACAACCGTTGTATTCATCTGGGTAAAAAACCTGCACCGCTAAGGCTTCCCAGCCTCCAGTGGAACCGCCATATAGAAATCTTGACCAGCCTTGTCCGATTCCACGGAATTTCTCTTCAATATGGGGAATCAATTCATAGGTAATTGCGTCTCCATATGGGCCAAGATTAGCTGAATTTACAGCATAACTGTCGTCGTAATAGGGATTGGCGTGTTGAATTTCTATAATAATGAAACGTTGAAATTCTGGTGATGTCCACTTCGTGTAAAAATCATACGCTTCCTGTTGTTGCATTTTTTCATATCCATAAACTCCAAATCTCTCACTATAATCATCCTCACTCAGATCAGCGTCAGGGGGAATTGTTCTGAATCCTGTGAAATCTGCAGGGAAATGACCATGAAATATCATCAATGGGTAAAACTTGGTAGGGTTTTCATCAAAACCTTCCGGAAGAAGGATGTTAGCTCCCAAATACATGTCTTTTCCCCAAAACTCAGATAACTTGTCGGATTTAAACTTGATATGTTTAATATATTTTGTGTCCTCTGGTTGTTTGACTTCTGGTAGTATGTTTTCTACGACCAAGCTCAGATTAGCTCCTTTCTTCCAATGGAATTTTGTTGGAGTACTATACAGATTTTTGGGAGCTCGGGCCCACTGACGACCTTCCCCCTGATCCATAGGAAGCTTTAGCGTGTGTCCATCAGCCCGGATAAATACATCATGTTTTTGAATGAATGCCTGTACATAATAATAGCCTTCCTTCATTGAGTCAAGACGTTCGACCGGGTATCCAAAGCTTTCGGTATCGAATTTCAATACTTTCCCTTTTTCATAGTTTTCAAAATCCATCCCGAAAACTTGATTTGTATTCACATTGTCACTCACGCCAAATCTTGGTTCGGAAGCGCTATCCGTTGAAAAAATTAAAAGTAACCGACCGTCTATAAGCTCATTTTCAAGAGATTGATCAACGCGTATTTCAACTTTTGGAGTGTGATCAGTTGCACAAGACCAACAGAATAACACTAAAATCGAGAGGTGAATTAAATGTTTCATTTGGGGTTTTTACTATACTGAAATCTACAACTTATTCAATGATTCCTTAAACTTCAGGATTTTTAAATAATATGGAACTAAGTAAGGTGTGGAAATAAATGCCTTTAATGTATTAATTAAGATTCAACTGATAAAACCATGTATCTTTAAATTCAATCAAACCACTCTCTGTCACAATGAAGAACTATTTATACTTAGCTTTTTCCGCATGTTTACTATTTGCCTGCTCAACTAAGGAAACAGAAACTACAGTAGACTACACTACACTTTCAGACGCAGAACGTCTTGACGCGGCTACTCAATTAGCCCATGAAACTATCATAGTTGATGGACATGTAGACCTTCCTTATCGCATGAAATCAGGCGGATTCACTCCGGACCAGGATATTTTGAATGTGTCCATCAGTACCGAAGACGGAGATTTTGATTTTCCAAGAGCAAAATCTGGGGGGCTGGATGCTCCTTTTATGTCTATTTATATTCCTGCTGGATTGCAAGATACTCCCGGTGCATCCAAAGCACTGGCGGATACGTTGATCATGATGACAGAGCGGGTGGCACAGACCTATCCTGACAAATTTGCCATGGCATATAGCCCAAGCGATGTAGAAGCTAATTTTGAAGCAGGAAAAATCTCTCTTCCTATGGGTATGGAAAATGGTTCTGCGCTAGAGGACGATATTAATAATGTAGCTTATTTTCAGAAGAAAGGGATAAGGTATATTACCCTCACTCACGGAAAAGCAAATTTAATCGGCGACAGCAGCTACGATTCTCTCCGACCAAGTGGGGGACTGAGCGAATATGGGGAGCAAGTGGTGAAGGAAATGAATCGCGTTGGGATTATGGTGGATCTTTCTCATGTTTCCGACGATACCTTTAAGGATGCTCTGGCTATCACCAAAGTACCGGCAATCGCCTCTCATTCTTCCGTAAGGAAATTTACTCCTGATTTTGAAAGAAATATGAGTGATGAGCTGATCAAAGCCCTAGCGGCAAACGGTGGAGTGATGATGATTAATTTTGGCGGGAGTTTTATTGACTCGGCTTATGCTGCTGGAGGAACTAAAGTTCGTGAGCATGTAATGGAATACATGAAAGAGAATGATCTCACCATGGAGGACTCAGCTCTTCAGGCTTATGCTAAAGAATATTCTATTGCTAATAATCCTTTCCCTACGGTGCAAAACGTAGCTGATCATATTGACCATGTAGTAGAATTGGTGGGCATTGATTACGTAGGATTAGGTTCTGATTATGATGGAGTAGGCGATTCATTGCCTATTGGATTGAAAGATGTTTCTTCTTATCCCAATTTGATAGCAGAATTGCTTAAAAGAGGATATTCCAAAGAAGACATTCAGAAAATTTGCTACAAAAATATCTTTAGAGTATGGCAAGCAGTGGAAGATTATGCTGATAAAAATTCCTGAGGAAAAGCATAGCTATTAAACATTACTTTTATGCCCGTCAATTAATTTTGACGGGTTTTTTTAACTGCTACCTAAATAGGACTTCAGAAATGTAATTCCTAAAATTGAAAGGAAATTAGCTAGTAATTGTACTGTCATTTTTTCCTTTATCATATATAAAATGAATGAATTCAAGACATAATGACCGAAAGATTTGGTTTGGATATAGTTTTGTTGAATGAAGCGAAATGACAGTATTTTATTTATATCCGAAATCGCAGTAGTAAAATATAAAAGCGACTTAATTAATAGTAAATACCAACATAGCCGGTACTTCGGTCACCCAGCATTTATCTACCCGCCAAGTTACCAAATAAGGTTACTGGCAAACTTGCGAATAATCTGAATTTTTTTAATGATGTGCCTATTTAATTGAATTTCATTTACTCAAAACGTAACCTAACCACTACAACTACATGGACTTTAAACAATTCACTATCAAATCCCAAGAGGCGATCCAGAAGGGGTTGGAGTTAGCATCCTCTGCTGGTCAGCCCAATATTGAACCACTCCATTTATTCAAAGGAATTATTTCTGAAGATGAAAATGTGACTGAATTTTTGTTCAAAAAACTCGGTACGAGCAAGCAACTCATTTTGCAGAAAATTGATGAGCAATTGGATAGACTTCCCAAGGTAAGCGGAGGTCAACAGCCATATCTTTCCAATTCGGCAAATCAAGTGATGACAAAAGCCAAAGGTTACCTGAAAACTTTTGGAGATGAATATGTCGCCATTGAGCACTTGCTGTTAGGAATATTGGCTGGCAATGATTCGGCAGCTCAAATAATGAAAGATCAGGGGATCTCTGAGCGATCTTTAACTGAAGCAATCAAGGAACTTCGCCAGGGTAATAAAGTGACTGACCAAAACGCCGAGAGTAAATATCAGGCGT
>Ga0307487_1000524_pt1 | contig 30013 bp, 26 predicted proteins | sample CBIW12metaG_FD_203665 | JGI IMG/M metagenome (GOLD analysis project Ga0307487, IMG submission 203665) | Sea-ice brine microbial communities from Beaufort Sea near Barrow, Alaska, United States - CBIW 1.2 | ecosystem: Environmental > Aquatic > Marine > Coastal | place: USA: Alaska | collected... | reverse complement strand
TTTGCTTTTGTTTTTTGAAGCTTTTGAATGCTTCAAAACTCGCATTTCCCAATATGTAATGAACTTCTCCACTTTACCTCCCAACCCTCGTTGTCCTTGTAAGCGGCTGCAAATATACTCCTGTTTTCTTCCCCCGCAAGCCGCAAATAACAATTTTTTTAAAGAAAACTTAAAATCAGTTTCTAAACCACTCAACAAAAGGAACTTGTAAGATAAAAAAAATTGAGAAAATTTGAAAAGAGATTGAGTTAATTTAAACGCCCTCTCCCTGCACTCCATTTATCGGTAAGTTCAACATACTCAAAATCTAGTGCAGTGGCCTGCGGCTCTAAAATATCATTTACAAATGAGCGCTGAAGAATATCTTCAATCAAAAAGTCTTCGTGATTGTTTTTAGGATCAAATTCTTCTTTCAGGGAAATTTCAAATAAACTGGCGGTGGTATTGTACCAGAAAGCCCGCCACCCACTTTTTAAATTCTTAATAAGATTAAAAGTAGTAGTCCCTGTTTGTCTATGAACTAACTTTACTAAAATTTGTCCTTCAGTATGAGTAAGCTTTTTTAATTCCGCAGAAAATTCTTCCTCTATGTAATTCTGAACGATCTTTGTATATTTTCTTTGTGCCGACCTGGATTCTATTCCTTCAAGCCTGGAATTAAGAGTTACCAGTCTTTCTGAAGCCAGTTTGGCATAAGGATACACCTTCCTGGTTTTTCTCCTTAATATAAGGTATCGTTTTCTTTCCGCAAGATTGTAAAAGCGAAGCTTCTTTAAAATCACCACTTCCTGAAGGTCTATACTTTCCCGAGGTACAGTATCACCCGCAATAATCATATATTTTTTTTGCAAGGTATCTTCTACAGGAATACTATCCTGCGCGAAAAGTCCCGAAAAACTAAAGAATAATATTATAAAAAGTGTTCTAAGCATTCAACAATTATTTAGCTTACTCCCGTACTAAAATCATTCCAAAATTAATCAATAATCAGTTGTCATAGATTTAATTCTTATTAAATTCGTGAAAATTCAAAACTATGAGCAAAGACAGTATACTTGATAAGGAATCTATAGATTTCCTGGAAAAATATCTTAATAATGCCGCGCCTACGGGCTATGAATCTAATGGCCAGAAGTTGTGGATGGATTATTTAAAACCTTACGTAGATGAATTCTTTACCGATAGCTACGGCACTGCGGTTGGTGTTATTAATCCTGAGGCTAAATACAAAGTAGTAATAGAAGGTCACGCCGATGAAATCTCCTGGTATGTAAATTATATCACCGATGAAGGTTTTATTTACGTAGTAAGAAACGGCGGTAGTGACCACCAGATAGCTCCCTCAAAGCGGGTTAATATTCATACTAAAAAGGGAATAGTAAAAGGAGTTTTTGGCTGGCCGGCCATTCACACTCGTGATAAAGATGAAGAGCAATCTCCAAAACTCGATAATATTTGTATAGATGTTGGTTGTACCAGCAAAGATGAAGTTGTAGAATTAGGTGTTCACGTAGGTTGCGTAATAACCTACCCCGATGAATTCTTTATTCTGAACGAAAACAAGTTTGTATGCCGTGCTTTAGATAACCGTATGGGTGGATTTATGATCGCGCAGGTTGCTAAATTATTAAAAGAGAACGGGAAAAAATTACCTTTTGGCCTATATATAACCAATTCTGTTCAGGAAGAAATTGGACTTAGGGGTGCTGAAATGATCACCCATCGAATTAAACCCAATGTTGCTATTGTTACCGATGTAACCCACGATACCAATACGCCAATGATCAATAAAAAGAAAACCGGCGACACAAAAATTGGTCACGGCCCTGTAATTGCCCACGCACCTGCAGTTCAAAATAAATTGAGGGAATTACTTATTGAAACAGCCCAGGATAAAGAAATTCCGTTTCAACGAATGGCAAATTCAAGATTTACTGGTACAGATACCGATGCCTTTGCGTACAGTAACGGTGGTGTTCCTTCAGCATTGATTTCCCTTCCTCTAAGATATATGCATACCACTGTAGAAATGGTACATAAAAGTGATGTGGAAAACGTAATAAAATTAATTTACGAAAGCATTCTAAAAATAAAAGAAGGAGATAGTTTTAGTTATTTCGACTAAACAGATCATTACCTTATTAATTGTAACAAACCCTTTTCGGAATTTTCTGGAAAGGGTTTTTGTCATTTCATTAGATATACTTTCACAATTATTTACCATCTGCCTGTCGCTTTTCAGTCTATATTTAATAAAAAACAAAAATGACTATTTCTCCTGAAGAGGTAAATATCCTTATTTCGAATCCATATGAAGCGGTAAATTTTGCAAATCTTACCTATGTTTCAGAAAACAAACTGTCTATTCAAAGAAAGAAAATAGGCAGGGGCTTTTCCTATATATATAAAGGAGAACGCATAAAAGATAATAAAACTATAAATAGGATCAAAAGTTTGGTAATTCCGTCGGCATGGCAGGAAGTGCGTATTACCCATTTAAAAACGGGGCACCTACAAGTTGTGAGGCGTGATGAGAAAAACCGAAAGCAATATATTTACCATGCTACCTGGAGCAAATTAAGGAACGAAACCAAATTCTTTAAAATGACCGCTTTTGGCGAAAACCTACCAAAGATTAGAAAACAGGTAGATCAAGACCTGGAATTGCCGGAAATGAGCCGAAGAAAAGTACTGGCATTAGTACTTCGGCTTATGGAAGAAACCCATATTAGAATTGGAAACCTCTACTACGATAAGAACAATAAAACATAAGGACTTTCAACTTTTAGATCCAAACACCTTAAAAATTATAAAAATCAGATCAAATTTGAGTTTGTTAGAAAAAAAAGGAAAGGAATATTCGGTTTCTGTAAAAAACAAACAACTAATCAAACTTGTAAATCAATGTGAGGAAATTCCGGGTTGGGAGCTTTTCAAATTTTATGATGAAAATGGTGATAAACAAGCCATAGACAGTGGAATGATCAATGATTATATTCACGAAATTAACGGTGATCAATTTTCAGCTAAAGATTTTAAAACCTGGAGTGCTACAAAGATCTTTTTTGAAACCTTGCTAGAACTTGGTTATACCGAGGAAGAAAAGCAAAATAAAAAGAATTTGAATCAGGCTTTTGATGCCTCGGCCAAAGGTTTGGGAAATACCCTAGCCGTTTGCCGCAGTTATTACGTACATCCTAAGATTGTAAGCTCTTATGAAACAGGAGAAATTGTACCCTATTTTAATATGGTTAAAGCGGAAGAAAAACAAAATTATATCTCCCTTTCTGAAACCGAAAAGGTCATCCTTAATATGATTCAAGATTACGAGGTGAAAATTTAAAAAACCAAAGGAAAAAGCTCTGCCCATTTTTGATTAAATTAGCGGTATGAAGAACACCATTGCTTCCCGAATAGCCGATTTCCTTAAAAATTATCCTCCTTTTAATCTTTTGAAAAAGAAAGATCTATTAGATATCTCAAAACAGGTTAAGGTAAAGTATCTTGAAAAAGGAAAAATGTTATTTGCTGAAGGCGATATTGGTCATAAGCGCTTTTATGTAGTGAATAAAGGAGCGATTTCCTTAGAACGTGACAATAACGGTAAACGTGAAACAATAGACAAATGTGATGAAGGCGATATTTTTGGACTTCGGCCATTGTTTGCGAAAGAGAATTACCTTATCAATGCCATTGCCGAAGAAGAAACTATTCTCTATGCAATTCCTATAAAGAAATTCAAACCTCTTTCAGAAGAAAATAAAGAAGTTAATAATTTTTTGATTCAGAGTTTTGCCTCAAATACGCGTAACCCTTATTCTGAAGCACATAAAGGGAAATTGATTTCAGAAAAAGAACCTGCAGAAAATCAGTACAAACCCAACAATAATCTTTTTGAACTTCAACCTGCACCGGTAACCAAAAAAGTAGTAATGACACCTCCCGATACCACTATTAAAGCCGCAGCCCAACTTATGAGCAAAAAGAAAGTAGGTTCCGTTTTAGTTGTAGAAAAAAATATTCCTAAAGGCATTGTAACCGATGAGGATTTTAGAGATATGGTGGCCACCGGCACATTTGGTATTGAAACCCCGATTTCAAAAATTATGGCTTCCCCGGTTATTTGTTATCCACAGGGCTTGACTATTGCACAGGCACAGCTTACCATGATGAAACATCATATTAATCATATTTGCATTACCGAAGATGGTACGCCGAATACAAAAGTGGTGGGAATACTTTCTGAACACGATATCATGGTTTCAGAAGGTCACAATCCTTCAGTTCTTATGAAGGCTATACAGCGAAGTAGCAGCACTAACGAATTAAAAAAAATTCGCCATAAAATCACATTATTACTTCGGGGGTTTCTCGCTGCCAACATTCCGCTAAATCATATCTCAAAAATTATTTTTGAACTGAATGATGCCACGATTAAACGAATTATAGAACGCTGTATAAAGAAACTCCCTACTCCCCCGCCCTGTGATTTCACGTGGATTTCCCTGGGAAGCCAGGGACGTAAAGAGCAACTTTTACAGACCGACCAGGACAACGCGCTAATTTTTGAAGATGTACCAGAAGAAAAACTGGAAGAAACCAGGGCCTATTTTCTAGAGTTGTCAAGAAAGGTAAACAAACGACTCAATATAATTGGCTACGAATATTGTCCTGCTGAAATGATGGCAAAAAACCCTAAATACTGCCTTAGTTTAAGCGAATGGAAAGATCAATTTACCAATTGGATTATAGACCCTGGAAACGATGAGATTTTACTCTGCTCTATTTTCTTCGATTTTGATATTTCCTATGGAAATATTAATCTATCTAATGCGCTTGCCAATCATATCTTCAGCCTAACCAACGACAATCGAAAGTTCTATGCGGTAATGGGCGCTACGGTATTAAGAAACCCGTCACCCCTTGGTTTCTTCAGGCAGTTTTTAGTTGAAGAGGATGGAGAAAACAAAGATTTTTTCGACATAAAAAAACGTGGAATTACACCTATTACCGATGCCGCCAGACTACTTATTCTCTATCACCAGGTAAAAAATATCAACAACACTGCTGAGCGCTTTGAAAAACTGGCGCAATTAGAGCCAAATAATAAAGAACTATTTCTGGCCTGTGCCTACGCTTCTAAAACTTTACTGAAATTTAGAACCCAGCACGGTTTGGAGAATAGAAGTAGCGGCAGGTTTATAGATTTGGAAAATTTGAGTAAAGAGGAAAAGATCAAACTGAAACGCTGTTTTAAAAGTATAAGACAGGTGCAGGAATTAATAAAGTATCGTTTTGAAGTAACTCCATATATCTAATGTTGAATTTATTCAAAAAGAAACCCGATAATCTTCCGGAATTCTGGAAAAATTACGAAGCTAAATTTCAGGAAAAACTTCCTGAAAATATAGCAGATACCCGGTTTGTCGTTTTGGATACCGAAACTACAGGATTTGATTTAAAAAAAGATCGAATGCTCTCTATTGGGGCAGTTGCCATCAATAACAAATCTATAGATATTGCCGACGGATTTGAAGAATACATTTTCCAGGAAACCTTTAACCCCAAAACCGTAAAAATTCACGGAATTATTCGGAATGAACGGATAGAAACTCTTTCTGAAGAAGAAGCGGTGCAAGCATTTTTGAAATATATCAAAAATTCAGTTTTAGTAGCGCACCACGCAGGTTTTGATATTGGCATGATCAATGAGGCTTTATCAAGGATGGGATTGCCTAAACTAAAAAACAAGGTTCTGGACACCGTGAATTTGCACCGTAGCACTCGAATAATTTCCAATCTGATCAATCGGGAGAAAAGTTATTCGCTAGATGAAATTGCCGAGACTTATAATATAGATGTTGAAGATCGACACACCGCCGCCGGTGACGCCTTTATAACAGCCATCGCCTTCCTAACAATCCTAGGTAAACTAAACACCAATGGGAAATTGAATCTTAAAAAATTATTTAGGATTTAGTTTCTTGACAAGTACGATTGTATTTCGGGTTTATCACCCCTTCTTCAGCAAAGCTGAATTCACCCCCTCCTTTTTTCAAGGTGAGCCTGCCTGAATGGCTAAGTCGGGCAGGATGGCCAGAGGGTTTAGTTTCTTGGAACTGCTAAATTTTAAATAAATCTCTATAATAAAAAGACCTCATAAGTTTTAAAAACCTATGAGGTCTGGTATTTCTAATTATTTAAGTTGAAAACTAAAATTAATCCTTACAAAGCATCCTTCATAATCTCATCAACAACTTCAGGGTTTAGTAATGTTGAAGTATCACCAAGATCTTCGGTTTGTTTGGATGCTATTTTACGTAGAATTCTTCGCATAATTTTTCCGCTTCGCGTTTTTGGTAGGCCGCTAACAAACTGGACTTTCTCTGGCTTGGCAATTGGCCCAACCTTATCCCCAATTTGTTGATTGATTTCTTTCCTAAGGTTATCGTGATTTCTGGATTCACCGGATTCTTTCAAGGTTACAAATGCATACAATGCATTCCCTTTCACTTCATGCGGGAAACCAACAACAGCAGATTCCGCTACTGCCGGGTGTTCATCTATCGCATCTTCAATTGGCGCAGTACCTAAATTGTGACCGGAAACAATAATAACGTCGTCTACCCTACCGGTAATTCGGTAATAACCCACTTCATCTCTTAAAGCACCGTCTCCGGTAAAATACATATTCTTAAAAGTAGAGAAATAGGTGGTTTTATAACGTTCATGGTCTCTCCAAACGGTTCGGGCCATGCCGGGCCACGGAAATTTAATACATAATCTTCCGTCTACCTGATTCCCTTTTAGTTCGTTTCCGTTTTCATCCATTAAAGCAGGTTGAACTCCAGGAAATGGTAAAGTTGCGTAAGTTGGTTTCACCGGAGTAACATAAGGTATTGGGGTAATCATTATTCCGCCGGTCTCGGTTTGCCACCAGGTATCTACAATCGGACTTTTATTTTTCCCTACATTATCGTTATACCAGTGCCAGGCCTCTTCGTTAATAGGTTCTCCAACGGTTCCTAAAACTTTTAAAGAAGAAAGGTCGTGACTCTCTACAAATTCTATATTTCTTTTTGCTAAAGACCTAATAGCCGTTGGCGCAGTGTAAAACTGATTTACTTTATGTTTTTCTACTACATCCCAAAATCTTCCGGCATCTGGATAAGAAGGAACGCCCTCGAACATAACAGTGGTTGCACCGTTTGCTAATGGACCATATAAAATATAAGAATGGCCGGTAATCCAGCCAATATCTGCCGTACACCAATAAACATCGTCTTCTTTATATTGAAAAACATTTTTGAAAGTATACGCAGTGTAAACCATATAACCAGCGGTTGTATGTAACATTCCTTTTGGTTTTCCGGTAGAGCCTGAGGTATATAAAATAAACAAAGGATCTTCGGCATCCATTGTTTCAGCTTCACATTCATCTGAAGCTTCATCTAATAAAGGTTTCAACCATTCATCCCTGCCTTCTTTCATTTCAATATGCGAATCCAGTCGCTTGGCTACTAAAACGCTTTCCACACCAGGACATTCTTCCAGGGCTTTATCTACAATTCCTTTAAGATCTATGGTTTTATTTCCGCGGTAAGAACCGTCAGAAGTAATTAGCATTTTACAATCGGCATCATTTGTCCTGGTAGCGAGGGCTTTTGAAGAAAAACCTGCAAAAACCACCGAATGTATAGCACCAATTCGTGCACAAGCCAGCATTGCCACGGCCAGTTCAGGAATCATGGGCAAATAAATACAGACCCTATCGCCTTTTTTAATTCCCTTAGCCTTTAAAACATTTGCGAATTTATTTACCTTCTTATGAAGTTCTCCATAGGAAATGTGTTTGGCTTCTTCTTCAGGATCGTTAGGTTCCCAGATAATCGCGGTTTTATCTGATCTATTGAAAAGAAAGCGATCTATGCAATTTTCAGTTATATTGAGTTTGGCATTTTCAAACCATTTCACTTCAGGCTTTTCAAAATCCCAGCTTAATACATTGTCCCATTTTTTTCGCCAGGTAAAATGTTCTTCAGCGATTTCCTCCCAGAAATTTTCCGGGTCTCTAACCGATTTTCTATAAACTTGAAAATATTCCTCTAAATTCTTAATATGATAATTACTCATAACTTAAATAAATATGTTGATGGTTCTATGGGTTAATTTTGAAAAGAATAAAATATCTTTCCTGCAATTTATAAAATCCTACGGAAACCAAACACTGAAATCCCGTTAATATTGGGCTTTTTCAAGTTTTACGGGAAGTTTAATAAAATGAATAAATTTGATAGAAGCAGAAAAATATTCAGCAAAAGCTTTCCACTGAAATTAGAATAAAAAAATGAAAGTGGTTTGAATTGAATATTGGCAAGAATATTTGGCCTTTTTAGTGTTCCACAAATTTTTGATGGTCGTCTAGCCACTTATTCAAATGAGCGGCTTCTCTTTTGGAAACTTTTTTATTGGTTTTTTCCTCCCGCCAGGTATTTTCAGAATCTTTTCTGATGTAAATTTTAGATTTTTGCCCCAAAGCTACTCCAAAAGCCTTTAAAGTAATTTCGGCTTTAGCAACATAAGCATTATCGGTGTTTTGCAAATGAACAAGTCTCATTTTTCAGTTGTTTCGATTGATTAGCAAATACTGTAACATTGACTTTGCAAAGACTATGCCCGCAGGCAAACTAAACCCCACCAAGATTTCTTTTTACCGAAATTTTAACTTGTGAAAAACTATGTTTATAACTCACAAGCTTATTTCTAAAACCACGGCTAATTCCTTATAACTTTACTCTTGTAAAATCATACCGGCGGGTATTACTTTTTGTAATAAACTAAGGGGAATCATGTGAGAATCATGAGCTGTTGCGCAACTGTAAAGTAGATTTATCTACAAGCCAGATCACCTTCCCAACCGGGCTGACTTTTGCTTTCGCATAAAAAGTAAATGTCCAGGACAACATTTTTGCGGGTCTTCCGTAACTTCACTTCTCCATAGACAACTATTTGCTTTTATGCTTTTGATTTTAAAACTAAAACAAAAGTAATATGAGTATTTTTCAAAAACGGGTAAATTACAAACCCTTCGAATACCCCGAAATCCTTCAGTTTACCGAAGCAATAAACCGTTCGTTCTGGGTACATTCTGAAGTAGATTTCACGGCCGATGTGCAGGATTTTCATTCCCATCTTAACGAAAATGAAAAGCAGGTGATTAAAAAAAGCCTGTTGGCAATTGCGCAAATTGAAGTAGCAGTAAAATCGTTTTGGGGCGATCTATATCAGCATCTGCCAAAACCTGAATTTAACGGTCTAGGGAGTACTTTTGCAGAATGTGAATTCAGACATTCTGAAGCTTACTCTAGATTGCTTGAAGTTCTTGGTTATAACAATGAGTTTGAAAACTTAATCGAAACCCCCGTAATCAAAAAAAGGGTAGCTTACTTATCTGAAGCTTTATCAAACACAAAATCTTCAGATGAAAAGAAATATGTTTTTTCACTTATTCTATTTTCGATTTTAATTGAAAATGTGTCCCTTTTTAGTCAGTTTGCCATTATTTTATCATTTAGCCGATTTAAAGGAGTGATGAAAAATGTGAGCAATATTATTGCGTGGACTTCGGTAGACGAGCAAATTCACGCCAATGCAGGGATTTATATCGTAAACCAGATCAAAAATGAATTTCCGGAATTCTTTAACGAGGAAACCAAAACTGAAATCAGAAAAATTATCGCGCATTCCATGGAAGTAGAATCTGAAATTCTTGACTGGATCTTTGCTGATGGCTCTTTAGAGCAATGCAAAAAAGAAGACCTTTTAAATTTTATGAAATATCGTGTAGACGATAGCCTTGAAAAAATTGGGTTAGAAAAAATCTATTTCGTTTCAGAATACGATTATAAAGCGATGTTGTGGTTTGAAGAAGAAGTTTTTGCCAACAGTTTAGACGATTTTTTCGCCAAAAGACCGGTAGATTACACCAAACACGACAAGAGCATCACAGCCGATGACCTTTTTTAAAGAGTTTTCTGAAGAAATATTTCACCTTAAAATCCAGCAAAATGTCCGAAACTATAATTAAAGAAACCCAACAGGAACGCCTATGGTGGCTTAATGAAGAAAGCCAGCAGATACTTAACCGTGGTTATTTATTAAAAGGAGAAACCGCAAAATCTGCTATAGAGCGCGTAGCCAATGCAGCAGCAAAAAGGCTCTACAAGCCAGAACTGGCTGAAGCATTTATTGAAATGATAGAACGCGGCTGGATGAGTTTAAGTTCCCCAATTTGGGCAAACATGGGTACCGAACGAGGATTACCTATCTCCTGCTTTAATGTGTATGTGCCAGATAATATTGAAGGCATAACCCACAAACTTGGAGAGGTGATTATGCAAACCAAAATTGGCGGTGGAACTTCCGGGTATTTTGGAGAATTAAGAGGACGTGGAAGCGCGGTAACCGATAATGGGAAAAGCAGCGGCGCTACCAGTTTTATGAAGCTTTTTGATACAGCAATGGATACCATTTCCCAGGGCGGGGTTCGGCGCGGGGCTTTTGCAGCTTACCTGGATATAGACCACCCCGATATCAAGGAATTCCTTGAAATAAAAAATATTGGAAATCCTATTCAGAATTTATTTTACGGGGTGAGTGTTCCCGATTACTGGATGCAGGAAATGATAGATGGAGATAGGGAAAAACGCGAAATTTGGGCCAAGGTTATAGAAAGCAGGCAACAAAAGGGTCTACCGTATATTTTCTTTAAAGACAATATTAACCGGTTTAAGCCACAGGTTTATAAGGATAAAAATTACACCATACATTCCAGTAATCTTTGTTCAGAAATTGCGCTGCCATCAACTGAGGATGAATCCTTTATCTGTTGTCTTTCTTCAATGAACCTGGAACTTTATGACGAGTGGAAAGATACTGAAGCGGTAAAACTGGCGATCTATTTTCTGGATGCGGTTTTACAGGAATTTATCGCAAAAACCGAGGATAATTACTACCTCTCCTCAGCTAATAAATTTGCTAAAAGGCACAGAGCTCTAGGACTTGGGGTTATGGGTTGGCATTCTTATTTACAAAAAAACAGAATTCCTTTTGAAGGATTAAAGGCTAAGGGGATTACTAATTCAGTATTTAAAGATATTAGTGAAAAAGCTACAAAAGCAAGTAAAGAGTTGGCGAATATATATGGAGAACCCGATGTTTTAAAAGATTATGGGTTAAGGAACACAACCTTGATGGCCGTAGCACCTACAACTTCCTCTTCTGCGATTTTAGGGCAAGCATCACCAGGTATAGAACCTTTTAGCAGCAATTATTACAAGGCAGGCCTGGCAAAAGGTAATTTTATGCGGAAAAATAAATATTTAAAGGAATTACTTCTGGAAAAAGGATTGGATACCGAAGAAACCTGGCGAAGCATTATGCTGAATCACGGCAGTGTTCAACATCTCACAGAACTGAATAATGAAGAACGAATGGTTTTTAAAACTTTTAAAGAAATAAGTCAGTTAGAAATTATTCAGCAGGCTTCGGTGAGGCAAAAATATATAGACCAGGCACAAAGTTTAAATTTGAATATCCCTTCCGATCTTCCGGTTAGAGAAGTAAATAAATTAATGATAGAAGCCTGGCAGCTGGGTGTAAAAACGCTTTACTACCAAAGGAGCCAAAGTGTTTCTAAAGAATTTATAGCCAATATGGTAAATTGCTCGAGTTGTGAGGCTTAAGTTGAAAAATAAGAAAAGCTGTTTGAAATTTGTTTTTGACGTCAAGCTGAACTTGTTTCAGCTTCTAATATGTTTTGAGTATTCACATTTTAGACCCTGAAATAAATTTAGGGTGACGATTTTAACAACGCTTCAAAACAGCTTTTTATTTTTTCCGTAAATCTAGTTTACTTCGCTCCCCATTCTTTTAAAGAGTCTTTATTCATCTTCACATAATCTTGGTTTCCGGCTTTTTCAGCTTCGGCTAAAGATTTTTTAGCAGCTTCAATAGCTTCCTCTTTTTTACCAAGATCGGCGGCGATAAGGGATTTTCTTCTCAAGATCCAGAATGCATTTGGGTTACCCATTTCAAGGGACTTATTTACCCATTCGTAAGCCTGCTCCAAATCCTTATTAACATCGTGATAGTATGTGGCTGCAGCGAAATAATCAGCAGCTCCCGGACCACTCATAACCTTTTCAATACTGGCCATTGCTTTTTCTTCAGTCGGTACCTCGAACCTTAAACTCGCCACTGTATTTGCCCAAATAAAATTAAGAGCGGCAGAGTCGTGCTTAAGTTCATCAATCATAATGGTAAAAGTTTCCATCTCAAAAGGAAGTTCCATTACTTCTGCAGTCGCTTTTAAAGCAACCTTATCTTCATTCCATTCCGCAGGATTCCCCCAGTTAGAAGCATCGGTATAAAATATTACTTCCCATTCGTCTTCATTGGGGATAGTATAAATCGCATAGGTTCCAGCTTTTAACTCATTACCTTGAATAGTGACATCGTCACTAAAAGTGATTTTGGTATTCTCATTAGCACCGGTACGCCAAACTTCACCGTAAGGTACCAGGTTGCCAAAAACCTCTCGGTCCCTCATTCCCGGACGGGAATACTCTAGAGTTACATCGGTAAGTCCAACTTTCTGTTCAATTTTGGTAAATGGGCTAGGTTGGGGAGCCTGCACCTGGGCCTGAGTAGCACTCATAATCCCGGCTGTGCATAAAAAAAGAAATAGTTTTTTCATTGTTTAGTATATTTTTAGTTCTTCAAATATACCGAGAAATTGATTATAAAATTTAATTAGGACAATTTCATTTATATTTTGTTTAACTATAATTATTTTATTTTAAACAAAACTACTCTTAATTTTGATTTCAAATTATCAAGAATGAAAATCTACACGAAAAAGTCAGTTCAAAAGCTTCCTATAAGCCTCGAAGAGGCTTGGGAATTCCTTTCCAGTCCCGGAAACCTGAAAACAATTACTCCAGATTATATGGGTTTTAATATTATTTCAGGTGCCGACCGCCCCATGTACCCGGGCCAAATTATTCAGTATATAGTGACACCTGTTGCGGGTATCAAAACCAAATGGGTTACCGAAATCACCCACGTTAGGGACAAAGAGTATTTTGTAGACGAACAGCGTTTCGGGCCTTATGCACTATGGCATCATAAGCATTTTTTGAAGGAAATCCCGGGAGGCGTCGAAATGGAAGATATTGTAGATTATAAATTACCCTTCGGAATTCTTGGGCAGATGGTTCATCCATTTCTTGTAGCTCCAAAATTGAAAGAGATTTTCGATTACAGACAGAAAAAACTCGTGGAACTTTTTGGTGAATTTGAAGAACCTAAGCCCAAAAATCCAACGCTTAAACAGGATATTTTAGCTTAAAACTCAAAAAATTATGAAAAGAAATATTTTACTTATTGGCGGTTCTACTGGAATCGGCCTTGAAATCGCCCACCAACTCGTTAAAGAAAATAAAATAATTGTCGCTTCAAGAAATAAAGGTGAGTTGAATGACGCTATTGAACATTTAAAATTTGATGTTTTAAAAGACAACATTGAAGATTTAGAATTGCCGGAAGAAATCCACGGGCTGGTATATTGCCCCGGAAGCATAAACCTAAAACCCTTCAAGATGTTAAAACATAAAGATTTTGAGGAAGAAATGAACCTGAATTTTTTAAGTTTAGTAAAAGTAGTTCAGGGCCTATTGCCGAAATTAAAAAATGCGGAGAACGCAAGTTTGGTATTTTTTAGTACGGTAGCTGTAAAAGTAGGAATGCCTTTTCATACCAGTGTTTCCGCAGCAAAAGGTGCCATTGAAGGTTTTGCTAAATCTCTTGCAGCCGAATATGCTCCAAAGATGCGCGTAAATGTAATTGCCCCTTCTCTAACTGACACGCCCCTGGCTGAAAAATTGCTGTCGAATGATACTAAAAAGGAAAAAATGAGCGAAAGGCATCCTTTAAAAAGAGTTGGAAATGCAAAAGATATCGCCAATGTAGCTACTTTTTTATTAAGTGAGGAAAACAGCTGGATTACCGGTCAAATTATTGGCGTGGACGGCGGACTTTCAACTTTAAATATTTCGTAAATGAGTGAAGAAGTAAATATTTTTTGGTTTAGACGTGATCTGAGGTTAGATGATAATGTAGGATTTCTTGAAGCCCTAAAATCCAACAAACCGGTTTTGCCAGTTTTTATTTTCGATACTGAAATCCTTGACAAACTTCCAAAAGATGATGCCCGTGTAAGCTTTATACACGAGCAGCTTCAGCAAATGCGAAAAGAGCTTCAGGATGATTATGGTAGTTCTATTGCATTGTATCACGGAAAACCCAAGGAAATTTTTCAGCAATTAATCAAGGTAAATAAAATTGCTGAAGTATTCACCAATCACGATTACGAACCCTATGCGGCAAAAAGGGATAAAGAAATAGCCGATATACTTTCTAAAAAGAACATTGAATTTCACACATTTAAAGACCAGGTTATTTTTGAAAAGGATGAAGTTGTAAAAAAAGATGGTGATCCTTATGTGGTCTATACACCTTATATGAGGGTTTGGAAAGAGCAGTTTAAATCGCTCGACCTTAAAATTCATTATACCGGGCAATATTTAGATAATCTCGTTCAAAACCCGAGCTTGCCTAATTTAAGTTTAAAGGATATCTTTTTTAAACCTTCAGAAATTAAAGTACCGGATTATAATGTCACTCCAACTTTAATTCAGCAATACGAAAACACCAGGAATATCCCTGGAAAAGAAGGTACTTCCCGACTCGGTGCCCATCTTCGCTTTGGAACCGTTAGCGTAAGAAAAATGATAGAAAAGGCAAATGCGGAAAGCAATAAAACCTTTCTTGAAGAATTGATCTGGCGGGAATTTTTTATGCAGGTTTTATATCACAATCCCAATACGGTTACCGAGTCTTTCAAAAAGAAATACGACCGCATTGAATGGCTAAATAACGAAGAGGAATTTGAAAAATGGAAAGCCGGAAAAACAGGTTATCCCTTAGTAGATGCCGGAATGCGCCAGTTGAATGAAACCGGTTTTATGCACAATCGCGTAAGAATGTTGGTGGGAAGTTTTCTTTGTAAGCACCTACTAATAGACTGGCGTTGGGGCGAAGCCTATTTCGCTGAAAAATTACTGGATTACGAAATGTCCTCTAATGTAGGAAACTGGCAATGGGTTGCCGGAAGCGGTGTAGATGCAGCCCCTTATTTCAGAATATTCAATCCCACCACCCAAATTGATAAATTTGACAAAGACAAAAAATACATTAAAGAATGGGTTGAAGAATTCGGCACCGATGAATATCCCGAAAAAATGGTAGACCATAAAGAAGCCCGCCAACGGGCTTTAAAAGTCTATAAAGAAGCGTTAAGTTAATTGTTCCAGATCTTCCTGGCTTTTTCAAGATCTTCGGGAGTGTCAATTCCTATGGTTTGCATTTGGGTTTCTACCATTTTTATATTTTTCCCATATTCCAGGAATCTAATCGCTTCAATTTTTTCGGCAGATTCTAAAGAAAGCATCGGTAAATTATAAAAATCGATAAGGGCCTGTTTTCTGAAAGCGTAAATCCCAATGTGCTTAAAATAAGTCACGTGAGCATCAGTATTTCTCGGGTAAGGAATTGGAAACCTTGAAAAATACATCGCAAAGTCATTTTTATTGGTAATTACCTTTACATTATTTGCGTTGGTAATATCCTCACTTTCGGAAAGTGCAGTTTTCAACGATGCGAGATCTATGGAAGAAGCATCATCTTCCCTAAAAACAACTAATAATTTCGCAAGGCTGTCTTTATCTATAAATGGCTCGTCTCCCTGTACATTCACCACAATATCCACATCCATATCTTGCACGGCTTCAGCAATACGGTCACTTCCACATTCGTGTTCTTTCTTGCTTTTTATAACGTTTCCGCCATTTTTATTTATTTCAGCATAAATCTTATCACTATCGGTCACGACGTACACTTCATCAAAAAGACCAGTGTTCTTGGCAGCTTCGTAAGTTCTTGTGATTACCGTTTTGCCGTTTAGGTCTTTTAAAAGTTTCCCCGGAAAACGAGCAGCCTCGTAACGGGCGGGAATCATAGCGATTATTTTAAGCGGTTTATTCATTAGAATTAGTGATTTTAGGAGGTTAAATTTAGGTTTTAAAATTTGAATTGGATCTAATCCAAAAGTTATTTATTTACGAAAAAATCGTCTTTAAAACCTATAAGGTATAGTTTATCGGTTGCACGCGTAACAGCCGTATAAAGCCATCTTAAATATTCTTTTCCCACACCTTCGGGCAGGTAAGGTTGTTCAATAAAAACCGTATTCCACTGTCCACCCTGTGATTTATGGCAGGTCATCGCATATGAAAATTTAATTTGCAAAGCATTGAAAAACTTATTGTTCTTAACCTTCATAAACTTCTTGTATTTAGAAGTTTCATCTTCATAATCTTTCATCACCTCCTGATAAAGCTGGTTAGATTCTTCATAAGAAAGAGAAGGCGTGTTGCTGGTTAACGTATCTAACATTACAACCGTTTCAAAAGGCTTCATTTTGGGATAATCTACCATTTGTACCTGTACTTCGGCGAACCGAAAACCGTACAGCTCTTTTATACCGAAAATCTCAAGGACTTTTACGATATCGCCGTTGGCAATAAATCCTGCTTCGGAACTAGGTTTTATCCAGAAATAATTATTCTTCACCACCATAAGATAATCTCCGGCTGAAATTTCTTCTTCCTGGAACAAAATTCTGGACCTTATTTGCTGGTTATACAAATTCGCCCTTTTATTAGACCGAACAATAAAACTGGTTTCTTCATTTCCTAAATCATTGTAACATTCCTCGATGGCATTCATTATTTCATAACCATCCTGCAACCTGATAACATCAGCTTTTGGAGTGATTTCAAACTGAAAACTATCATAAAAACCGTCTTGCAGACTTTGTCTTATTTTTGTGGCGTTTAGCAGAATGTCACTTTCTTCAGCCTGGCGAACCACTTCATCCAATTCAATATGAAGAACTTCCTTATTATAAGAAAACTGAAGTTTTTCGGCTTCCAGAGCGGGGCTAATTTCCATTTTTACCGGTGGAAGCTGTGCGGTATCCCCAATTAGAATAAGCTGACAGTTTTGACCCGAATATACATATTGAATAAGGTCGTCTAATAAGCTTCCATTTTCCATTAATTTGGAATTTGTAGTCGTATCAGAGATCATTGAGGCCTCATCTACAATAAAAATACTATTTTTATGTTTATTTGGTTGAAGTACAAACTGCACTCCGCTCCCACCACTTTTCTTCGGGAAATAGATCTTTTTATGAATAGTAAAGGCTTCTTTTTTAGAATAATTGGAAATTACTTTAGCCGCCCTTCCCGTGGGTGCCAGCAAAACGCCAGATTTTTTTATTTGCCAAAGGTTTTTCACTAAAGTACTGATTATGGTAGTTTTACCGGTACCGGCAAAACCTTTCAGTACAAAGAGTTCATCTTTATTATTGTTTAAAACAAAGCGCGAAAGTTGCTGTAAGGCAAGATCCTGCCCTGCTTTAGCCGTAAAACCCAGATCGCTTAAAAGAAGTTTATAGAATTTGGAAGCATCAAGATTTTCCATAGAAGATTTATCAAAAATCAAAGATAGGAATGGATTTTTACGGAAGAAACTTTTACGAATAAAAAAAAATTGTAGATTTGTCGTGAAACACTAGTAATTTTAAAACAAAATTTAGAAAGCATGAGACTTGCAATTCAATTACTTCTTTGGGTGGTTATTATTGGTTTAGCCTACCTTACTTTTAATGCTGTTTACGAACCTATTCAGTTTAATAAAGTTAAAGAAAAGCGTTATGCCAAAGTAGTTGAAAACTTAAAGGATATTCGTAATGCAGAGTTAGCCCACAAAGAAGTTGTTGGCACCTTTGAAGATGATTTTGATAAGCTAGTTAGATTTTTAGATACTGCAGAGTTTGCAGTTACTCAACGGCGTGATACTACAATCTTAGACGAAGAATACCGTAAAAATTATGGAGTAGATCAGTATATTGAAAAAGTGATTATTGATACACTTGACTTTGTTCCGGTAAAAGATTCGCTATTTAAAGGGAATAAAGAACGATACAGCAATATGATAAATGTACCAATTGAAGGTGTAGATGCTAAGTTTGAACTTGATGCAGGTACTATTATGAAAGGACAGACCAAAATTCCGGTTTTTAGAGCAAGAGTTGCTAAAAGCGTTGTACTACAAGGTTTGGATAAAGAACTTATTCTACAACAAAATCAGGTACAATCGGTAGACGATATAAACGGCCGATACATTAACGTTGGATCTTTAGAAGATGTTAATACAAAAGGAAACTGGCCAACACAATATGGCGACGAGTAACAGTAAAAAAGACATAAATTTAGAACTGTCCATTCAGGTTTCCCTGGATGGACTTTCTTTTTGTACCCTAAATTCTGCTGAAAATGAAGTGGTACATTTTAAAAAAATACGCTTTCCCCAGCAGCTGGATCCTGTAAAACTGCTTGCGGAAATTCAAAAGGTATATGCTGAGGAAACTATCATTGCTGAAGCCACTCAGGTTAAACTCATCTTTGATAATGCGCTTTACAGTTTTGTCCCCGCCCCTCTATTTAAAGAGGAAAATGCATCAGATTACTTAAAATTCAATACAAAAATTCTTAAAACCGATTTTATTGCCCACGAAGAAATAGGCAGTACCGGGATCATCAATGTTTATATTCCTTATACAAATATCATTAATTTCTTCTTTGAAAAATTCGGAGAATTTGAGTACCAGCATCTCAATACCGTTCTAGTCGAAAATTTACTGGCTTTATCAAAAACAGACAGACCTCAAATATTTGCACATATAAAAAATAAGCAATTTGACCTGGTTGTAATAGAAAATGGGGAACTCCTGCTTTGTAATTCTTTCAGCTTTACAGAGAAAGAGGATTTTTTATATTATATTCTATTCACTGCTGAACAACTCAATATGAACCCTGAGAGTTTCAGATTGATTTTACTGGGAGCTATTAGCAAGGCTTCTCCCCTCTTTAAAATTGCTTTTGAGTATATTAAATATATTGAGTTATTAGAAACCAATTTCAGCTTTAAAATGGAAAAAGAGCTTTCCAGCTTAAAAGAACTGGAAGAGTATGTATTATTAAAATCATTTAAATGAGAATAATTTCAGGAACGCATAAAGGAAAAAGATTAACTGCTCCCAAAAAGCTGCCGGTACGCCCTACTACCGATATGTCTAAGGAAGCCCTTTTCAATATCCTGAATAACAATTTTCAGTTTTCACAACTTAGCGTTCTCGATCTTTTTTCGGGAACCGGAAATATCGCCTATGAATTTGCATCACGCGGAAGCCAGAAAGTAACCGCAGTAGATGCTAATTTTGATTGTGTGAAATTCATAAAAAAAATATCTCAGGAATTGGACTTAAACATCACCACTATTAAAAGTGATGTTTTTAAATTTCTTGAAAAAGCTTATGTAAAGGCCGATATTATTTTCGCCGACCCACCTTATGAATTTGAGAAAGAAAAATTTCTCCAAATCCCACAACTTGTCTTCGAAAAAAACCTACTTAATCCAAATGGTCAATTAATTATTGAGCACTCTAAACACACCGATCTCTCAGATTTACCTCACTTTATAGAAGGACGACGCTATGGAGGTTCGGTTTTTAGTTTTTTTGAAAATATAGAATAAATCATTCTATAGAAGAGGAAGAAAGCCTCAACAGGCATATAAATTTGATTTTATGACGGAGAGGATTAAGACGATTGAACTTGTTGATGTTAACTTAGAATTTTATGACTGAATGGTAATTTCTGAAGTAAAAGACGATGTAGTATTCGAGCTACCACACCTAGAACAAATTCTAAGAATATGCAACGAGGTTTTTGAAGGGAAAGACTATGTATATATCTCTAACAGGAAAAACAATTATAATGTAAATCCCATTATTTACTTTGAATTAAAAGATGTGCAGTCTCTATTGGGAATAGGCATTGTAAGTGAGCGCTATGAAACTTTAAAGGTGGCAAGTTTTGAAAAACAATTCTCCCCTGTTCCTTTTGATATTTTCTCTAATATGGAAGAAGCCCGGGCCTGGGCAAAGACATTCATATAAAAAAGCAGGCCTGTAATCCGGATTCTGTTCCTCCCGGCAAAACCGGGATTCCCCTTATCATTTATCTCAGGTTTTTGTTGCCAAAAACTTTTAGCTGCCTACCCTCCGATAGCAAGCGGGCCGCTTGCAAACACCGGTTTACATGGCATTGCACCGCATAGAGTTTACCTGATTTCACTACAGCATTACCTGTACATCCTTTCTGTTGCACTTGTCCTGATCCCGCCTCGGGAAACCGAAACGAGACCGGTGGGCGTTACCCACTATGCCGCCCTTTGGTGTCCGGAATTTCCTCCATCGAATAAATTCGTTGGCGATAAGGCGGCCTGCTTGATGCAAAGGTAGTTTTTTACAAAGCATCGTCATTCAAAATTTGTTGATTTCTTAGCTTTAATTGTTTAAAAATATAAGCGATTGCCTTAGAACTTATGGAGGCTATTTTTATATTTGTACCTCAATAAAATTCAATGGAACATTTTATAGTATCAGCTCGTAAGTACCGTCCACAAACTTTTAAAGATGTGGTAGGGCAACAAGCCATTACCAATACTTTAAATAACGCCATTGAACATAATCATCTTGCCCAAGCGCTTCTTTTTACAGGACCTCGTGGAGTGGGAAAAACCACCTGCGCCCGTATCCTTGCAAAAATGATTAACCACGATGGTACCCAAAGTCCCGATGAGGATTTTGCCTTTAATATTTTTGAACTCGATGCCGCTTCTAACAACTCGGTAGACGATATCAGGAATTTGATAGACCAGGTTAGGATTCCGCCGCAAGTTGGGAAGTATAAAGTGTATATTATAGATGAGGTGCATATGCTCTCTCAATCGGCATTCAATGCCTTTTTGAAGACTTTAGAGGAACCGCCGCAACACGCTATTTTTATTTTAGCTACTACAGAAAAGCATAAGATAATCCCAACCATACTTTCTCGTTGCCAGATCTTCGATTTTAAAAGAATTACGGTAAGCGATGCGAAAAATTACCTGGGATATATTGCGCAGCAAGAAGGTGTAAATGCCGAAGAAGATGCGTTGAACATCATTGCCCAAAAAGCCGATGGCGCTATGCGGGATGCCCTTTCTATTTACGACCGGGTAGTAAGTTTTAGCGGAAAAGACCTTACCCGGCAGGCAGTTACCGAAAACCTGAATGTATTGGATTACGACACTTACATCAAGGTAACCGATCTTATTTTAAGTAATAATATTCCGCAATTGCTGCTAAGTTATAACGAGATCCTTTCCAGTGGATTTGACGGTCATCATTTTATTAGCGGCCTGGCTTCACATTTCAGGGATTTACTGGTTTGTAAAGATCAAAGAACAATTCAGTTACTGGAAGTTGGGGAACAGACTAAAGCCCGCTATTTTGAACAGGCTTCCAAAACAGATCATCAATTCTTGATTAAAGCGATAGACCAGGCCAATGAGTGCGACCTCAAGTATAAGACAAGCCAAAACCAACGTTTAATGGTTGAACTTTCTTTAATGCAGCTTGCCTCTATCACTTTTGATGGAGAAAAAAAAAAGTTTGAACAGTCAATAATTCCCGCTTCAGTTTTTGAAAAACAACCTGCCACACTTTCTTCGGAAGAAAAAATTTTGGTACGCGAGAATGAACACGGCGAAACTTCAGCTGAAGCTCCAAAGGAAAGTCAGTTGCCTTCAGGAGATAATAAAACTCCCGATAGCCATTGTGCCGACGATAAGGATGATAATTATCATTCAGAAGAAACAATGGTTCCTCAAACGCATGAAGCAAAAGAAGAACCGGCCCCAGACCTTCCCCCTGCTCCAGAACCAAAACCGGTAACCGATTCAGAAATAAAGAAAGAAAAGGTTTCAGGGCTTTCACTAAAAAGTATTCAGAAGAAACGGGAAATAGAAGCCCGGCAACAGGAAGCATTACCAACAAAAGAAGTAGTACTTAACGGGAAATTCAGCGAAACACAATTGCAGGCTACGTGGAATGACTATGTAAAACGAATAAAAAATCAGGGATCAAAAATTCTTGCTTCAATTCTTGAAACCGATTTACCTAAACTTCAGGAAGAGAATCGCATAGTTATAGAATTGCCTAATGAAACAATGAAAATTAATCTGGAAAGGGAACAAAATAAGTTGATGGCTTATCTGAAGCAAAAACTTCAGAATACAGAAATCAGGTTAGTGATCAATGTAAATGAGCAGTCTGCAAAGAAATATGCTTTCACTCCGATTGAAAAATATAACAAATTGAAGGAGAAAAATCCTTTGATAGATAAACTTAGAAGTACATTCGATTTAGACGTATAGATATGCTAGGATTAAAACTTCCCACAGACCCACGTTGGGCAAATATAGCCGAAAAGAATATTAAAGAAATTCTAATAGATCATGCTTACTGTGAGCAAAAAGCGGCTTCAACAGCAATTTCCCTAATTGTTTCTTTCCCAGAATATACAGAACTGGTAGATGAAATGATCGCTTTATCCAGGGAGGAAATGGCCCATTTTAAAATGGTGCATGAACAACTTCTAAAACGTGGCTACGTATTGGGAAGGGACAGAAAGGATGAATATGTTATTCAACTGCTTAGTTTCTTTCCAAAAGGCGGCAGCAGAACTACACAATTAATTCACCGGCTATTAATCGCAGGATTAATTGAGGCCAGAAGCTGTGAACGTTTCAGATTACTTTCTGAAGAATTAAAAGACGAAGAACTCGCTGAATTTTATCACAGACTAATGATAAGTGAAGCCAACCATTATACGATGTTTCTAAAGTTTGCCCGAAAATATGGCGAGCGTGAGGAAGTAGACAAAAAATGGGAGGAGTTACTCAATTTTGAAGCAGAAATAATGAAAGATCTTAGCAAAGACAAAACCATTCACGGTTAGACTTTTTTGGGATTACACAAAACTAAAAGCCCAGATAACTTATTCAGAAATCTGGGTTTGTTTAGATGATAAATTTATTTCTTTTTCCCGTTGTATAGCGATTTAATAATTCCGTCAGCGAGTCCTATTTTTGGCACAAAGATCTTATCGGCTCTGGCCCATTTCAAGGAGTTTAAATAGATTCTCGAAGCCGGAATAATTACGTCGGCACGGTCGCTTTTAAGCTGTAGATCCATAACGCGTTCCTCGTAGCTTAAAGAATTTAGCAATTCATTGTATTTTTTAATATAAGCCAGGCTTAAAGGTTTTCCTTCCTTTTTACCACTGGTTTTAAAGATATTATTGATGTTTCCTCCGGATCCAATGAGGTCTATATCTTTATAAGGTTTTGTGGTTTCCCTCACCCATTTTTCCATCTCTTCCCAGGCGCCATCTTCAACCAGGTTATTTAAGAGACGTACAGTTCCCACTTTAAAAGATCTTGAAGCTACAGTTTTACCGCTGCTATATAGTGTATATTCAGTACTACCACCACCAACATCTACATAAAGATAATTACAATCGTTTTTAATAAGTTCGTGCAAATCTGTGGCTGCGATAATAGCCGCCTCGTGATTCCCATCAATGATTTCAATTTCAACTCCGGTTTTAGCCTTAATTTTTTCAACTACTTCAGCTCCATTATTGGCTTCCCTCATAGCCGAGGTTGCACAGGCTTTATATTTTATAATTCCGTGAGCTTTCATTAAAAGATTAAAAGCCTGCATGGTATCTACCATACGCTCTATATTTACTTCTGAAATCACATTTTTTTTAAAAACATCTTCTCCAAGCCTAATAGGAACCCTTACCAGGGATGTTTTTCTAAAATCGGTGTCTGCCCTGCCTTTTTGTTCTGTAATGGTAGATACTAAAAGCCTGACGGCATTGGACCCTATATCTATTGCTGCGTAGTTTTTTTGTGTAATCACGGGATGAAATTTTCTGTTTTACTCACTAAGTGAGATTTATTAAGATTGGATTTTTGAAAGTAAATTATTTTTCTTCTTTTTTATAATGCTTTTCCGGTTCGTTGATGGCTAATTTTTTTAAATAATAGTCATACAATTCAAATTGCGAACGAAGCTTTTTAGAACTACTATTTCGGTAGGCATTATCCTGTTTTTCGGTTATCATCCTGGCTTTTGCATTATCATTCCAGCTGATATCAAAAGTTTCAATAATTTCCTGTTTAATATCCTCATCATAAATTGGACAGGAAATTTCAACACGAAGATCAAGATTTCTTGTCATCCAATCGGCTGAAGATATATAAACCTTCGAATTTCCGCTATTTTTAAATATAAAAACCCGTGGATGTTCCAGAAATTTATCTACAATGCTTATCACTTCAATATTATCGCTCATACCTTCTACCCCAGGAATAAGACAACATACTCCGCGTACTATAAGCTTGATTTTTACTCCTGCCTGGCTTGCCTGGTACAGTTTATCGATCATAGGATAATCTGAAAGACTATTCAGTTTTAAAGCGATACCTGAAGGTCTTCCTTCCCTGGCATTTTCAATCTCTCTTTGAATCAAGCCCACGAAAGCCGATCTACTATAATGCGGAGAAACGATTAAATGTTTGTATTTATTGACTTTATAATTGATCTCAAAGAAGTCGAAAACCTTGTTCACTTCTTTCAATATTTCCGTATCAGCAGTAAATAAAGTGTAATCGGTGTAAATGCGGGACGTGGACTCGTTGAAGTTACCGGTACTAATAAAACCGTAGCGTTTCATTTTACCTTCTTCTTCCCGCTCTATCACACAAGCTTTGCAATGGACTTTCAGACCCGGCACCCCAAAAATAAGTTGCACGCCTTCAGCCTGCATTTGTTCAGCATAGCGAATATTGGCTACTTCATCAAAACGTGCCCGTAATTCAATTTGAACAATTACTCTTTTTCCATTTTTCACCGCATTAATAAGAGAACTGGCTATATGGGAAATTTTTGCTAATCTGTAAATAGTGATCTTGATGGTTTTAACCTTGGGATCCAAGGCTGCTTCCCTTAAAAACTTAACTGTATAAGCAAAACTTTGATATGGTGCATACAAGAGAAAATCTTTCTTTGCAATGCTACCAAACAAACTGGTTTGCAAAATAAGTCCCGGAATTGGTAAAGGCTCAATGGGTTTATAAAGCAGGTCTTCGCGACCCAGGCTGGGAAAATTCATATAATCGCGCCGGTTATGGTAACGACCGCCGGGAATAATACTATCGGTAGATTCTATGCCCATTTTATTCATTAAATAGGACAAAGTATCGTCGGCAATATTCATATCGTAAACAAACCTTACCGGTTCACCTTTAATTCGGTCTTTAACACTACTGGAAATTTTTTCAATAAAACTTTTACTCAGGTCACTATCAATATCTAACTCAGCATCACGCGTAATCTTTATCATGTGTGCCGAGATACTTTCGTATTCAAAAATGTTGAAAATAGTTCCCAGGTTATACCTAATTAAATCATCAAGCAAAATGATATATTGGTTTCCATTTTCGTTAGGAAGAACAACAAAGCGTTCTATGCTGCGAGGAATCTCGATAAGAACGTATTTTCTTTCCTTTTCGGTTTTATCTAAAGCTTTGGAAATTCCTTTTTGCGGTTTTTCATCTTTCATCACCATTTTCACGGCAAGATAGGCGGCACTGTCTTTTAAACTTGGAATTTCTGGCAGATCATTTAGAATAATGGTAACCAACGCCGGACTTACTTTTGAAAGGAAAAAATTTTTAATGAATTTTTCCTGGGAAGCTGAAACCTGTTTTTCGTTAATTATATGAATATTATGATCCTTCAACTGATGCTGAATATCATGTAAAACCTGTAAACTTTCTGCCTGCTGTTCTATTACAATTTGAGTGATTTCTTCGAGGAGCTTGCTGGCTTTTATACCGCCCAGAACGCTTTTCCCTGCCTTACCGGCAAGATCAATTCTCTTTACGGTTGCGTACCTAACCTTAAAAAATTCATCTAAATTATTGGAGAATATTCCCAGAAACCTTAATCGTTCTATGAGTGGTACGGTCTCATCTTCGGCTTCCTGTAACACTCGGGCATTAAATTGTAACCAGCTGAGCTCCCGGTTTAAATATTTTTTTTGAGGCATAAATTAGCGTAAGTTTTTGGGGAATAATTGTAGCAAAGTTTTGCCGGTTTTAATGTCTTTCCAGTTGTCTGAATCAAAATCTATCACACAAAGACCTGTTGTAGGTAAATTATCAATGGGTTTATCGCCAAGCCGGTTTACCAAACCCGTCATTGCAGGGTTATGGCCAAAAATCATTAATTGAGCTATATCCTCCGAGCAGGTTTTAATCACGGATAATAAATGATCGTCGTCAAAAGTATAAAGTTCCTTCTTCACGATAAATTTATCATCTGGTATTTGCAATTCTTCTTTAAAAATTTTTGCCGTAGTGTGGGCTCTAACTGCAGGGCTGCTCCATAATATCAAATCTCCACTTTGAAATTCTTTAAAAGTTTTTAATACCACTTCAGCGTCATTATATGCACGTTTCTTAAGTGGTCTTTTTTCATCCGGCAAATTATTTTCCCAGGAAGATTTACCGTGTCTAACAAGAATTAGTCTTTTCATAATTTAAAATTTTAAGGTGCTAATCGGCTTCGTTCCCAGGTATCCATTTCTATAAATTCGTAGATTATCCTGTCGTGCAAACGGTTATTTCTGCCCTGCCAAAATTCAAAGCTTCGGGGTGTTACCAGGTACCCACCCCAATGCGGTGGTTTATCCACCTCTTTATCCTCATATTTCTCTTCAATTTCTTTTAATTGTACTTCCAACTCTTCCCGGGATTCTAAAATATTACTTTGATTAGATGCCCAGGCTCCTAATTGACTTCCGCGGGGTCGTGACGCAAAATAGGAAACTGATTCTTCTTCTGAAGTCTTCATTGCAATACCTTTTATAATTACCTGCCGCTCTAATGCCGGCCAAAAAAATGAAAGGCAAACTCTTGGATTTTCTTCAATATCCCGTGCTTTTTCTGAATTATAATTGGTGTAAAAGCTAAAACCGTTAATGCCGAAAGACTTTAATAATACAATGCGATTTTTTGGAAAACCTTCAATTCCGCAAGTAGCCAGGCTCATAGCATTTATTTCTGCAATTTCAGGATGCGCTTCAGCCTCCTCAAACCAGGAAGTAAAAAGCGGTAAAGGAAACGAAGGAATATTATCTTCTAATAGTTCACTTTTTCCGTAGCTTTTTCGATAACCCTCAAGACTTTTTTGCATTGTATTTTGCTTTGCTGCAATTTACAAGTTTTAGGCTGAAGCCGGAAAATTTTTGAGATAAGATTCTGCACTATTAGGTGAAATTAAAATATAACGAAGCGTTAATCATTCCGCAACCAACCAATAAAATCGACAAGACACATCTACAACTCTTCGAATTTACATTTCATCTAATTAAGATGCTATATAACTAAAAGCTTTACTGATAAAACATAAAAAGAGAAATATTTTTTAGATTTATTAAAATTAAATTACTACTCACTATTTTCAAGTTTTAAATAAACCTAGAAGAACATCCTTTAATAGAAGGAAATGAATATCGAATTTTGATGTACAAATAAAATTAAGTACCCCAACTTTTTTTGGAAAAACCATCTTAATCCAGGATGGTTTTTTTATGTAAAAATTTAAATGTTTTCATTAAATGGAAAGAATTTAAACTAATAATCAAATCTATTTCTGAAATTATAACCCCCTGATTTCCCCTAATTTTTCCCACTTTATTGCCTTTTACCGAAAATTTACAGGATTACATCTAAAAAATCTGTAAAAACTTTTTTTATGGATTTTAACATCTAATTTTACTTCAGATTTAATTTTTAACAAATAGGTCATCCCCAACTATCCTATAGGTAATACTCCCTAATTTTACCAGAATTTAAATCTATTTTTTACGAAAATTTACCCGTTTTCCCCAAAAAACAAATCACGATGGTTTAACCATCATGTGATCAACTTAATTTATAAATGAGTTTCTGAAATGAAATTCTAAGAAAGAATTATAACAATTAATTCTAAACATGTCTAATATGATTTGGAAAACTACTCTTGCATTTTGGATTACCTTATTTAATTCCTCTTCAATAATTGAACAGGTTAAAAAAAGGAATGCAAATAAAATTTATTTCCTATTTATTATGGGAAGTTTGATTACAACTAATTTCGGATATTCTCAAATAACTGAAACAACGAACCCAACGGACACCAGTAATGAAAGTTGTAAATCAAAGGATTTTAATAACCTAACATTTTATCTTGGCGATGAAATAGGAGCGCCTATTGCCAATTGTTCCGCAAATGATAATGTTGAGGCATATATATGGGTAAATTCAATTAATAATCCTACCAGATACTCATTATGGGCACAATATACCCTAACTATTACGGATTCCGATAACAATACAACAACTACAATTTATGAAGGTTGTAACTACAGAGGAGAAGAAATTCCAGATGGAATTTTTAAAATATCTGAAGAAATTCAATGGAAATGCGGAGCTACCATTGAGATCTCCGAATTCTATATTTCGTGGCAGGAAAACATAAGTTCTACTGAATGTGGTCCAACCAGTCCGAAATGTGTAAATCCAGGTACTATTACACGGGTAGAAACACCTGTAGTTGCTGATTTTGATTACTCTCAAAGCTGCGATAATTACATTGTTACTTTCGAAAACCAAACCACCGGGGGCGAGGATGAAGCTGGAGCTTTTGAATATACCTGGGATTTTGGCAATTCAAATACAAGTAATGACGAACATCCTTCCTTCAACTTTACTGAAGCCGGTAGTTATGAGGTGACATTAACTTCAACTAAGGGTGACCAAACAAATTCAGAAACACAAACTGTAAATGTCATTGATCCTCTTGCAATATCCTATCTTAAAGAGGACCTGGATTGCAATGAAAATAACACTGGATCCATTGATATTACAGTTACAGGAGGAACAGGAAATTACACCTATTCCTGGATAGGTCCTGATTTTAGCTCTTCAGATGAAGATCTTACAGGTTTGGACGAAGGCACCTATGAAGTAACCGTTACAGACGGAAACGAGTGTAGTGTAATCCAGGAAATAACATTACAAAAATCAGAAACACCAGAGCAACCAACAGTTACTTCTGCAACGGATGTTACCTGTGATGAAAATAATGGAGAAATAGTTTTTCAGGTTGATAATAACTTAAGCTATACTTTAACCGATAACGAGAATAATTCTTATCAGCATGTCGATGGAGAATACACGAAGCTTTTACCCGGAGATTATACACTAAATGTAAGTAATGGAGAATGTGAAGCTGAGGTACAGGTTACAATAGAAAATATTGAAGACAACGAAGATCCGGTGATCAGCGGAATGCCTGCTGACATTACCCAGGATGCTGATGCTGAAAGCTGTAATGCCGTTGTTACCTGGGATGCTCCCACTGCCAATGACAATTGTTCGGTGGAATCCTTCACCAGCAACTATCAGCCTGGTGATGCTTTCCCGCTTGGTACAACTGAGGTGACCTATACTTTAGAGGATGCCTCCGGAAATATTGTAACAGCGAGTTTTGATGTAACCGTTGAAGACAACGAAGATCCGGTGATCAGCGGAATGCCTGCTGACATTACACAAGAAAACGACGCTGAAAGCTGTAATGCCGTTGTTACCTGGGATGCTCCCACTGCCAATGACAATTGTTCGGTGGAATCCTTCACCAGTAACTATCAGTCTGGCGATACTTTCCCGCTTGGTACAACTGAGGTGACCTATACTTTAGAGGATGCCTCAGGAAATATTGTAACAGCGAGTTTTGATGTAACCGTTGAAGACAACGAAG
>Ga0307487_1000518_pt1 | contig 30140 bp, 28 predicted proteins | sample CBIW12metaG_FD_203665 | JGI IMG/M metagenome (GOLD analysis project Ga0307487, IMG submission 203665) | Sea-ice brine microbial communities from Beaufort Sea near Barrow, Alaska, United States - CBIW 1.2 | ecosystem: Environmental > Aquatic > Marine > Coastal | place: USA: Alaska | collected... | reverse complement strand
CTTTGGAAAATATCGAAAATAACGATCCCATGGCAGTCTATAAAGAAATGGGACAACTGGACATGTTCCTGGGAATAACCATAAATAACGTCCGGATTGCACTGATGGCTTACACTTTGGGAATTTTAGCTGGATTGGGTACCGCGGTGGTTTTAATGCAGAATGCGATCATGTTGGGTTCTTTTCAATACTTTTTTTATCAAAACGGAATGCTTTGGGAATCGGCCAGGACAATATGGATCCACGGCACAATCGAAATATCTGTAATAATAATTGCCGGATGCGCCGGATTGGCAGTGGGCAGAAGCATTCTTTTCCCCCAAACCTATACGCGGTTGACATCCTTTGTCCAGGGCATTAAAAACGGATTAAAAATAGTGCTGAGCACCATTCCTTTTTTTATAGTCGCCGGATTTCTGGAAGGTTTTGTCACGCGCCAAACCAATATGCCCGATTGGCTGGCAATTTTAATAATAAGCCTTTCTTTATTGAGCATTTTGTTTTATTATGTGTATTATCCATTTTATTTAAATAAGCTAAAAAATCAGCATGCAAAACCAATACATTCAGTTTAAAAAACAACGCGAATTAGGCGAAATAATTAGTGTGACCTTTAAATTCCTAAGAGAAAATTACAAAGCGCTCTTCAAAAGCATTACCCAGGTTGTCGCGCCCACTTTCATTTTATTGATCGCGGCACTGGCTTATTACACGTACACGGTGGCGGGAAGCCCTCTGGCGGCAATGGAAGGGAATTCCGGAGAGTTTCTCATCTCATTTTTTATATTGGCAGTTACCTTATTATTGTTTTACGCTTCGCTTTACGGCACGATACTTCATTATATAAAATCCTATATTGAAAATAAAGGCAGTGTGGATGAAGCTGAAATTAAAACCGGGGCTCAGGATGATCTGGGAAAACTGTTTTTGGTTTTCATTATTTCCGCAATTGTTGTTTTTACCGGATTGATATTATTTATTATCCCTGGAATTTACCTGATGGTTCCTCTTAGCCTGGCCGCAACGGTTTTGGTGTTCAATAAAATGAGCCTGGGCGATTCAATTTCTTATGGCTTTTTACTGGTTAAAGATCACTGGTGGACCACATTTTTCTCCATAGTGGTCATTTGGCTGCTGGTATATGTAATTGGACTGGTTTTCCAGCTTCCACTTATTATATACACTTTTATGAAAATGTTTACCGTTGCTCAGGAAGGCTCCCTCGCCGATCCCGTCTCCTATTCCGATTGGGTTTTTATCCTGCTCAATGTCGTTTCATCAGTGATCCAATATTTGCTTTCATCCATCTTCGTTATCGCCCTGGCTTTTATTTATTTCAATTTAAATGAACATAAAAACCTTTCCGGTACTTATGAAACTATTGATAAATTAGGAGATTAATGCAATGAGGTTATCCTGGGTTTTGTTCGGTTTCATATTATTCTGCACAATTGCCGTAAAGGCGCAGGATTCGCTTAGCATGGAAGAAAAGCAGCTGCAATATGATACATCCACAAACCTGAATCCAATAGATTTTAGTGCCTATAAAATAGCCGAACTTAAAAACGATCCCTCTTTTGATTATTTAAAAACTGTTGAAAATGACAGCTGGTGGACCCGGTTTAAACGCTGGGTAAATATGCGCTACCAGCAATTTACAGATTGGCTATTCGGGGATTACAAAGCTTACGAATTTGTGGCAGTTTTACTGAAGATCCTGCCATATCTTATCCTGGGTGGGTTTATTGGATTGATGATCTGGCTTTTTATGAGACTAATTCCGGCAAGATCTTTATTTGAAGAAAAGGAAGTTCCGCAGGTATTTTTAAATGATGAAGAAAATATCGTGCGATCTGAAAATATTGGCGAACTAATAGATAACGCGATAATTGATGGAGATTACCGGCTAGCGGTTCGTTATTATTATCTTCAGCTACTTCGGCAACTCAATCAAAAAAAACTGATCAACTACGAATTTCAGAAAACCAATTCAGAATATTTAAATGAAATTAAAGCAGATAATCTTCAGCTACAACTGAAAAAAGTAATGCGGATCTATGATTTTATCTGGTACGGAAGTTTTTCCCTTTCAGAACCGGATTTTCATCTGGCGCAACGAAACTTTCAGGAACTGCAAGCTTCCATAAAAACAATTCCAGATGAATAGAAGTTTTAAAATAGCTTTTGGCGGAATTTTGCTGTTGGTTTTATTGCTGACTTATCTTCAGGCGACCGAACCCGAACCTGTTAACTGGAACCCGAGTTACCTGGAAACAGATAAAATTGCCCTGGGAAGTTTTGTGTTTTACGAATCCTGGAAAGAAAGCGCTTCCACAAAAATAGAAAAAGTCAGCGTTCCCCCTTTTGAATTTTTAAATGAAGAACACTCCGGAACCTATTTCTTTTTAAATGATGTTTTAAGTTTTGACGATGCCGAACTGAAAAAATTGTTGAATTGGGTAAACAACGGAAATACGTTATTTCTTTCGGCAAATTCCTTCAGCCAAAATCTGCTGGATACGCTCAAGGTCGAGACCGCCATAAAACTTCCCGGCACAGATTTTACCTCACAGCCCTTCATAAACCTGGTTCATCCCAAATTAAAGCAAACTGTTCCCTTCAAATATGAACATGAGGCGCCGCTGGTTTATTTCAGTAAAATTGATACATTGAATAACACAGTTTTAGGAATTTCCAAATTAAAATCCTTTAAAGGAACCAATGGAACAAATGTAAATTTCCTAAAAGCTGAATTTGGAGAAGGCAGCATTTTTATGCACAGTATGCCGGAAGCATTCAGCAATTATTTCCTGCTTTCCAACTCAAATTTCAACTATGCCGAAGCTGTTTTAGGTTATATCGACAACACAAAAACTGTTTATTGGGACCGTTATTACAAGACCGGAAAAGCATTTTACACCTCTCCGCTTTACATTTTATTGCAAAACAGGGCTTTAAAATGGGCTTATTATTTTGCCCTTTTCGGAAGTGTTCTATTCATCATTTTTGAAGGGAAAAGAAAACAACGAGCAATTCCTGTGGTTGAACCTTTAAAAAATCAAACCTATGAATATTCCGGAACTATAGCCGATCTCTATTTGGAACAAAAGCAGTACAAAGCACTTGCCCTGAAAAAAATCAATCATTTTTATGATTATATTAGGACCCGGTACAGGATTGACACTTCTTTACAGAATGAAGCTTTTTATAAGGAAATTGCTGCAAAGAGCGATCACAGCATCCCGGAAACCGTTGCCCTTTTCAAAAAAATAAATGAGCTTACAAATAAACCTGGGATCACAAAACATGAATTGCAGCAACTCAATGATGTGATCCAATCTTTTAAACAACCCGAATAATGAATAACGAGACTTCCGAAAACCCCGAAATAAATTTTAATAACCGCATTCCGCTGGAAGATTTACAAAGCGCCGTAACCGATTTAAAATCCCAATTGGCAAAGGTCGTTATCGGCCAGGAAAATTTTATAGAACTTCTAATTACCGCGTTCTTGGCAAACGGCCACGTTTTAATAGAAGGAGTTCCCGGAGTAGCAAAGACCTTGACCGCAAAACTGTTCGCCAAAACCCTGAAAACCGATTTCAGCCGGATTCAATTCACCCCCGATCTAATGCCGAGCGATGTTTTGGGAACTTCGGTATTAAATCCAAAAACAACAGAATTTGAATTTAAGCCCGGCCCAATTTTTTCCAATATCGTGCTAATAGATGAGATAAATCGGGCACCGGCAAAAACCCAGGCCGCGCTTTTTGAGGTAATGGAAGAACGGCAGATCACCATAGATGGAACAAGATATCCCATGAAACCGCCGTTTATGGTATTGGCAACACAAAACCCAATAGATCAGGAGGGAACTTATGCTTTGCCGGAAGCACAATTGGATAGGTTTTTATTTAAAATCAAGGTAACTTACCCAAAACCGGAAGAGGAGATCCAGATCCTTCAATCACATCATCAAAGAAAAGGCGCAACGGCCGATGCTGATATTAGACCGGTTTTAACTCCCGGGAAACTTCAGGAATTACAAATCCAAATCCAAAAAGTCTTGGTGGAAGAAAAACTGCTGAATTATATCGCGCAACTCGTTATCAAGACCAGGAATCATCCGCATTTATATCTTGGTGCCTCTCCCCGCGCATCAATTGCAGTTATGAATGCCTCAAAAGCCATGGCTGCCATCCAGGGACGTGATTTTGTAATTCCGGAAGACATTAAAAAAGTATTGGTGCCTGTATTGGCGCACCGGGTCATCCTCTCTCCGGAAAGAGAAATGGAGGGACTTACCCAGGAAAATGTTATAGATCTCATCGCCAATACCATAGAAATTCCAAGATAAGTGAGCAGGTTTTTTAAATCCATCTATTTTCAACTCAGGGTTTTTGTGGCGATTTTTATAATCGCCGTGATTTTCCTGTTTTCCTATTGGATTCCGCCCTTATATGCTTTGGCATGGATTTTGGCTGTATTGCTTTTGTTATTTACAATTTTGGATGTCATCATCCTCTTTTCAAAAAAAGGAATAGCTGCCAGGCGGATACTCCCGGAAAAACTTTCAAACTCCGATCAAAACCCAGTTAGCATTCAGCTTCAAAACGGGTATAATTTTAAAGTTTTTATCGAAATAATCGACGAACTTCCCATTCAGTTTCAAAAGCGCGACTTTTTCAAAAAAATTGAAGTTCCGGCCAGGAAAAATTCCAGATTTGAATACACAGTTCGCCCCGTCAAACGTGGAGAATATCAATTTGGAAAATTAAACCTGTATGTTTCCACCAGCTTAAAATTGGTCAAAAAACGCAGGATATTTGATGAAGATCAAAGAGTAAAGGTTTATCCTTCATTTATTCAAATGAAACAATATGATTTTCTGGCCATAGACAATAAACTCAGGCAAATTGGTTTAAAAAGGATCCGTCGCATTGGCCATACCCAGGAATTTGAACAAATAAAGGAATATGTTCCCGGTGATGATTCCCGAAGCATCAATTGGAAAGCCACGGCAAAACACGCCAATTTAATGGTGAACCAGTTTCAGGATGAAAAAGCACAACCTGTCTATTCCCTTATTGATACCGGTCGGGTAATGAAAATGCCTTTTAAGGGTTTAAGTTTGCTGGATTATTCCATAAACAGCTGCCTTGCATTTTCAAATGTGGCTTTAAAGAAAAAAGATAAAGTGGGAATGCTCTCATTCTCCAACCAAACCGGAAGCCTGGTTCCGGCAAGTTCGAATAAAACGCATTTGCAGAAATTGCTGGAAAGCCTTTACAATATCAAAACCGGGTTTTTGGACACAGATTTCGGAATGTTATATTCCGTGGTTAAGCGCCATATAAAACAGCGAAGTTTGCTGATGATCTACACAAATTTTGAACATATGAATGCCTTGGAAAGGGAACTTCCTTTTTTAAGGGCCCTTTCCAAAAAACATGTTGTGGTGGTTATTTTCTTTGAAAATACCGAATTGGATAAGATCATTCATAATAAAATGAAGTCGGTTTCTGAGATTGCCCATCAAATTATTGCCGAGGATTTTGCCTTAGAAAAAAGACTGATGGCTAAAAAATTACAGCAAAATGGTATCCAAACTCTACTCACCCGTCCCGAAGATCTCAGCATTAATACCATCAATAAATATCTGGAAATTAAAGCGAGGGGATTGTTGTAACATAAACTTGGCAGGATGCTAACATAAGGAATGTTACCTTTGAAACGATTTTAATCCAGACAATTATGAAAACAATTGCCCTACTTATCTCCCTGTTTTTGGCACAGCAATTTCAGGCTCAAATAAATAATACCTCGACAATCACTGTCACTGTTGAAAATTTAGACTCTAATGAAGGAGCTGTTTTATTCGGCCTTTATACCGAAATGACGTTTATGAAAGCCAAACCAAAGTTTAATGCCAAAAGTAAAATTATGAACGGAACCGCTAAAATTACTTTTGAAGATATAACCCCGGGTACCTATGCCATTTCTTGTTTTCACGATAAAAACGGCAATGGCCAAATGGATTTTGAGCCTACCGGCAGACCGATAGAGTCCTATGGGGTATCAAATAATAAAATGAGCCCAAATGGCCCGCCTCAATGGAACGATGCAAAATTTGAAGTTACGGGAGCTCCATTGAAGTTCAATATCGGACTCATCCGTTAAACAATAGGTAAATTAAAATAAAAGTGAACTTTAAATAGAAAATATCAATACTTTTGTAAGAGTTCAAAATCCATTTTATGACAATTACCCAATTAAAATATGTTTTGGCAGTTGCCGAACATCAGAATTTCACAAAAGCAGCACAAAAGGTTTTTGTTACTCAGCCCACCTTGAGTATGCAAATCCAAAAACTGGAGGACGAATTGGATATTCTGATTTTTGACAGAAGTAAAAAACCAATTCAGTTGACCGAAACCGGTCGGAAAATAGTTAACCAGGCCCGGAATATTGTTGACGAGAGCGACCGTATTCAGGATATCGTAGATCAGCAAAAAGGTTTTATTGGCGGCACTTTTAGATTAGGTGTAATTCCTACTATTATGCCTACTTTATTGCCAATGTTCCTCAACAATTTTATAAAAAAATATCCCAAGGTAAAGCTTAAAATTGAAGAGCTTAACACCAATACGATCATTGAACGCTTAAAAGATGGGCATTTAGATGCGGCTATTGCAGCTACCCCGCTGGAACTGGAAGATATTAAAGAACAGGTGTTGTATTATGAACCTTTTGTGCCTTATATTCCAGAAAACCACCGATTGGCGAAAAATGACAAAATAGAGGTTGAAGACCTGGATATAGACGATATGTTACTTCTGGAAGACGGACATTGCTTTAAGAATGGAATTATCAATTTGTGTAAAGCTTCCAGAAATTATGATGGAGATCATTTTCAACTGGAAAGCGGCAGTTTTGAAACCCTTATAAAATTGTCTAATGAAGGTTTGGGAATGACACTATTGCCATATTTGCATACCCTGGACCTCAATGAAACCCAAAAGAAAAATTTAAGGATGTTCAACGATCCTATTCCGGCCAGGGAAGTTAGTTTGATCTTTAATAAAAGCGAACTGAAAATGCAGATTATTGAAGCTTTGAGAAGCTCCATTGCAGGGGTTATTAAAGGAGCGATCACTTTTCAAAATGTAAAAATAATCAGTCCTCTTAACCATAGTAATACCAAAAAATAAAAACGGCCTTACGGCCGTTTTTATTTTAGTTTAAATATATTAGACATGAATTTAATTCCGGATTCTGTCTTGTGAGCGAAATTATCCAGATTTTTAATTCCTCAATTTCATGAGGTAATAACCTTTGAATTGCTTTTTTCACTTCCTTACAGAAAAGTACCGCATCAAAACTAACTTTATAAAGTATTGTTTTGGTGTATTCAAACATTGCTCGCGCCATAATTTGATACGTATTTAAGTTGTTGTTAAAATCGTTTGAAAGAGTAGAGATAAGTCAATAGGCAGGGAAATTTTGATTGCTTTTTAAATATACTCAAATTTTTGCGATCAAACCGAGAATTTCATAAATTTAACACTATCTAAATCTTTCACTTTTAATTTAAAACATTTTTGATTCAAGTCATTAACGTAACTTTTTAGTAAAATAATACAATCCCCCCTTATTTATTTCGATTTTAACTTAATGGTCCATTCAAAATCAAAAACCGAGACTTCCACCCCATCCTCATTTATACCAATAGATTTCATCCAAAAAGTTTGGCCTTCTCCGGTTTCAATTGATTTTGAAATAGCTTCGGAAACCAACTGTCCATTATCGCATACAAAACTGATTTTTCCTGTGGCTTTTTTTGAAAAGACAGCTTTGTTTTGAGCCACTAACATGGAAATTTTTGCACCGCTTTCTTTTATATGTCCAATAACCAATGCCCCTGTACTCAATTCGGCAGCCATTGCCTGTACCGCAAAATACATGGAGTTAAACGGATTTTGATTGATCCATCGGTGTTTTACGCTGGTCTCACAACGTAAATCGTCAATTTGTTGTACCCTAACTCCACAAATCCAGGCGCTTGGTAATTTTAAAAATAGAAATGAATTGAACTTTCCCGGGGAGATTTTCATAGATGATCTTAGTTTTTCATAAAAGTATTCAAAATTTTAAACATAACGAAATGTTAAATTTTCAGGTTCAGATAAAAATTATAGTACTTTGTTTTGCATAATACCTTCTTAAAGATATATATTTGTATAAGAAAATCAATTCATCATGAACAATCAAACTACAAATCCGGATAAAACGATGGCTGCTTTAATACATCTGTCCACATTTTCAAAGTTTTTTATTCCGTTCGGAAATTTTATTTTTCCACTTATTCTCTGGACCGCAAAAAAGCAGGATCCCTTTGTAGACGAGCACGGAAAGCAAGCCATTAATTTTCAAATAAGCATTTTTCTCTATTTTATAATGTTGGTATGCATAGGAATTGCAGGAATTGTTTTTTTGGGAATTGAACTTAGCATGCACGATCCATTCTCCATTTCAGAAGAATTCGTCAATATAGGTAAGGTTTCAGGTGCAGTTCCCCTACTGCTGTTTATTGGAATTATGGGACTTTTGTTACTGGCATTATTCCTACTGGATATTATATCGGTTATAACCGCAACAATTAAAGCCAGCGAAGGTGATTTATACAAATATCCGTTGAGCATCAATTTCATCACTCCAACCCGCGTTGGAACCAATCAATCAAAAAATGAACAGTTTAACAACACTCAAAATCAAAGGCAATGAAGATTGAAAACACCAAGGCCCAAATGCGAAAAGGCGTGCTGGAATACTGCATACTTTCTGTCTTGAGAGACAAAGATGCGTATGTAGCCGAAATTCTTGACACCCTTAAAAACGCGAAACTCCTCGTAGTAGAGGGAACCATTTACCCACTGCTAACCCGGTTAAAAAATGAAGGATTGCTCAATTATCGTTGGGAAGAATCCACCGGTGGGCCACCCCGAAAATATTACGGATTGACAGATACCGGAAAAGAATTTTTAAAGGAACTCACCCATACCTGGAATGAATTGCAAACTGCCGTAACTTTAGTAACCACACCAAAAAACAAGAATCATGAATAAGACAGTAAATATAAACCTTGCCGGCATTTTCTTTCATATTGATGAAGATGCTTATGCCAAATTGCAACATTATATTGATGCAATTAAACGCTCTTTAGCAAATACACAGGGCCAGGACGAGATCATTGCAGATATTGAAGCCAGGATTGCCGAATTATTTGCTGAAAAGATCAAAAATGAGCGGCAGGTAATCAGTACCAAGGAGGTTGATGAAATTATCACGATTATGGGCCAACCGGAAGATTATATGGTTGACGAAGAAATATTTGAAGATCAACCTCACTATACCCATTCACGAACTTCGGGAAAACAATTGTTCCGGGATACAGAACATTCCTATATAGGTGGGGTTTCCTCCGGTTTAGGGCATTATTTAGCCATCGAGGCAATTTGGGTAAGATTACTTTGGATCATCCTTACCATTGCTTCCAGCGGGGCGTTTATACTTATTTATATTGCACTTTGGATCTTTGTCCCTGAAGCAAAAACAACCGCCGACAAACTTTCCATGCGTGGGGAAGCAGTGAATATCACAAATATCGAGCGAAAAATAAGGGAAGGATTTGACGATGTAGCAGGAAAAGTGAAAAACGCAGATTTTGAAAAATTTGGAAAACAGGCAAGGTCCGGGGCAACAACAGCCGCTACGGGAATTGGAGCAGTTATACTTTTCCTTCTTAATATTTTTGTAAAACTAATCGGGGTTTTGTTACTGCTTATTGCCGGAACCACGCTCATTGGATTGTTTATTGGATTGTTTACCGTGGGAATCTTTGGATTATTTGATGCTCCCTGGACAGATTATATTGAAATGGCTGCAATTGGGTCCCCACTTTGGTTAATCTCATTACTAAGCTTTTTTGCAGTAGGCATTCCCTTCTTTTTCCTCTTTATTTTGGGGTTAAAGATCCTGGTCAATAAATTAAAATCCCTGGGAACTCCGGCAAAATTGGTGCTATTAGGCCTCTGGTTGCTAGCTGTAATAGGTTTGGCCGTAATTGGTATCCAACAGGCTACACAACGCGCTTTTGACGGTGAGTCAATAATCACTGAGGTTTTACCTGTAACAGCTCAGGACACACTTTATTTGGCAATGCAGTCCAATCCGCATTATTCTTCCAACATCTATAAAAGCGATGTGAAAATAAAATACGATGAAAATGACCGCAAGATCATGTATTCTACCAATGTGAGATTGGTTGTAAAATCTACCAGGGATTCCATCGGCAGAATTGAAATTGTAAAATCGGCAGAGGGCAGTGATTCCAGGGATGCCCGGATCAGGGCTGAAAACATCAATTACAGCACCAAGTTCGCTGATAATAAATTGTACCTGGATGCATTTTTAACTTCCGATCTAAAAAACAAATACAGAGATCAGGATGTTAGGGTAATTCTCTATTTACCGATAGGTTCCACACTTTACCCCGATAAAAACATCGAAGATTTTCATCATTCTTCCGATTTTTACGGCAATATTTTAAATTATGGGGAAGAAGGAAATTACCTGAAAATAAATGAAAACAGCACCTTTTGCGAGAATTGCCCCATAGAACAAATCAATAGCGACCAGGAAGATTCCTGGGATAATGAAGATGAGTTTGATGGGACTATCGATTTTGAAGGGGAAGATTCTACAGATAATGTTAAGATCCGAATCAATGGGAAAGGAATAAATATCAATAAAGATGATACCAATAAAATAAGGATCGATAAAGACGGGATTCAAATTCAAAACAATTAACTATGATTGCCTTAACTAAAATTCTAATAGCAGCATTAATAAGTATATTTTGTGCGCTAACCGGATTAAATTTGGATGGAAACGAAAATATTGTTAAGAAGGAGAATGTCACAAATTTTTCTGAATCCCCTCAAATAATTTCTTGTCCCAAGAATCTCGAAGATGGAACCGTTTAACATAAATCTAGTTTTTATGTTAAACTAAGTTTATATGGTTAAATTTAAGCTACCTTTAATTTAATTAACCAATAAAACTCAATAATTATGAAACGATTTTTTAAATCTGTGTTGTTTTTAATGACTATTAGTATTATGCTGGTTTCTTGTAGGGAAACTAATGAATCAAAGGAGGAAGCAGATGATATGAATACTGAAATGAAGGTAAAAGACGACGGTGATAAAATCAAGATTAAAACCGATGATGAAAAGATTAAAATCAAAGTCGATGAAGATGGAGATGTAACCAAAAAGGTGAAAATAGATGATTAATTGTGATCTAATAAAAAGCAAAAAAGTCCCGAAATCGGGACTTTTTTGCTTTTATACTTCCGAATAAAATTTTCAGTTAAGTTTCAATTTCATTTCTTTAAAACCATTCATAATTTAGCTAGGCTAGATCTTTATTTCTTTTTCTTGTTTCTCTTTTACTACAGTTAAATAGCGCTCTGCATCCAGTGCTGCCATACAGCCGGTGCCGGCGGCAGTAACAGCCTGACGGTATTCTTTATCCTGAACATCTCCTGCGGCAAATACCCCGGGAAGGTTCGTTTTTGTTGTTTTTCCTTTAGTAATTAAATATCCCATATCATCCATATCCAATTCACCTTTAAAAATTTCGGTATTGGGTTTATGTCCAATAGCGATAAATAAACCTGTAATTTCGATTTCCTCTTTTATTCCGGTTTTCCCATTTATCATTTTCAGACCTTCAACAACCTGATCTCCCAAAACTTCTTCAATTTCGGTATTAAAGCGCAAATCTATATTTTTGGTTTTAGCGACACGGTGTTGCATGGCTTTAGATGCCCTCATTTTATCACTCCTAACCAACATAGTAACTTTGTTGCATATATTGGCAAGATATGTAGCTTCCTCGGCTGCAGTATCTCCGGCGCCAACAATTGCAACGTCCTGACCTTTATAGAAAAAACCATCACAAACTGCACAGGCAGAAACTCCACCCCCTCTTAGGCGTTGCTCGCTTGGCAAACCCAAATATTTAGCCGTAGCACCGGTAGAAATAATTAGGGTCTCGGCTTCAACCCAGGTAGAATTATCTATACAGGCTTTGTGAATTCCGCCTACTTTTTTGCTAAACATAACCTCTGTAATCATTCCAAATCTCACTTGTGTTCCAAAGCGTTCGGCTTGTTTTTGCAAATCTACCATCAATGTTGGTCCATCGATCCCATCAGGATATCCCGGAAAATTATCAACTTCAGTAGTGGTAGTTAGTTGTCCTCCGGGTTCCATTCCGGTATACATCACGGGTTTCATATCGGCACGCGCTGCATAAATTGCGGCAGAATATCCAGCAGGCCCGGAGCCTATTATCAAACATTTTATTCTTTCAATTGTATCAGTCATTTCAAGTGTATTTTCGTTTTGTAAAAATAACAACTTTAGCTAAAAAACTTACTGTTTATGTTATTTATTTAAATTTGGGCTTTAGTGAAAAATGCAAGAGTATCTGAAACTATTAAATTATATTCCTATATCTAAAAACTTCCCCGTTAATTTTAATCTAAGTCCAGAAAAAGTACCTTTGCAGATTAAAATGGAAATAAACCTCTTCAATATTCTCGAAATACTTGGCACCGCTGCTTTCGCAATCTCCGGGGCCCTGTCTGCCATGAACCGGAAGCTTGATGTCTTTGGTATTTTTATTATCGCTTTTGTTACGGGAATTGGCGGTGGAACAGTTCGGGATATTTTGATAGGCAGTACTCCCGTGACCTGGATGGAAAATATTATTTACATATATCTTATTGGGATCGTAACCATTCTGGCAATCATTTTTAGAAAAAAGATCAATTATTTAAAGACATCACTCTTCCTTTTTGATACCATTGGGCTTGGAATATTTACAATTATTGGAGTAGAAACAGGGATTCAAAATAACCTGGACCCAATAATTTCTATTGCGTTGGGAGTAATGACCGGTACTTTTGGGGGAGTGATCCGCGATATTTTATGTAATGAGATCCCGGTTATTTTCCGAAAAGAAATTTACGCCACTGCCTGTTTGATCGGGGGCCTTGTATTCATTATTTTACATGAACTTGGGGTGGAAAGGGAAATAATTTATATAGTAACTTCCCTTATAGTTATTAGCATTAGACTGGTTGTGGTAAAATTTAAAATCTCCCTGCCTTCTTTTTATCTTTCTTCTGAAGAAAAATAATTCAGACTTCAAAATCCCTAAACTTCAGAAATTTGAGACTTATTGAATGCTGTGTTTAATGCGGCAATTTCTTCTGAAGTAATCCATAAATAAAAGTTCCCAGCAATGCTCCGACCAAAACCACCAATAATGACACATATCCTGCGCCTATTAATGTGTAAATTGGTCCGGGACATGCTCCTGCAAGGGCCCAACCTAAACCAAAAATAATCCCGCCGTACAAATATTGCCAGATCCCTTTTTCTTTTGGGAGAATCTGAATAGTTTCCCCAAAGAAGGATTTTAGTTTATTTCTTTTGATTAACTGCACCCCAATTATTCCCAGAATTAATGCCGATCCGATAATCCCGTACATGTGAAAGGACTGGAACTGAAACATCTCATAAATGCGAAACCAGGAAGCTGCTTCAGATTTGTACATTACAATTCCAAAAAAGATGCCTATAAATAAATAACTTAGTGTTCTTTTCATTCTTAAAATATTAAAGGAAATATTACATGAACCATAAACAAACCGCCTATAAAAAACCCGATTACCGCTATTAACGAGGGTAACTGTAAATTGCTCAAGCCTGAAATGGCATGTCCGGAAGTACAGCCGGCGGCATATCTTGCTCCAAAACCAATAAGAATTCCCCCAATTAATAAAATTGCAAGGGATTTAATATCTGTGAGCGCTTCCAAACTAAATAATTCATCGGGGAGATAAGATCCTCCCGCACTTTGAAATCCTAAATCTTTCAAAATTGAAATCGTATCCGGGTTTATTGCTACTGCAGATCCATTGCTCAACAAATGAGCTCCGATGAATCCTCCTATAACCGCACCAAAGACAACGACCAGGTTCCAACGTTGACTTTTCCAGTTAAAATCGAAATAATCGGCCTTTTTATCGGCCCAGCATAAGGTACATATCGTCCTTAAGTTTGAGGACATTCCAAATTGTTTTCCCACAAAAATCAGAAGGAACATTATTAAAGCAATCAGCGGACCAGCCACATACCAGGGCCAGGGTTCAAAAATAAATTTCATATGTAGATATCTATTGTTTTTTATAGGTCATATATAATTCGCATATCTTCATTGGTATTTGCATCGAGTTTCCGTTATGCTCATTTCATAAATTCTAAAATTTTGAGTTGATTCTATTTGAGATGAGCTTTCAACTCTTAAAAAAATAAATGCAAAAATCACAGTATAAAATGAGTTTATCAAATATTTAGCCACTTTTTGGAAAATTTATTTTGAAAAGAAAAGCCTGTTTTCCATTTATCCAGAAAATAAACCCTGATTTTTAGATAAAGGTTAACTGAAATCTTTAACAAATAACACCTTTTTTAAATGAAATTATTGAACATGAACAGAAGTTGCGGACCAGGAATAAATATTAGTTTAGCTGTAAAAAAATTAGCCCACGATTTTACTCGTGGGTTATAGGTTAAAAATACTGTCTTTTCTCTTGGCTGCTTGTTCTTAAATTATTGATCTTTTCTCCTGATTCTTACCTTCCTATCTTTTTTTTGCCAAGAACACACTATATTTTTATTACTTTATTCTTTAGTCTTGGCTCTTTTCTCTTTATTCTATGGTCTTTTTCTACAAAGGAATATTCCCATGTTTTCTGTCTGCCCTCTTCACACTTTTGTTTTCCAGCATACTAAAAGCTTTCAATAATTTTCTTCGGGTATCTTTCGGCATTATCACCTCATCTATAAATCCGCGTTGGGCGGCCTCAAAAGGAGTTGCAAATTTCTCGGCATATTCCGCTTCTTTTTCCGAAAGTTTTAGCTCGGGATTAGCTGCATCATGTATTTCTTTTTTGAAAATAATCTCACTGGCTCCCTTGGCACCCATTACGGCAATTTCGGCTGTTGGCCAGGCAAAATTTAAATCGGCGCCAATATGCTTGGAATTCATCACATCGTAAGCTCCGCCATAAGCTTTTCGGGTAATTACAGTAACTCTTGGCACAGTTGCTTCACTCAATGCGTATAATAATTTTGCGCCGTGAAGGATAATTCCGTTCCATTCCTGATCAGTTCCGGGAAGGAATCCGGGCACATCCACCAACACGAGCAACGGAATATTAAAGCAATCGCAAAAACGCGTAAAGCGCGCGGCTTTTTTGGAGGAACTAACATCCAATACCCCGGCAAGGCTCATTGGCTGGTTGGCGACGATCCCAATACTTCTTCCTCCCAATCTGGCAAAACCAACAATGATATTCTCGGCGTAATTTTTATGGATCTCAAAAAAGGAAGCTTCATCGATAATTCCCTTTATCACCCCGTGCATATCGTACGGTTTGTTGGAACTATCCGGAATTATGGTATCCAGGGAATCACGAAGCTCGTTTCCTAAAGTATATGGCAATTTTGCCGTTGTTTCCTTATTGTTCTGCGGAAGATAACTCATCAGTTTTTTAATGTCCTCCAAACAGGAAATATCGTTTAAAGAAGTAATATGTGTTACGCCCGATTTGGTAGAATGTGTGCTTGCCCCACCCAATTCTTCAGAAGTAACTTCTTCATTAGTCACCGTTTTTACAACACTGGGGCCGGTCACAAACATATAACTGGTATCCTGCACCATCAGGGTGAAATCTGTCATTGCAGGAGAATATACCGCTCCCCCGGCGCAAGGCCCCATAATGGCCGAAATTTGAGGAATCACCCCGGAGGCCTGAACATTGCGATAGAAAATATCGGCATATCCACCAAGGGAACGAACCCCTTCCTGGATCCTTGCGCCACCGGAATCATTCAATCCAATAATGGGAGCACCAACTGTCATGGCATGATCCATTACTTTGCAAATTTTTTCGGCATTGGTTTCAGATAATGCTCCTCCAAAAACGGTGAAATCCTGTGCAAATACATAGATCAAACGGCCATTAATAGTACCGTAACCCGTTATTACCCCATCACCATAATAAATTTCCTTTTCCATCCCAAAATCAGTGGTCCGGTGGGTTACCAAAATCCCAATTTCTTCAAACGAGCCTTCATCAAGCAAATAATTCACCCGCTCGCGGGCAGTCAATTTCTTTTTTCCGTGTTGTTTGGCGATCCGTTTTTCACCGCCACCCAAATGGGCCTGGGCAATCTTATCCTTTAATTTCTCAATGTTTTGACTCATAATTTTTTTCTCAAAAAAATATTTTTTGTCTTAATGAACTTGCCTGGATATATTTATAAATACCCTTTCTTAACAAGCTGGCTGACAATTTTAATTTATTGGTAATCGAAGTAATTCCTGATCTTTCAGATATAATTTCAATGCGATTAAAGCGGCTAAATTTGCCTCTTCTTCAATTTTTGATTTTAATTTATCAGCTGAATAGTAATTCTTCACAAAATGGGTATCAAAATTTCCACTTCTGAAAGCTTCGTGTTCAAACACGAATTTCCCAAACGGAAGTGTGGTCATCACCCCTTTTATTTCATAATTATCTATTGCCTTGATCATCAACTGAATTGCTTCCTCCCTTGTGTTTGCATAAGTGATGAGCTTGGCCAGCATCGGATCGTAATAGATGGGAATTTCCATTCCTTGCTCAAATCCATCATCCACGCGAATTCCTTCGCCAACCGGAATTTGATATCGCTCCAGGGTACCAACACTCGGCATAAAATCTGCCATAGGATCTTCGGCATAGATCCGCAATTCTACCGCGTGACCTTTAATTTTAATATCGTCCTGGGAAAAAGCCAGTTTTTCACCCCGCGCTACCTTTATTTGCTGTTCCACAAGATCTAAACCTGTGATAAATTCAGTAACCGGATGTTCCACCTGCAAACGGGTGTTCATCTCCAGAAAATAGAAATTTTTATTTGCATCCATTAAAAATTCCACCGTTCCTACTCCCACATAATCACAGGCTTTAGCAACTTTAATGGCGGCTTCCCCCATTTTTTTACGGATTTCCCCGGTTAAAACTACCGAAGGCGCTTCTTCTATCACCTTTTGATGCCGGCGCTGAATGCTACATTCCCGCTCAAAAAGGGATACCGTATTTCCATGGGTATCGGCAAGAATCTGGATCTCGATATGTCTTGGGGAACTGATATATTTTTCAATAAAAACCGATCCATCCCCAAAAGCAGACTCTGCCTCGCTGATGGCACGTTTCATTTGATCTTCCAGATCTTTTTCCTTTTCTACAACGCGCATTCCTTTTCCCCCACCACCGGCAGAAGCTTTGATCAAAATAGGATAGCCAATTTCAACAGCGATTATTTTTGCCTTTTCCACATTGGTAATGGCTTCATCAATTCCGGGAACCATTGGAATATCGTACTCTTTTACGGCATCTTTAGCTGCTAATTTACTTCCCATAATCCGGATTGCCCTGGAGCGTGGACCAATAAAAATAATCCCGTTTTTTTCCGCTTCTTCGGCAAAATCGGCATTTTCGCTCAAAAACCCATACCCGGGATGGATTGCATCAACGTTCAATTCCTTTGCAACCCGAATAATTTTGCTTCCCAATAAATAGGATTCGTTAGATGGAGCTTCTCCAATACAAACCGCTTCATCTGCAAATTTCACGTGTGGGGAATTCCTGTCGGCTGTAGAGAAAACCGCCACCGTTTTTATACCCATTTTCTGGGCCGTTTTCATCACACGCAAGGCAATCTCACCGCGATTGGCTATTAATATTTTTTTCATTTTAATGATATCTATACTTTGGCGCATATAACAATTGCCCGTTAGCATTTAATTCTTAGAAATTTGGAAACTGATAACTGCATCATGCAACCGAAATTATTCCATTTCAATTAACATTTGATTTTTCTCTACCTTTTCCCCTTTTTTAACCGATACCTCTTTTACCACTCCATCTCCCAGGGCTGTCAACGTATTTTCCATTTTCATCGCTTCCAACACCAATAAGTAATCACCCTCTTTAACCATATCCCCAACCTTTACCAGAACATCAAGGATCAATCCCGGCATTGGCGCCTTAATATCATTCAGTATTTGAGCAGAACCCAAAGACATGCCCATCTCCTCGATCAATAGATCCAATTGGTTAGATATATCGATTTCGTAAATGTTAGCATTTATTTTTAGGGAATAGCTTTTTTTAAGGAAATTCGTGGCTATTATTTCAGCTTTAAAAGAACGATTCTCTTCTAAAACATGGAATTCAGTAAAGGAAACTTTCTGAATATCCAAAGCCTCAATTTGGGCTTCGGTAAATTGATATTCAAAAATATCATTCACTTTTACTTTATATTTTTTTTCCATAAATTCTTGTTTGAAAACCTGATTTTCTGTGAATGCTGTAAATATATAAAAATATGAGTGTTTCTATATGATTTTATTGGTAAATTGGGGAAAAACAAAGGCCTGACAGGTAATAAAAACCTGTCAGGCCTAATTAAAGTGTAAAAACTGCTTTAGAATTACCGGATGAAATTACTTGAACTTTTCAATCGCATCGCTTAAATCATAAACCCGGGTATTTTTAAATTTATTTTCCAAAATACTGCTCCCTGCTGCTGAACGGAAACCGGCGGCACAGTGCACCACAATTGGTTTATTTGTAGGTATTTTGCCGGCATTGTCCCTTAATTCATTTAAGGGAAATGACAGCGCATCTTCAAAGATCTTCTCGCTGGCAACCTCGTTTTTACTTCGGATATCTACAATGGTATAATCTTCAGGATTTTTCTTAAAGTGCTTCAGATCCAGTTTATCTGAAGAGACAGCACCTTTATCAGATAAGGTGACAATTGCTTTTATTTGCTTTTCATAGCCTATTTTTGCTGTCCTTTCCAGAACATAGTCTATTTCTTTAACACTTTGTACCACTAAATAAAAAGCTTCTTTTGGTTCTGTCAAAACTCCCAGCCAGGTTTCAAAATCATCTTTATCAGATCGGGCCATGATATTAATGCTATCAGGGAAATGGCTGTTTTTGTAAATATCCCCATCACGGGTATCAACTATTGCAACCCCTTCCTCAAATTTGTCAACAAACAGTTTCAAATTAACTGTCCCTTTTGATTTTTGTACATTTTCGGCTCCGTGCTTATTTAAATCCACATTAAACCCAAAGTAGGATGGAATAATAGGCTGGTCTTCCAGTATATTTTCCAGAAATTCCGCTTCCGTTTGTTTTTTAAATGCCCAATTTCCCATACGTTCATTTCCCAGGGTGCTGGAAGAATCTGTACTCATATTTTTTCCGCACAGCGAGCCGGCACCGTGAGCAGGATATACCAGGGCTTCATCCGGCAAGTGATTAAATTTGTTTTGCATTGTATGGTACATATCTTTTGCCAACTCTACCCGTTTGGCCTTCATATTCCCAACATTTTCGCGTAGATCGGGCCGTCCCACATCGCCAATAAACAAGGTGTCTCCGGTAAATAAGATCGTTTTTTTAGTATCCTCCGCAACTATTGTAATGCTGTCTGGAGAATGTCCGGGAGTATTTATCCCTTTAAAAGTGACCTTCCCCATTTTAATGGAATCGCCGTCATCAAAAGTGATGTGCTTATAATCGGCTCCCAATAATTTACTTACATATATAGTTGCCCCGGTTTGCTCGCTAATTTGCAGGTGACTGCTCACAAAATCGGCATGCGGATGCGTTTCGAAAACTGCTGTTATTTTTGCGTTTTGCTCTTCCGCATATTTATAATATTGCATTGGGTTTCTGGATGGATCAACAAGTGCCATCTTTCCTTCACTCACAATTGCATAAGAATAATGCGCCAGTGGAGCGTCCTTAAACTGTTTTATTTTCATTTTCTACGTTTTTGTTAAACTTAGTTTTTTTGTCAATTTTTACTTTTTTAAAAGGAAATATCAGTTGATTTCCAAAATCCTGTGGAAAATCTTCATCTCCTTCAAATCCAATTTCTATATTTTTTCCGTTCTTCGGAATATAAACGGTTCCAAATAAATAATCCCAAATGCTGAGAGTTAACCCGTAATTCATTCCGTAAGGATGCGCTTCCGGCAATTTCCTGGAATGATGCCAAATATGCATTCTCGGATTGTTAAAAATGTATCCGAAGATCCCATAATTCCAGCCCACGTTCGCATGATTGAGATGTCCTACGAAAACGGCGAACATATGCACCACAATGAATTCCTGGATCCCAAAACCTATCATTGCCAGCGGAATATACTGAACTGTTTTATAAACAATGGTTTCCATAAAATGAAACCTGAACTGGGCGGCAAACCCCATTTCCTTTACGCTATGATGAACTTTGTGAAATTCCCACAACCATGGCCTGTGGTGCAACTGCCGGTGAATGTTCCATTGAATGAAATCGGCGATCACCAACATTATCAGCAACTGTGACCAAACAGGGAAATTTTCCAGTTTAAAAGCCACAATATTTTCAATTCCGAATAGCTGCAAAAAATCTTTGAATAATTCTACTCCTACATTTGAGATGGCATTATAACCAATAAGTGAAAACAGGAAGAAATTAAACAAAATATAAAACGAATCCAGCCAAAACCCCTTTCTGAAGATCTTCTGATCTTTTCGCCAGGGAATGATGATCTCCACAATCCAGACCAGCAAAGACAAAACGATGAGCCAATAAAAATAATTGGTCCACGAGGGATTTGTGATTTCCTGAACCAGGTAATTAAAATACCCGGTAAACGAATCCTGTATAATTTTTAAATACTTTTCCAATACCTATAAATTTTAAAAAGGCAAAAATACATATTCAGCTCACTTGTTGCAGTAACAATTGTTACAGATATGGCCAGGTGAAATCAGGCCAGGCAAACTGGGATCGCACTAACTTTTTAAAATATTCACCCTTTGATATTTTCATTCATTAAGCAGAAGTTTTTAATCATTAAAGTTTCAATCGGTTAAAATAGAATTGTCACCAAGTTTTAAATGTATTAAATTTCAAAATTATCTCATAAGGTCTCATGGGTTTTAAATACCTGTGAAACCTAATCTATTAAAAAGCACCTAATGGTTTGCTACCGGTTTCTCTTTCGGTTTTTGATATAATCTTCAACAGCTTCTTTTGATGTGAGCCAATTCCGGCCTTCTTTGTAAGCATCTATTTTACCTTGCCTGGCTAACAAACTGATGTATTCCTGCCCGTAAGGCAATTCTTCTTCTTCCACAAGCCTTGAAATCTCAGTGTATCCAAGATCACTGTCCGGGAGTGCCTGAAGATAAATATTTAAGGTTCTCTCTAATGCCTGCGACATCAATAAGGCCAATTTTGAATAATTGCCTTTATTGGCAGAGTTTAAAGCGTCATAATATTTTTTTCTGTCATTCTTTAAAATGATAGCCGGCGGAAAACCATTTCTCATAAGTAATAAATTCATGGCCAAACGAACAGTTCTGCCATTCCCGTCAAAAAATGGATGAATCCAGACAAACTTATGGTGAAAGACCGTAGCCAATTCAATACCGTTAAGTTCTAACGGGTTTGTATTAACAAATTGAATTAATTCATCCAACAGGCCTGAAACTTTTTGAGCATTTGGAGGCAGGAAATTTGCCCCGGCAATACGCACCCCGGCATTTCTAAGCCTTCCTGCAAAATCGTCCTCAATGCTTCTTAAAACCAACTCATGCAGAGATAAAATATCTTTACCGCTAAGCAAATGATCACTATCTATGAGTTTATATAAAAAATTTAAAGCCGTCTCATGGTTTTTTGCTTCAAAGTGTTCCCTAAGCGATTTACCTTTTATGGTAATACCTTCCTGCAATACCATTTGTGTTTCCCTTAAAGTAAGGCTATTGCCTTCTATACTATTGGAATTGTACGTCCATTCTATAGATAAGGCTTCCTTGATTTTTTGCAATGCGATATTTGGCAATGGCCTGCTGTTTTGCAGCATCGCTTTTTTCTCATACAATCTATCAAAAGTAGTTTGTAATTCTTGCCGGTATGTCACATCTATTCTCCACATTCCACAAATATACAGTTTTATCGGTTGTTTCTAAAATTTAACCTATCCGATATTAAATATTTTTTATCTCCTGCAAAATATGAAGCTTGTTCTAACCTTAATAATTGAAAACCTGAAAATTATATCCCTGATCCTAACCGATATTAAAAAACAAGAATAAACCTGAAAGTTGAATTTATAGGTTGAATTCAGGTGAATTAATATGAATTTGAAGTTCCTTTTAACTTTGAATGTTTATTGTTTGAATTAAAATGAAGCCCGATGTTCTGTTTTCTTTCTATTGCTGCTTTGGTGATAAGATAAGCAATACCCCGTAAGTTTCTCAGTTCACAGATAGCAACAGTTAGTTTCGATTTTTTGTAGAGTTCTTCAGATTCTTCGTAAATCAGTTTTAAACGTGACAATGCTCTTTTTAACCGCACGTCAGTTCTAACAATACCAACGTAATCGCTCAAAATGCTCTGTAACTCTGCTTTGGTATGATTTACTAATATTTGTTCATTGGGTATGGTTGTTCCTTCATCATTCCAATCAGGCACATTCTGTTGGTATTCAATTTCATAAATATCTTCCACGCCTTTAAGGTAAGCACGATGGGAGAACACCAAGGCCTCAATCAATGAATTTGAAGCCAATCTGTTTGCCCCGTGCAAACCTGTTGCAGAACATTCCCCTGACGCGTATAAATTGACTATTGAAGTTCTGGCATTCTTATCTACTTTAATACCACCGCACAAATAGTGAGCAGCGGGCACTACCGGAATGTAATTTTTAGTAATATCTATTCCAATAGACAGGCATTTGTTATAAATTGTTGGGAAGTGGGTTTGTAATTTTTCCGGATCAATTTGCGTGGCATCTAAATAAACATGCAGATCTCCGTGTTTTTTCATTTCGGCATCTATAGATCGGGCAACAATATCCCGTGGCGCTAGATCTTTTCGCTCGTCATAATCCTGCATGAAGGCATAGTTATCACGATTTCTCAGAATACCTCCTGCCCCCCTAACCGCTTCGGAAATCAAAAAGGCAGGATTATCAGAAGTATTGTATAAAGCAGTAGGATGAAATTGCACAAATTCCATATTTTCAATCAGGGCCTTTGCCCGGTATGCCATTGCGATCCCATCTCCTGTTGCCACTGTTGGGTTGGTTGTATTTTTGTAAGCCTGACCAATTCCACCCGTGGCGAGCAAAGTTGTTTTGGCGAGAAAGGTTTGAATTTTATTTGTTTTTCGGTTTAAAACATAAGCCCCAAAGCATTTCTTATCTGGTGTTTTCCTGTTTACCGTGATTCCCAAATGGTGTTGTGTGATCAAATCTATGGCAAAATGATGATCTAAAACAGTTATGTAAGGGTGGTCTTCTACCTGATGGATCAAGGCCCGCTCTATTTCGTTCCCTGTAAAATCTTTATAATGCAATATCCGGCTGTCCGAATGGCCTCCTTCTTTTGCCAGGTCATATTCTCCCTGCTGGTTTTTATCAAAATTTGTTCCCCATGCAATTAACTCCTGAATTCTTTCCGGAGCCTCTTCAACCACAATTCTAACAACATTTTCATCACATAGACCGTCTCCGGCAATCAGGGTGTCCTTAATGTGATTTTCAAAAGAATCTGTAGCTTTGGTCACGGCAGCAATTCCACCTTGCGCATATTTTGTGTTCCCTTCCTCTTCATTTGCTTTAGTGATAATGGTTATGGAAATCTTTTCGTTTTTAAGCCTGAAATATTCCGCTACCTTAAAAGCATAGCTCAGTCCGGCAATTCCGGAACCAATTATAAGAAAATCTGTTTTGAGTATTGAATTCAAAGTTTATTGTTTTTGATTAATTAAATCTAAAAGCAAATGCAATCATAGTTTTGGGCATTGATTAAGGTGATAGATATCATTTTTGGCCCATATATTGTTTCTAAAACATTATTTAGTTTAGAAAAAAATATAGTTTTGCCATTAGCTGATATCTCATTTTTTCAATTATTTCCTTTTGCTGAATATGAAAAAAATAGCTGCATCAAAGATAAACTTTGATTTAAAAACTATCTTTTTTATTTGAAAATCATTTGAGAAAATGCTGTTTATTTAAAACGATTAAAAATAAAAGTTGTATTTGGGAACAACCACTATAAAAGATAACTATCTTTGCATAGGAAAAAGAAATAATAATCTTACTAATTATTAATATGGTAGAAGCACATAGTTTTCACATCCCGGTTATGGGAGTTGGATTTACAATAGATACGCCGGTAAAGGTGTCTCATTTCGGAATCTCGTCAGTTATATCGTTGGTAGATGATGGATTGGCTGAGAGAATGAGGGAATTTTATTACAATAAATACGATTTGTCTTATTCAGAAATAGATACCAACCAGGAAGATTACAGGGCAAAACGATTGACCGCTTATCTTAATCTCATCAATTTAATTGTCTCAAATAACTTTAAAACCCTAAAAAAGGAGTCATTTAATTCAGGAAGCAATTTAACGAAGTACTTTGAAATGCTTCCCGATTCTTCTCAGCTTAAAAATGCATACCTGATAATGCTTGAGGAAAAAGATGAAAAAGTAAAAGCCTCTCTTCAAAAAGAATTAAAGGAAAATTTGGTTCTTGGTTCTATTGATGTAAATATTATGACCAAGATCGATAAGGATAATTACACCAAAAAAGGCGAAAAGTTACCTACAGAATTCAATGATGCGCATGCTGCAGTAAGAGGTTATGCAAACTCAGACTTAAGTCATTCAGGATTGGTGCTTTCAGCTGGCTTAAGCCCACGATTATACAGTTATCTATCCAATTTTGATGATTTTTTTCCAGATAAGAATGGAAAACTCGGCAAAAAAATAATATTAAAGGTAAGTGATTACCGTTCGGCATTGGTGCAGGGAAAATTCCTGGCAAAGAAAGGGATCTGGATCTCAGAATACCGGATTGAATCCGGACTAAATTGCGGCGGCCATGCATTTGCAACCAATGGGTTCTTAATGGGACCAATTCTGGAAGAGTTTAAACAAAATAAATCTGAATTAATTCAGGAAGTTCATGGCATCTTAAACGATGCTCTTTCGTTATCCGGAAGACCAACATTAAGCAAGCCTTTAGACTTAAAGATTACCGCTCAGGGCGGGGTTGGAACCTCTAAAGAACACAACTTTTTATTAGATTATTACAACCTTGACAGTATAGGATGGGGAACCCCATTTTTGCTAGTACCCGAAGCGGTAAATGTTGATGACAACACATTGGAAAAGCTCCTCAACGCAGGAAAAGAAGAATTGTATTTGAGTCATACTTCCCCTATGGGCATTCCCTTTAACGCATTGAAAGATTCCTCTAAGGATTTGGAAAGGGATGCCAAAATAGAAAAAGGAAGACCGGGGAGTTCCTGCCCGAGCCAATTTTTGAAATTATTTAACAAAGAATTTACGGATAGACCAATTTGTATTGCTTCCCGTCAATATCAGAAGGCAAAAATAAAAGAACTTGACGCTAAAAAAGATATTTCTAAGGAACAACACAACAGAGAATACAATAAAATTACCGAAAAATCCTGTATTTGCACCGGTTTGGTAACAACTCCTTATATAAACCTCGGTCTTTTAAGAACTGCCGATGGCGATAGCGTTTCAGTATGTCCGGGACCCAATTTGGCTTATTTTTCCAAAAAATCCAGCCTTTCTGAAATGGTGAATCATATCTATGGAAGAATAAATTTACTAAACGACACCTACAGACCGAACATGTTTGTTAAAGAATTGGGGATTTACGTAGATTATTTAAAAAATGAAATTGAAGATTCGGTAGAAACAATAAACGAGCGAAAATTAAAATATTTTGAGGAGTTTAAAAGTAATTTATTGAGCGGAATCGAATACTATGATACGCTTGTAAAAGAAATGAAAGAGGAATCGGAGAATTACAAAAATAAAATGAAAGAAGAATTGGAAAAATCTGTTTTCCATATTCACTCCATAAATTTACCCATATTACAATAAAGAATGAAAGTTTGACTTTCTGATCCTATTGATAATTTTAAAAAACCCATTTCTTAGAAGAAATGGGTTTTTATTTTATTTATTTTTAGATTCAATCTCTAACCCTGCCCGGGTGTTTTTTTAACCCTGGCAGGGTAAAAGATTGATATTCTTCTGAATCCCGATTTATTTCAAGTACAGATTGGATTCGCGCCTCAAGGCTTGTTTCTAATCGCATTTCTTTGAATTAAAACATATTAATTTTTTGCGCCAAGTTTGGCTACAATTTTATCCATCAGGCACCATTTGGTCAGGGAGGATTGCAACAAATTCACACCGACAAATGCTGTAAACCAAAGCCAATTTATATTGACATACACAGCCAATATCAGGCTAATTAAAATAAAACTTCCGGCTATGCCTCTTACTATTCTGTTTATCATATTATTTATTATTGTATTTTTCAATGTTTAAAACGGCTATATGGATGTTTGAAAGCGTCTTTTGATTTGAATTGAATTCATTAATAAGATCAAAAACAATGTTGACATTTTCTTCTTTCACAAAAGCATAGAACATAACCGATTCATTTTCATTCATTTCACTTGCAAACCAATTGTTTTCTATGGATTCTTCAGTAATGTCCTTATATCCGGTTACGTTTCTGTATGAAAATATTTCAACTCCGGACTGCTTTAATATTTGTTTGACATTTTTTTCAAACTCTTTAATTGCAATTATAATTAGTAGTTTCATATGTAGATATTTATTGATTTTTATTGGTCATAACTTGTCCCGGTAATTTGGGATGCAATTTGCATATCTTCATTGGTGTTTTCATCGAGTTTCCGTTATGCTCAATTCATTTGTGATTTTTTAATTTTTTTTGAATGATTTTAGCATCATAAAATTCCACATTTCTGAAATCATAAAGCGTCAATCCTTGTTATTAGATCCATTTTTAATTTCAGTTTTTTCCTCTTTTGAAGAATCCTGGGAGGTCTCCCATTTCTTTCTCTCGCTAATATAATAGATCACAGGAACTACCAGCAGGGTTAGTATCGTTGAGATTACTGCTCCTGCAACCAATGAAATTGCCAGGCCTTGAAAAACAGGGTCAAATAATATGATTGAAGCCCCAATTACTACTGCTCCTGTTGTAAGAAGAATTGGAGTAGACCTCACGGCTCCAGCCTCGACAATTGCTTGTTTTAAAGGAATCCCGTCGTTCAGCCTGATTTCGATAAAATCTATCAGCAATACCGAATTTCGAACCATAACCCCGGCCAATGCGATCATTCCTATAAATGAGGTCGCTGTAAAAAACGCGCCTAATATCCAGTGTCCCAACACAATTCCAATTAACGAAAGCGGAATGGCCAACATCATGACAATTGGGGTTTTGAAGTTTTGGAACCAACCAACAATCAACATATAAATAATTACAATTACCACCAGAAAGGCAACTCCCAGATCCCTGAAAACCTCCAGGGTAATTTGCCATTCGCCATCCCATTTTACTGTAAAATTACTTTCATCTGATGGTTGTTCCGCGTAAAGTTCATTGAGGGAATAACCTTTAGGCAACTTTATCTCTTTCAGTTTTTCTTCCATTCCTAAAATCGCATATACAGGGCTTTCCAGGGCTCCGGCCATATCGGCAGTTACATAAACTACCCGTTTTTGGTCCTTTCGATAGATCGTTTTCTGCAAAGTGTCCTTTTCGACTCTTACCAGGTCACTCACCGGAATTACATTTCCCTGACTACTTTTGATCTTAAGATTTTGAATATCCTGCAAACTGGTTTTATCCTTATCATCCAGTGCAAGAAGGATCCCAATACTTTCATTGGAATTCTCATCATATAAATTTGAAATTGGATATTCCTGTAACAAATAAGTCAGATTTCCTATAATCTGCTCGGGAGCAATCCCATTGAGCATCGCTTTTTCCTTATCTATTTTTAGTTTATATTCTATTTGATCATCCTCAACCATCCAATCTATATCTACAATATCGGCCGTTTCATGAAGGATTTCTTTTACCTGGCGTGCTATTTTAATTTGTTCCTGGTAATCCGGCCCATAAATTTCAGCAACAATGGTTGATAAAACCGGCGGTCCTGGCGGAACTTCTATAATTTTCACGTTTGCGCCATATTCTTTGGCAATTTTTTGAATTTCAGGACGTACAATTTTCGCGATATCATGGCTTTGCAAATCTCTGTCTGCTTTATGTAATAAATTTACCTGGATGTCTGCCATATTGCTTCCGCCACGAAGATCATAATGCCGAACCAACCCATTGAAGGTTATGGGTGCCGATGTTCCTACATAATTTTGGTAATCGACTACTTCCGGTACTGAAGCTACATATTGTGCGATCTCCTTGGTAACCGCTGTGGTTCTCTCCAATGTTGTGCCTTCTGGCATGTCAATTACAACCTGAAATTCATTCTTGTTGTCAAATGGCAACATTTTCACAACTACCGATTCTGTAAAGAACATCGCTACAGAACCAATCAATAATGCTATTGTCACAATAAAAAGAATGGTTCTTTTCTTGCTGCTTTCCAAAAGTGGCCGTTCCAGCTTATTATATATTTTGTAAACCCTGCTGGTTTCAAGTCCTTTTTCTTTTTTATGTTCCTGAGTATCCTTTTCCCGAAGCAAATGATACCCCAAATAAGGAGTTACGGTCAGGGCCACAAATAGTGACAAGATCATTGCAATGGAGGCGCCAATAGGCATAGGGCTCATATATGGCCCCATCATCCCGGAAACAAAGGCCATGGGAAGAATTGCCGCAATCACGGTAAATGTTGCCAAAATCGTAGGGTTTCCCACCTCGTTTATCGCATAAATGGCAGCTTGTTTAAAAGGCAACCGCTTCATTTTAAAATGCCGGTGCATATTCTCGGCAATAATGATACTGTCATCCACCACAATTCCAACTACAAAAACAAGTGCAAAAAGGGTGATCCGGTTTAGGGTATAATCCAGCATATAATAACTGAATAACGTCAAAGCAAAAGTTAATGGAACCGAGAAAAATACCACCAAACCACCGCGCCAGCCCATTGCCAGCATCACAAGAAAAGTTACGGCCAGGATGGCGATTCCCAGGTGCAACAACAACTCTCCTACTTTATCTGAAGCAGTTTCCCCATAATTTCGGGTTACTTCTACGTGAACGTCATTCGGGATTAAATTTTTCTTTAAATGATCAACTTTTTCAAGAATTTTATCCGCGATTTTCATGGCATCAGCGCCCTTGATCTTGGATACGGAAATAGTTACCGCCGGGTATTCAGATTGTGCATTTTTAAATTGTTCATTAGCTTTTCCATAACCAAAAGAAACATAACTTTTGGGTGTGGAAGGACCATCCTGAACGCTTGCAACCTGTTTTAAATAAACAGGCATATTTTCATTGATTCCAACAACCAAATTTTCAACATCATCCTCCGTCCTTAAAAATTGACCGGTGGTAATTAAATATTCCTGGTCATTTTGCACAAAACTTCCAGATTGGGATTTGACGTTATTGGCCTGGATCATTTGCATTATCCCCAATGCATCCAAGCCATTTTCGGCCATCTTATCTATGTCTAAGATCACTTTTAGAACCCGTTTACTTCCCCCTATTTCTTTGGTTATTGCAACATCTTTTATTTTTTCTATTTCAGAAGTGACCTCTTCGGCTATCTGCCGCAATTCAAAACCATTCATCGTTTCACTCCAAAGTGTCAGGCCCAACATGGGCACGTCATCAATGGAACGCGTTTTAACAAGGGGTTCCATGACTCCTTTTTGAAACATGTTTTTGTGTTTCTGCAATTCATCATACAACTTCACATACGAACGTTCAACATCTTCCCCTACGTAAAACTGAACAATAAGTATTGCTTGCCCATTCATAGCCATACTGTGGACGTGTTCCACACCTTTAATATTGGATATA
>Ga0307487_1000515_pt1 | contig 30285 bp, 26 predicted proteins | sample CBIW12metaG_FD_203665 | JGI IMG/M metagenome (GOLD analysis project Ga0307487, IMG submission 203665) | Sea-ice brine microbial communities from Beaufort Sea near Barrow, Alaska, United States - CBIW 1.2 | ecosystem: Environmental > Aquatic > Marine > Coastal | place: USA: Alaska | collected... | reverse complement strand
AGCGGGAAAACGACCAATAAAGAAAACAAATAGAGCTAAAAACCACATTTTTTGACAAAGACCAAATAGAAATCCCTCTAAATAATGGATGCAAGTGAATTATTTAATTTTGCAACGGTCTTAAATCGTATGGAATTTGCAGACGACACACATCTGGATGTGGATATGCTTATTATTTCCGCAGGTATTCGCCCCAGGGACGAGTTGGCACGAGAATCTGGTTTGCAGGTAGGATCCCGCGGTGGGATCTGGGTAGATGAATATATGAGAACTTCAGATGCAAATGTGTATGCAATAGGTGAAGTTGCTTTGTATAATGAGGGAATTTATGGTTTGGTAGTGCCGGGTTATGAGATGGCAGATGTTGCGGTACAACAGATTACCGGAGGTACTAAGACGATGGCAGCTTAAATTAATAGGTACCGAGGTAGCTAGTTTCGGGGATCCTTTTATAGAAAATAAAGACGTTGTTGCAATTACGTATGAGAACAAACACAGCGGGATTTATAAGCGCATCAATGTCGCTAAGGACGGTACCCGTTTGTTCGGCGGAATATTAGTAGGCAATTCTTCAGATTACAATACCTTGTTTCAGATCTATTACAATGCGATGAAACTACCTGAAAATCCCGAAGATTTAATTCTGGGATCCCGCGGTGGCGAAAGCATTTTAGGCAGCGTTTTAGATTTGCCAGATGCGGCTCAGATTTGCTCGTGCGAGAGTGTTTCTAAAGGTGCTATTTGTGGTATTCTTGAAGACGAAACCTGCACAGGTTTAAAAGGTGTTATCAAAAGCACCAAAGCAACCACAGGCTGTGGGGGATGTAAACCTATGGTAGTTGATCTGGTTAATGAAACGCTAAAATCTCTAGGTAAAGTAGTTAAAGATACGATTTGTGAGCATTTTGAACACAGCAGACAGGAGTTGTATGATCTAGTTAAAGTGAAGCAGATTAAGACCTACGAAGAATCTTTAGCGCGATTAGGCAAAGGCTGTGGCTGCGAAGTCTGTAAGCCGGTTATGGCCTCTATTTTCTCCAGATTTATATGGAAACTGCCAATAAACAACCCACAATTCAAGATTCTAATGACCGGTATTTGGCAAATATACAGCGTAATGGCACCTATTCTGTAGTGCCGCGTGTTGCCGGTGGTGAGATAAGTCCCGATAAATTAATTGTATTAGGCGAGGTGGCTAAGAAATACGACCTCTACACCAAAATAACCGGAGGGCAGCGTATCGATTTATTCGGTGCACAATTACACGAGTTACCCATTATCTGGAAAGAACTCATTGATGCTGGTTTTGAGAGCGGTCACGCCTACGGAAAGTCCTTACGTACCGTAAAAAGCTGCGTGGGTTCTACGTGGTGCCGTTACGGGATGCACGACTCGGTGACTTTTGCCATAGAGATCGAAAACCGCTACCGCGGCCTACGCTCACCGCATAAATTGAAAGGTGGTGTTTCGGGTTGTATCAGAGAATGTGCAGAAGCGCGCGGTAAAGATTTCGGACTTATCGCTGTAGACGGCGGCTGGAATCTCTATGTATGTGGAAACGGCGGGGCAAATCCCAAACATGCCATTTTAATGGCAGAACATCTGGATGATGCGACGGTTGTAAAATACTTAGACCGTTTTCTGATGTATTACATACGTACTGCAGCGCCATTGATGCGCACCGCGCCGTGGTTAGAAAAACTGGATGGCGGTATAGAATATCTTAAACAGGTGGTAATTCATGACAGTTTGGGCATTGCCGAAGAACTTGAGATCGAGATGCAGGGACTCGTAAATAAATTTGAATATGAGTGGAAACAAGCGATCGAAAGCCCTGAGATGATGAGTCGTTTTAAGCATTTTGTGAATTCAGAAGATACCGATGACAATCTGGTTTTTGTGCCTTTGAGAGATCAGAAAATGCCGAAACCCTGGTAGGAAACCTTGTATTCTTAATCATTAGGCATACGCCGAAACCAAAAAGCATTAATTCAGAACAATAACTAATGGAAAAATTACTAAATCAGTATCAGACCGTCACCCTTAGCGATGCCACATTCTGGGTTAAAGTGGGTAAAACCTCAGACTTTCCTGAAAATGGTGGAGCGTGTATCAAACATGAGAATAAGCAAATTGCGGTATATAATTTTGCACTCACTTCGAGCTGGTACGCCTGTCAGAACCTGTGCCCGCATAAACTGGAAATGGTTCTTTCACGGGGGATGGTGGGTGATTTGGAAGGAAATCCAAAAGTCGCCTGCCCCCTTCATAAGAAAACTTTTTCTTTAGAAGATGGCAGCAACCTCAATGGCGAAGATTATAAAATCGCGGTCTATCCAGTAAAGATTGAGAACGAAATGGTGTATATTGGTTTTACTGAATAATTAATGACTGGTTTTAGACTTCAAGCATTAAAAATTCAGAAGAATTAATTTTTGAGTGTATGCTTAAAGGCCTAAAATGTACCTGTGAATAAAAAACTGATGACTCCTTTTGATAAAGCTATAATTGCAATAGACGCCCATAATTCGGAAGATCCTAATTATGAGATGCTGGGTGAGACTAAAGTTCCTAAAGAGCTGTTGTACTCGCAGCGCATGACAAAACAGCTAGAGACTTTTGAGCCCGAAGCTTGTCAGGAACTCAGGATTGCAGCCCGGGCACAACACATTTGCAGGTGGAAGAGCCCGAGGGAAGACTACCCAATGAACAGGGTAGGCTATCTAAAATGGCGGGAGGATTTAAAGAAAATGCACGCAGAACTTACGGGTTCTATTCTGAAAGATTTCATTTTTGAAGAAAGCTTTATAGCACGCGTTCAGTTTTTAATTAAAAAGAAAGGCATCAAAAAGGACATCGATACGCAAACGCTTGAAGACGTGATTTGCCTGGTTTTTCTACAGTACTACTTTGAAAATTTTGCAGCAAAACATCCTGACGAAAAAATCATAGACATAGTTCAGAAAACTTGGGCAAAAATGTCTGAAAAAGGTCATAAAGCAGCTCTAAAAATCGATTTTAGCCCTAAATCTTCAGAATTAATACAGAAGGCTTTGGCCTAATTTACAAGTATGGGTACTTTAGACGAAAAGACCTTTAAAAAATTAAGAAGGCTTTATATCATAGCCTTAAGTCTTATCGCGATTTCAGTTATCGTAAGTCAGATTCTGGTAAGTAAATTTCTTGATTCCCAAGCTTCAGACTCCAGTGTGATAAATATTGCTGGGAGGCAGCGTATGTTGAGTCAGAAACTTACTAAAGAAGCCTATCAGCTCTATACCTTTAAAGAGCTTACACGCAAAGAAAAACTACTCGATACGATTTCCGCTACGCGAAAACTCTGGAAGCTTAATCACCTGGCGCTTCAGAATGGGAACGACAGTTTAAATATTCCCAAAGTCAACAGCCCTAAAGTTTCTGCTCTTTTTACGCAGATCAATCCGTATTTTAATGCCATCTATAAGGTTTCGGGCGAACTGGTACGGAGTATTGAAGTTTCAGATTCAGTGGCTGCAAGTAAGGGGGAACTTGCACTATCGACAATTGAAGATAATGAGGGGAAATTTCTAAACCTGATGGATCGTATTGTAAATCAGTATGATTCTGAAGCCGAAGCCAAGATAGACCGGTTGCGCTCTTTTGAATTTTTGCTGGCAATACTTACCATTCTCATTCTTCTAGGAGAGTTTATATTTATTTTCCTACCTACTGCAAAAGCGGTGCGCAAAGGGATGTATGATCTGATTATAGCCGAAGAACGTTCTAAAAAAATGGCGCGTGATGCAGATGCCTTGAGCGATTCAAAAGAGAAATTATTGTGGGAATCTAAAGCCCTCAATCAGGCGATGGATAAAAGCCTGCTCTTTGTTCGCCTGGATATAGATGGCAACATCCTGCACACCGGCGAGAAATTTAATAAGCTCTTCAAACATAGTTTCATAGGAAGTAACACCAAGCTTAAGGATCTCATTTCTAGAAAAGAGGCAGAGCGCAATACTCTGGAGCGCATCATACAGGAACACCGTAAAACCGGTTGGCAGGGCGAATTAAAAGGGACCACCCCAGACGGGAAAGACCTTTGGTTAGAGATGACTTTGCTGCCGTTTACCCACGAAGAGGAACGCAGCGAATTGCTCATCATATTTCTGGATATAACCAAACGTAAAGAAGCACACGATGAGATAGAGCGCCTCACCAAAGAAGGTTTTGAAGAACTGATCAAGCAGCAAAAAACGGTTTCCAGACAGATTATAGAAAACCAGGAAAAGGAGCAAAACCGCATCGCTCAGGATTTACACGATGGCATAGGGCAGATGCTCACAGGGCTTAAATTCACTTTAGAAAGTATCGATTTAAGTGATCTGGATAAAGCTTCGGTAAAAATCACCAATCTCAAAAAGCTCGCACTCGATATTATTAAAGGAGTGCGGACAGCGACCTTCAACCTAACACCTCCTGAACTTTCAGACCATGGTCTAGTACCGGCCCTATCTAAACTGGTTAAAGAATTGAGCAATCTTACCGGTAAAACCATTCAGTTGCATAACAAAACAGATTTCAACACGCGCTTAGATACCCTATTAGAAATCAATACCTACCGCATTACTCAAGAAGCGATAAACAATGCCATTAAATATGCAGAATCCAACTATATCATTATAAGTGTTGCACACAGTAAAAATTTACTCAGCGTAACGATAGACGATGATGGTAACGGATTTAACCTTGAAAATCAACAGGAAATACGACGTGGAGACGGCGGTATGGGAATGACGTTTATGCGCGAACGCACCAATTACATTAATGGCAGACTTTTCGTAAATTCGGACGTTGGTAAGGGAACCCGCATCACGCTTAATATTCCCATCACCTCATAAACGAGCAATTAATGGCAGCAACCATAGAAGTTATTTTGGCAGATGATCATGTGCTGGTACGCGACGGTATCAAAGCTTTATTAGAAGACGAGCAGGATATTCTGGTTATTAATGAAGCCTCAAACGGCAAGGAAGCTTTAAATGTATTAAAAACACATCAACCTCATGTGGTTATCATAGATATACGTATGCCGGAGATGAACGGTATAGAACTGGTAAAAGTTATTAAAAGCAACTATCCAGATATTAAAACCCTCGTGTTGTCTATGCACGACAGCGAGGAGTATGTTTTACAAAGCATACATGCTGGTGCAGATGGATATTTGTTGAAAGGCTCCAGCAAAGAAGAATTTTTAAAAGCCTTGCATACCATTGCCAGTGGCGAAAAGTATTTTGCCGGCGAGCTGTCTTCGATCATCATCAATAATTTTGTAAACGGAAAAACTCCTGCTACCCAAACCGAAACAAAAACCACGATTACCGAAGAGTACAGCCTTACCAAGCGGGAGCGCCAGATTCTGGGACTTGTATTGCAGGGCAAGAGCAATAAAGAGATAGGCGAAGATTTAAATATAAGCAAGCGTACCTCAGAAGTGCACCGGTTCAATTTGATGAAAAAACTAGATGTCAAAAATCTGATGGAACTCGCGAACAAGGCCACTCAATATGGTCTAATTTAAAATAGCGCCAATTTAACCAGCTCATTTTTAGGATTTATCACTTTAAGACTGAAAAATTGGAATTTCCGCAAAACTAGATACTACGTATTTTAATTAAGTATATATACTTATATTTGTAAGTGTAAACACTTAATTATGAAAACAATTCTTTCCGAAAAGGCTACGCGCCTCAACTTAACAGACTTTAGCAGCGTTCCTATGAGAACGTTCTGGATCACTTCGATTGCATTCTTTTTATGCTTTTTTGCCTGGTTTGGTATTGTACCGTTTATGCCAGATGTGGTTAAAGATCTTGGATTGTCTCCCGATCAAAAATGGAATTCGGTAATACTTGCGGTAACCGGTACGGTGTTCGCCAGATTAATCATTGGTAAACTTTGCGACAAATATGGACCGCGACTTTGTTATACCTGGTTGTTACTCTTAGGTTCGATACCTGTGGTTTTATGTGGCCTGGTGCAAACTCCTTTGCAGTTTTTAATCTGCCGACTATTTATAGGTTTTATTGGGGCCAGCTTTGTAATTACACAGGTGCATACCTCGCTTATGTTTGCCTCTAATATTGTAGGGACCGCAAACGCGACATCTGCTGGTTGGGGAAATTTAGGAGGTGGCGCGAACCGTCTCGGAATGCCTTTAATCGCTGCAGCAGTAATAGGAATGGGTGTTGCCGAACTTGATGCGTGGCGTTATTCGCTTATCATTGCCGGTGGAGTTACTTTCTTGATGGGAATTGTTTATTTCTATTTTACACAGGATACACCAGAAGGTAATTTCGCCGAATTAAAAGCAGAAGGAATTGAAGTTAAGGGGAAAAATAAAGATGAAGTTGGTTTTATGGAAGCCTTAAAAGACTACCGTGTGTATATCCTTTTTATAGTGTATGCAGCGTGTTTTGGCATAGAACTTACCGTTTACGGCACTATGGATGATTATCTGCAAAATACATTTCAGTTAGATCGGTTTACTGCCGGTAATATCGTGCTCTCATTTGCATTGATGAATATTTTTGCACGTACAATGGGCGGGTACTTTGGGGATAAATTCGGAAAACTAAAAGGGCTTAGAGGGCGTGTCTTATTTTTAGTAGTAATACTTACAATAGAAGGTGTGATGTTGGTAACTTTCTCATCCATAACCAGTTTAATGGTGGGTATTGTGTTTCTTATTTTATTTAGTCTTTCAGTACAAATGGCAGAAGGCGCTACATTTTCAGTGGTTCCTTTTATCAATAAAAAAGCAATAGGTTCAATTTCAGGAATCGTAGGAGCAGGAGGTAATGTAGGTGCATTTTTGGCTGCTTTACTCTTAAAATCAAAATCTGCAGCTGCAGAACAGGCAGCTTTAACAGCCAATTCGAGTCTGGGAGCAGATGTCGCAAAACTAGCACAATCAGAAGCAGCGGCATCCGCGGTATCCAGCGGGTATTTTGTGATAGGCATTGTCGTATTTGTAACAGGAATTCTGGCGCTGGCAATTCGTTTTTCTACGGCCGATGAGAAGAATGCAGCTTTAGATATGCAGGTTATTAGTCACGATAATTTGGTCCCGTCAAATGCGTAGTTTTTAAGGTACTAAATCTGCAATTCGTATAATTCATCAAGGTTTTTTAAAGAATTTGTAAATCGAAGTGCGACGCTTTGATTCTACTTAGAAAACAACAAACTTAGTAGTATAATCTCAGCTTAATATGCCTGAAAAAGCTATAAAATCTACCTGTTCTTATTGTGGTGTCGGTTGCGGTATCTTGATTACAAAAGATGCCAAAGATAAGGTAATGGTGGAAGGTGACCCCGATCATCCCGTTAACCGTGGCATGTTATGTTCAAAAGGGCGTAATCTTCATTATGTGGTGAATGACACTTCAGACCGCTTATTACATCCGCAAATGCGATGGAGTAAATCCCATCCGCTCGAGCAGGTAAGCTGGGATACAGCTTTAGACCGTGCTGCCAGTGTTTTTAAAAGTATTATTAAGCAACACGGTCCCGATAGTGTGGGGTTTTATGTTTCAGGACAATGCCTTACAGAAGAATATTATATCGCCAACAAACTGGTTAAAGGCTTTTTAGGCACCAATAATATTGATACCAATTCCCGCCTGTGCATGAGTAGTGCGGTGGTGGGTTACAAGAAAACCTTCGGGGAGGATTCGGTGCCCATCTCGTATGAGGATATCGAGCTTGCCGATTGTTTTTTAATTACCGGTGCAAATCCTGCCTGGTGCCATCCTATTTTATTCAGAAGATTAGAGCAGCACAAGGAGAACAATCCCAACGTTCAGATTATTGTTGTAGATCCCAGAAAAACGGATACCGCGATGTCTGCAGATCTGCATTTACAAATCATTCCCGGTACAGATATTATTCTCTACAATGCCATAGGCAGACGCCTTCTGGATCAAGGCCTTATCGATAAAGATTTTATAAATAACCATACCGAAGGTTTTGCTCCCTATAAAGAGCAAGTCAATAAAATTTCGCTTAAACAAGCTTCAAAATTATGCGGAGTTTCTATTGCTGAAATTAAAAAAGCGGCTGATATCATAGGTCTTTCCAAAGGCTTTATCAGCATGTGGGCTATGGGACTTAACCAAAGTGTCATAGGCACCAACAAAAATTTTGCACTGCTCAATTTATCCCTGATTACCGGGCAGGTAGGTAAACCGGGCTCAGGACCTTTCTCACTCACTGGTCAGCCTAATGCGATGGGTGGTCGAGAAGTAGGCGGTATGGCCAATTTACTCGCGGTACACAAAGATTTAATGAATCCCGAACACCGCCGGGAGGTCGCCCAGTTTTGGGGAGTAAATGAAATCTCTCGCAAACCGGGATATACGGCTACCGAAATGTTTAAGGCTCTGGAAACCGGAAAGCTAAAAGCCATTTGGATCGTTTGTACAAATCCTGCAGTAAGTCTTCCTGATGTGCGGCGGGTAGAGAAAGCACTGAAAAATGCCAAGTTTGTTGTGGTACAGGAAATTTCCAAAAATTCAAATACGCTAGAGTTTGCAGATTTAGTGCTTCCGGCAGCGGGATGGTTAGAGAAAGAAGGCACGATGACAAATTCAGAACGCCGCATTTCACATTTACCCAAAGTTGTTGAAGCGCCCGGTGAAGCAAGACCAGATGTTGAGATTTTATGTGATTTTGCCCGTAAAATGGGATTCCGTGGGTTTAATTATTACACTACTGAGGAGATTTATCAGGAGTATTGCGCAATGACCAAAGGGACAAACATCGATATTTCTTATTTAAATTACGACCGCCTAAAGAATGAAGGTACATTTCAATGGCCAGTAAATGAATACAGACATCCAGGTACGCCGCGGTTGTTTGAAGATAGAAAATCTTATACGCCGTCGCAAAAGGCAATTTTTAATATTCCGTATACTGTATTCAATAAATCGACCATGCCCGATGCAGAATATCCACTTATTCTAACCACAGGAAGAGTGCGGGACCAATGGCATACAATGACTAAAACGGGAAAAGTATCCCGTTTGAAAACGCATTATCCCAAACCTGTTTTAGAAATCAATCCTACAGACGCTTTTGCGCTTAAAATACGGGAAGCCGATATTGTTGAGGTAAATAGTGAGAACGGGAATGTGCGCGTAAAAGCAAACCTGACAGACAATGTAAAAAAGGGAGTGGTTTTTTTACCTATGCATTGGGGCAAAAAACTGAATAACGATCTTAACCGGGCGAACAACGTAACCCAAAATTTAGTGGACCCGCAGAGTATGGAACCTGATTTTAAGTTTACCGCGGTTAAAGTTGAGAAATTTCAGAAAAAGAGAGAAAAAATAGTCGTAATAGGTTCGGGCGCTGCAGCCTTTAGGTTTGTGCAAAATTACCGGGAATTCAATAAAACCGATGCGATTACAGTGTTTTCAAAAGAAGAACATCCTTTTTACAATCGGGTGCTTTTGCCAGAATACATCACCGAAGAACTCACTTGGGAGCAGCTTTTAAAAATAAAAAGTTCGCAGCTCAAAACCTTAGATATCAAAGTTCAGTCTAATAACTGTATAGTTGAAGTTGATAAAAAATTCCGTACGATAAAAGACAGCTTTGGCATTTTCCACGCTTACGACAAACTGATTATCGCTACAGGAAGTCGTGCGTTTATTCCGCCTGATGCACGCATAGATCTACCCGGAAGATTCACGATGCGTGATAAAACAGATGCAGACCGTTTTAAGGAATATCTGGATAAAATGGGACTTCCTGCAAGCGAACAGCGTGTTGTTATCGTAGGCGGCGGCTTACTTGGACTGGAGCTTGCTGCGGCATTGCACCACAAAAAAGTAAAGATTACGATTATACAACGCTCCTCATATTTGATGGAGCGGCAGCTGGATAATATCTCAAGCCGAATGCTTTCTGCAGATGTGCAAGAGCGGGGAATACAGGTGTATTTTGACAATGAGGTGAGTACCGTTTTTGACGCAGAAGAGCCCCGTACGCTTGAAGTCACTTTAAAAAGTGGTAAGGTGTTAGAAACTAATGCCATTGTGTATGCGATAGGTACACGACCTAATATAGAAATCGCACGTATTGCCGGTTTAACAATGGGGCGGGGAATTAAAGTAAATGAATTTTTACAAACTTCAGATCCTAACATTTTTGCTTTAGGCGAAATAGCCGAGTTTAGAAACCAAACCTATGGAAACACCGCAGCTGCAGAAGAACAAGCCGATATTCTGGCGAATTATATTGCTGGGGATATCAGCAGCAGTTATGAAGGATCTATCCTAATGAATATTCTCAAATTTGATGATCTGGATCTGTGCAGTATCGGTAATATTTCTGTACCTAATGACGATTTATCATACGAGGAAGTCATTTTTATGGATGTTGCCAAGCGGTATTATAAGAAATGCATCATCAAAGATGATTTGTTGATAGGTGCAGTATTGATGGGCGATAAGAAAGAATTCGCCGAATTTAAAAACCTGATTGACAGTAAAATTGAACTTGCCGAAAAGCGCGATCAGCTTTTAAGAGGCGAAGGCAAGCAAGAACCGGTAAAAGGACGTTTAATTTGCTCGTGCAGTCAGGTGGGTGCTGGCAATATTGAAGAGGCGATACGAGGCGGTTGTACTGATTTTACAGTATTATGTAATGCTACCGGTGCTGGTCTAGGTTGCGGTAGCTGTAAGACTGAAGTGCGTGATATTTTAAATCAAACAGCAATAGCGATATGACAGCCCATTTATCACGAGTCATTGTAAAAGGAGGCGTCCTGTCTCCAGGAGAATTAAGAGCCATCCTTGAAGTAGTGGAGAGCGTAGGTTTACAAACGATCGCATTCGGTTCCCGTCAGGATATTTTGTTTTTAAAAGATGTAGATAAAGAGCGTTTTGCTTCCGAAAAATTTGAGATTATAACTTCAGATATGCAAAGGGTGGAGAATATTGTTTCTTCGTATGTATCAAGTGATATTTTTCCCAGCACTTCTTGGTTAACCGCAGACCGCTATTTATATATTTTAGAGCAATTTCAGAATTCACCCACGTTAAAAATCAATATTGTAGATCCTAAACAGCGTCTAGTTCCATTATTTACGGGCAATTTAAATTTTATAGCTTCTGAGCACGAGGATTACTGGTATTTGTATCTGAGACTGCCCAACTGGGAAGAAACGCAGCTATATCCCGTTTTAATTTACACGTGGGATATGGCAACTATTGCCACGGTAATTGAACGTATGTTGCAGGAAGAACCCAACTCTGCAAAGATGGTTTTTGATCTGGTGATTGATGCCATAGAGCTCAATAGCCGTAATATTTCAAAACCTCTGGAAGTCGACTTCAGACCATTCCCGTATTACGAGGGAATGAACCGTCTGAATTCAGATCGATATTGGCTTGGTTTGTACTGGCGAAATAACGAATACGATATTAAATTTTTAAAGGAACTGTGTGATTTGTGTGCAGAATCAAAGATTGGTAAAATTTCGATTACTCCTTTTAAATCTTTTATTGTAAAAGGTATTCCTACGGAAGATAAACTGAAGTGGGAGAAGTTTTTAGGTATGTCGGGGATCAATGTAAGGCACAGTATGCTGGAGCTCAACTGGCATATTCCAGTGGCAAATGCAGAAGTTTTAAAACTGAAAGATTATTTGGTTAATGAGTTTAACAAGAAAGATATAAGTACCTACGGGTTGACCTTTGGCATAACTGATTATAAGCGCAGCCGCTACTATTTCACTTCCATAGTTATTGAAAAAAATGCCACTCCACAACTCCCTCAGAGTTTTGAAATCAGGGAAACGTATAATATTTTGTACGCGTTTAATTTTGACCCCAACACCAGGGACTATATCGTATATGTACAAGATGTAGATCAGGTAGAATTGCCTGCTTTACTGATGGAATTAAGCCGCATGTATTTTAAAAATCTGGGATCTGAGAAAGAGAAAAAGCAAACTGCACCCATTAACCCCATAAAAACCGAAGAATTTACCGCGTTTCAGTGTAAAGCCTGTGAGACGATTTACGATTCTAAGTTCGGGGATTATACGCAGGATATTTTGCCTGGAACTTTATTTACAGAGCTTCCTGAAATCTATGTATGCTCTTTATGTGAAGGATCTAAGGCCAATTATGTAGAAATAAAATTAACTCATGAGGTGAATTAATTCAATTTTAAAAACACTTTTTACATTTAAAGCATCTGCGCTTCGCATAACCTTGCATTTTCAGCTATTTCAAGCATTGCACCTCGATGGTTAACCACTTCTCCCAAAATGATAATTGCAGGATTTCCTAAGTTATTGGTCTTATAAATCTCTTCAATCGTAGCAACAGTGCCTATACCTACTTTTTCATTTTCCGTAGTACCGTTTTGAATTATGGCTACCGGTAATTCCTGTTTACTTTCCGCTTTAAAAATTTTTACAATTTCTGACAGCTTCGCGGTTCCCATCAGTATAACTACAGTTGCGTTACTTTTTGCGGCAGTGTATACATCTTGCGAAAGCTCATGATCTTTGGTCGTTCCGGTAATTACCCAGAAACTCTCGGCTACGCCACGCTGCGTGAGCGGGATGTTTTGCAATGCAGGTACAGACATAGAGGAAGAAATCCCAGGAATAATTTGGGTTTCAATACCGTGTTGAGCGACATACTGCATTTCTTCAGACCCTCTGCCAAATATAAACGGATCGCCGCCTTTGAGCCGTATTACTGTACCCTTGCTTTTAGCTCGTTCAACCAGAAGTTCATTAATCTGATCCTGATGATAGGCATAACAACCTTTGCGCTTACCCACAAATATAAGTTCTGCTTCCGGCTTTGCATAATCCAGCAATTCGGGATTGACCAAAGCATCATAGAGAATAGCATCGGCTATTTTCAACGCTTTCACGGCTTTTAAGGTTATCAGTTCCGCATCTCCTGGACCGGCTCCTATAAGTATCACTTTGGATTGTTTAACTATCATATCTAATTTGAATATTTAATACGTATATAAAAATAATATTTTCTAAATATATATAAGCATAAATACGTATAATTTATTCTATATTTCCTTCATATTCATAAAAATTCTCTATATTTCAATTTAAATATAAGTATATATACGTATATTATAAGTATCGCTTTACTTTTGAGATTACTAACGAACTTTTACAACTATGAAAAAACAATATCTACTTCTTTGTCTTGCTCTTTTAAGCGTCATCAAGGCTTTCTCTCAGGAATTTAGTCTGGATGCTGATATTAGACAGCGATTTGAATACCGTCACGGGTATAATACTCTATTTGCAGACGGTGCAGATCCTGCTGCTTTTGTAAGACAACGGTCCAGACTTAATTTTGGCTATACTGCTGGAAAATTAAAAGTATTTGTTGCGGTGCAAGATGTGAGTACCTGGGGCGATACGAGGCAGATTTTGCCATCAGATGGTAATGATTCGTTTATGCTTTTTCAAGCCTGGGCAGAAATCGGTATTAATGAGAACTGGTCAACTAAGCTCGGAAGACAGGTAATCGCGTATGACGATCAGCGCATTTTTGGAGGTCTCGATTGGGCGATGCAAGGGCGTTTTCACGATGCAGCATTATTAAAATATAAAAAAGCAAGTTTTAAATCGATCTGGGGTTTGCCTACAGTCAGCAAGGAGAATCCAATACCGGTACTTCGTATCAGGTTCCCGGATTTTTCACTTATAAAGCGATGCAATACGCTTATTTAAAGAAAAGTTGGGAGAAATCTTCCATCAGCGTATTGGCTTTGAATACTGGTTTTCAAAAATTTGATACTACAGATCCTACATTGGCAGACGGCGTTTATTATACCCAGACCGTAGGATCATATTTTACATTTCCTGCAGGGCCGGTAAATTTTACAGGGAGCGCCTATTATCAATTTGGTGATGCCTATCCTGTGAACGAGAGTCTCAGCGCGTATCAGGTCGCTTTAGATGCAACTTATAAAGTGGGTTCTACCGTTCTCGGGGTAGGTGCCGAATTACTTAGCGGTTCAGATCAAAGCGATACAGACCGAAAATCGTTCTTTCCATTATACGGTACCAATCATAAGTTTAACGGATTTATGGATTATTTCTACGTGGGGAATCACGCAAATAATGTGGGCCTTAATGACATTCATGCCAATGCCGTCTTTAAAACCGGCGCCGAAACTGCTTTACTGATTGTGGGTCACTATTTTGGAGCAAACGGAAAGTTGGAAAATGACGCAGATTCCTATCTGGGTACCGAAATTGATATTGTTTATACGCAACCAATTATCAAAAATGTAAAACTAAATCTGGGATATTCTCATATGTTCGCTTCTAAAAGTATGAGTTTAATCAAAGGTGGTGTAAACAGTGACAATACCAATAATTGGGGTTGGGCACAATTAATCATTTCTCCAAACTTGTTTAAATACAGCTTCAAATAAACGTATGTTGTTCAATTTATAGTGGCCTTTCCCTAAAATGATTTAAACTTATTCATTTTAGGAGTCGGTTTGTAAGCTTTCCTGAAATACTGAAAAGCAAACACCTCTAGGCCGTTGGAATTTCTGGAGATGGACATTAAAACGGTAAGCCCCCCAAGGTCGGCAAAAATGCCTATCTGTTATCCATAATTGACGCCACACGTAAGATAGTGAAAGACTGTTTTTCTACAGATAAATACCTGATCTTATTGAAAAAATTAACCGCATAACTCATAGTTGAAATTTAAAAGATTACTCTTGTTTTATAGGGGTCAAAACAGTGACTAAAATGCTTTTTGAGCCGTATGAATGTATAAAAATCAATTAAACCCTGATTTTCGAGTTATAGAGAAGTACTTAAAAACGGGTGCAAATCACTTATTCACTTTAAAAAAATAATGCTCTTTATAAAACTATAAATCACGAGTACATAATTAGATCTTAAAAATGAAATAATAAATATGCTTTTTGTTCAAAAAAAGTTTATTTTGATGAGATTCAATCTATAATGATTTAATTGAAAATTTTACTTAAAAAAGAATGAATACAGTTGATAGGCATAGAGCTATAATCGAAAAAATAAATAAAAATGAACAGATTAAGGTTCAAACATTATGTCAGGAATTAGATGTTTCTTCTGTTACGATTAGAAAAGATTTACGATTGTTAGAAGATAAGGGATTTTTATATAGAATTCATGGAGGCGCAACGCTGAACAACCCTTACGCAATAGATAAATACGTCAGTGAAAAGGAAAAAATCCATTTTGCTGAGAAAATGAAAATAGGAAAAGAAGCTGCGCAAAGGATAACTACCAATGATTCAATCTTAATCGCCTCAGGAACCACGGTATTGGCTTTTGCAAAATGCATTACACCCAAAGAAAATTTAACGGTTATCACCTCTGCACTAAATGTATCCCTTGAACTAAATACAAACCTAGCTATTGACGTAATCCAACTCGCGGGCAATCTAAGAAAAAGATCATCCTCCGTGACCGGAATGTACGCGGAAAAAATTTTATCAGACTTTTCATGCACAAAACTGTTTCTGGGTGTTGACGGAATAGATCTCGATTTTGGCTTCACAACCACAAATATGATGGAGGCCAAGTTAAATCGTGAAATGATGAAAATCTGTCAAAAAACGATTGTTCTGGCCGATGCCTCCAAATTCGGGAAACGAGGCTTTGGAAAAATATGCAATATTGATTATATCGATGAGATCATCACTGACGATCGCATTTCTGATTTTACAAAAAATGCTTTAGAGGATTTTGGAGTAAGTGTAACTATTGTTTAGGGCCATTAAGCTATGGTATTTTTTGTTCTTTGAGGAAAATACCATCTTTATCTACATGACTTCGGCAGACTGGCTCCGCTCTTCCCCTAGGTTCGGGAGCCAATTCGGAAAAGAATTATTACCCTGTTTTAACCCGAAAAAAGCCGTTCATTACAATTATTATTGTCAATGAAGATACTTTTCCAGTTTCAGATTACTTTTGTTTGCTTTGATTTCCGGTTGTTCAGGTTTGCGAACTTTCGGCAACATCATTACAGTAAACATTAAGCCTCCATTTTTATGCCAATACTGCTTTACTGAATAACATTCCATTTTCCATGCGTGATCCCTTTTTCTATTTTTTTATCATCGGGATTCACGATTAGTTTAATGCCTACAGATTCGTTCATCATTTCTATATCGCCCCTGCTGTTACCGACCATAAATAATGGTTTTTTTTTGGAGATCTGAATGGTATTGGTCTTCCCAGCATCTTGAGGAATAGGTTCAACCAATTGATTTGTGACCCTACCATGACTGATATCCGATTTGACAACCAAAATCCTGTTTTTGGAATGCCCAGGTTTTCATATACAAATTGCTGGTACAGCAATTCTGTGAAAGCGGTCAAGAACCAGATCTCAAACCCCAATCGTCGAAGTTGGCCAGTAACCGGAGCATTTTAGTCTAAAATTTCATTTGGTACTTTTCATGAAGTTCTGATCCCATATTCTCTACATTGGCCACCGTCAGTCCAGAATGAAAGTTGATCCTGCGTTTTACATACTCCATCCCTACGTTGTCCCCATGCAATAAAGCGCCAATAATTGCCGTTTTGGCCCGTGAAAGGCTGTCTTCTTTCACACATATCGGGTTTCCACATAGTCATAAATAGCCTGGTTTGCCAGATAATAGCGTACCTGTACAAATAAGAACTATCACGATCAAAGACCGCTATCTTCTGTTCCTTTATAATGATCATTGTATGGAGGAAATTCTCTAACTTATGATTGACAGAAGCGTCCCAACCGGCGATATTTCTATAGTTCTGTGAACTTATATTCCATAGGCTAAAAAAAATATACCGGCCAGCAGGGCACTTCTCAGTTTAATTTTCACGGTCATTGTTTTCTCTTTCCCTAACGAGATCGAACAGCATCTCCGGTTCGTTGGTGGTAATACACTCTACATTTTGATCGAGCAGTTTTTTCATCTGCTTCGGTTTATTTACGGTTCAAACATTAATGGTCATCCCTATATCATGCGTTTTTTTGATCAATTTAGGGTTCTTTTCGTAAACTGAAAAGTGATAATACAACCGGGTATATCCGGCACCCTTTGTCTCTTGAGGTGTTTTGTCCCCATTAAGGTACGCCACCTGGGCTTCAGGTCCCAACTCGTGAACCAGTTTACCTACATCATAATTAAAACAGATGTATTCCACCCATTTTTGGGCATTTGGGTTTTTGACCAATTCAACCGATTTTTTTGGTCAACTTTAAGCTGCGCTCTTTGCCCTGTGTCGAAGTTTTGATCTCGAAAATCAGCTTAGTTCCATCTTGATCCATTCCGGCTTTTATATATTCCCTGATGGCAAGTATATTTTTACCATTGGAAGGTTTTTTCACCAATAGTTTTTATACGTGGCGGTTTACGACAAGAATATCGTCTTTGTTAAGGTGAACATCAAATTCAGGGCCATGACACCCAATTTTACCACATGTTTTAAAGAAGCAATCGAATTTTCGGGAAAGATTGGCCTTTTTCCATGTTTTCCGGTGAGCTATAAACCTCAGTTCGAGCTAAGCGAAATATGCCAGTTTGAGTGAAATTCTGAAAGAATTTTGTATCGAAAACCGTATTTTTTGATTGAAAATGGTCATTCTCGATACGATTTTTTGCAAAAATCACTCGAATTGACAATTTTCAATACTTTCGAACCTTAAATCGAACTCAGGTTATAATGGAATTATCATTGAACTGGCAATTGCAGTTATCACAGCACAGCAACAGCGAAAAGGAGAAGTCTCTACATAATTACACTATTTCAAAGTTAATTTTGATTTGATTCGGACTTGTGGATCGAAATTTCACTTACCGAAATGAATCCTAAAATATTGCTTCCAGCATCAATCCTTTTGAGATCAAAAGGATCGTTTATCTACCTGTTTCGGTAAAATAAATTGAAATTTTTACTGGAATACGAACATGAACTACCCTTATTTATGTTTAAAATATCATCCAAATCCTGTCAAATTGTTCACGGCACAATTATTTCGATCTTAATATCATCTAAAAAAATTCGATTTTTACCTTTGCCCACCCCTTTAAGTTCGAATTTGTTGGACAGAAACCTTATTTGTGTTTCCGCTGTTGCACCTGTAACCGTAAAACTAAAGGCTCTTGCAGGATCCCATATATTGTTTTCGACACCCTGGTCATCCTCCTCTTTGCTGTTGGGATAATTATCTATTTCAAATACAGAAATATCCGTTTCCCCGGGCCCAACCGGAGAGACCCTTAATATATTGTCGTCTTTTGTACCGCCGGCAGAAATGTAACCCGCGGCCTTAAAGGTAACCTTAATGCTAGCACTATCCTCAATTTCCGTAAGCTTAGGTGAAATGAAGTCACCTCCATATCCTGTTTTACCCAATTTCACAAAACCATTTCGTGCATATAATACCGGCTGATCCTTAGAAGCTTCATTGGGGCTACTGATCCAGCCCATGGCCAGTTCTTCTGGGGTCCAAGAATCAAAACGTTTTTCACCATCGGTCACATAAGGGATTTTTGTGCCATAGGTAAGCCAATTGAAATTCTCTTCGAATATCACATTTCCGGAGGACTGGATAATCTTCACTTCTTTCGACAGATCGGGATACTCGGTTGAACTGATACTTATGACCGCCATTCGTTCAGGCCCAATATTCTTTTTGACCAAAACCTTGATCTCACCGTCGGCCCCTTCCTGTTTGTCCAACCATTGTACATCACCAAATGAATAGGACCAGTCCACATTTGCTTTAATGGGAATAATAATGGTTTGTTCATCAGAAAGTGCGCTTAATTCGGTACCACCCTCAATTTCCAAAAAGGGAGCGTTTTTTTGCTGGGATATCGTAAATACGGTAGGTTGTGCCACACCGCTTATAAAAAATTTAAAATCCACACTCCGGTTTTCAAAGCCCAAATTCTCCTTTACAATAAACCGGAAGATCCCATCATCTTCCCCTTTGTTTGGAAAAGCACGCACCCAGTCTGCATCGGTCTGCGGTACAACCTCCCATGAACCATGGGCGCGCACCAGATATTCCTCTTCCGCACCTTCTATACCAGCGGATAATTGGGTAGGGGCTCCCACAATTTCAAAATAAGCTTCCTGGGTATTCTCATCATCACTGGAACAGGAAGAAAAAGGAGTTGTAATAAGCACTAAAATCCCAAGAAAGATAAAATGATCCAGCTTCAGACGTAAAAAATTAAAGATTTTCATTATTCATCGTTTTAGTATATTTCAAAAAAAAGATTCAGCAGGCCATTCTTTTCATTTGAAAAAGATTATTTACCTTCTTCAATAGCCTGTTTGCTCCACCACACCGGCGTTTTCATAGTATTTTCACCGCCCATTCGAATTAGTGCTTCTTGGGCGTTAATACCATTGGTCGCCATTGTGGTGTTAGGATAGGCAAACCTTGTAGGTAGGATAAAATCATTGAAATTGGCCCCATCTCCAATGGTCAGTTCTGGATACCCGGTACGCCGGTATTCATGGTAGGCCTCCATGCCTATCCAAAATAATGCAAGATATTTTTGACTGCCAATCAGCTGTAGTTTATCAGAGGCTTTATCCCAAGAGGCAAGGTCAGATGCCAAAAATGTAGTGATATCGCCTTCAGAAACCGTAACCTGCGGATCGCTGTACTGCCCCAACTGTGCCCATTTATCGACCGAAGCCGTAACAGCTTTGGTATAATGTTCCTTTGCTTGAGATGTACCCCCAGGTATCAGCCCGCGCTGCGTGGCTTCTGCAAGGATGAACTGTACCTCCGCATAATCCATAAAAAAGCCCGGGGCTGCCGGTCTTGCAAGGTCTGCAGCATTAAGCCAAGAGGTACCGCGATCTACATCGCTCCGGTTTTCCTCCTTTACCCCAGCCACGGTGCCTATCCATTTATTCTCGGGGTTAGTCTGAGCGCTCGGATTTTTCTTTCCTATAATCGCAAGACGAGGGTCTTGATAAACCTGCTTCTCATCTTCTGTTACAACCGTCATTTTAATGAGCTGTTCGGTGAGTTTACGTCCAGAACTAGTAAAATCGCCTTCATTCGTATTTGCAAAGTAGTTACGGTACGGGTCAGTACCCGTATATACCACGGTAGCGTTATCATCGTTAGAATTGAAAACAGGAAAGACCTTTGGATTGTTGACTATTTCGGTCAATTTCGATCCCACGTTCATTTCACTGCGCCCACTCACCCGCATGAGCAACCTCATGTAAAGGGAATTGTTGAATTTTTGCCATTTTTCCATAGCCCCGTTATACATTCCGTCAAGTTCTGGCTTTACAAAAACAGGTTGTTCCAAATAAATGACATTGGCCGAATCCAATTCAGCGAACATCTGTGCATAGACTTCACGCTGAGAATCAAATTTAGGTTTCCGTCCCCCCCCCTCTAGTATCTTGAAAGCTTCGGAGTAAGGAACATCCCCATACATATCGGTAAGATTTGACATGAAGAGTACTTTAAGCGTACGGGATATTGCCTCAAGGGAGCGATCATCATCTTTAACTGCAAGATCGTGCATATGTACCGTATTATTGGCATAACGTGAATAGGCGTTCCATACGCTCTGCCAGTTGCCATCACTTATAAAATAGCGGTGTTCCTGACGTGTGGTGCCTCCCGTAAAAGCGGTGAACTGTATCAGCTCATCGTTCCAGAACCACGTATAATTTAGCCAATAATCGGCACCATTATAAAGAAGGGGTTCAAATAGACTACTTGCCTTGATCTCCCCCACGGTAGTCGTGTTGGGATTGGTGTTGATCTCCTCAAAATTAGAGGTGCATGCCATTATGGTTAGCAAAAGAATCACAACCGTTATAATTTTATTGATAATTTTCATGGTTATACTATTAAAGAGAGAGTTTTACGTTAAGTCCATAAGATCGGGTGAAGGGGAAGGTCATGGCCTCAATACCCCTATGGATAGCGTCACCGTTCAACATGCCCCCTTCGGGATCATACTGGGGGAATTTAGTCCACATCCATAAGTTTGAGCCAAAGACTGCGATCTCGGCGTTCTGAATAAATCCTGCTTTTTCCATAATCTGCTTAGGAAAGCTATATCCCAACCGCACTTCCCTCAATTTAATAAAGGAGGTGTCAAAGGTGTTTGATTCGGTATTGTTCCGGTTCCAGATGTAGGAGTTATAATAAGTCTGTATGTCACTTGTCACGGTTTTATTTTTGGTATATGAAGTCGTACCATCTGGGTTTTGAATGGCGTTCACCCCCTCATGCACGAGACCGTCGTAGCGCCCCGGTAGCGAGTTTTTCAATTTCCCCTGATAAGAAAGGGCAAAATTTGTCACCGAAAAGGTATTTCCTCCGTACTGTCCGGTAAAAGTGGCGGACAGCGATAGGTTTTTATACCTGATATTTTGCGTCATACCCGCTCTCCAATCCGGGTTTACCTTTCCTATCCTCCTTTCCGGATTTTGGTCCAGTATTGGATATCCGTCAGAATCCACTAAATCCATCCCGGAAGCATCCACTTGATTTCCATTTTCATCCAGAAAGGTTGACCCTTCGGGGGCTTTTTGAAGACCACGTCCATAAATGACATGCATTTCTTCACCTATATAAGAATTTACGTAAACTCGCCCACCAATGGTGGTCCCCATATCAGTCTGCAGCGGCTCATTTGGATCCCAACCGTCCTGAAGGCTTACCAGCTCATTATAATTTCTTGACCAGTTTAGGTCAAAAGACCAGTTAAAATCGTTGCTTCTTATGGGTACAAATGATCCCGAAACCTCTATTCCTTTATTTACAATTTCACCGGCATTTATCTTTAATCCCGTCGCCCCTGTGATCTGGTCTGTATCTACAGATACTATCTGATCTGTAGTGGAGGAGTAATAAAGGGCAAGATCAAAAGATATTCGGTTTTTAAAAAAGTGCCCTTCCAATCCCGTTTCCCAAGCTTCCACATTTTCGGGTTTGATCAATGGGTCAGGGATGGTGCCGGGAAGCACATATCCACCGGGAAAAGATGTATTACCGTAATATTGATCAAGGGAATAGGGGGAGGTATCATTTCCTACATTGGCCCAAGAAAAGCGCAATTTGAGCAAATCTATCCAAGAAGCAGATTCTTTTAGGTTAAGGACCCTATCCAGTAATATACTGGTGGCGACCGAGGGATAAAAGAAAGACCTGTTTTTTGGTGATAGCGTACTCGACCAGTCATTGCGAGCGGTAACATCCACGAAATAGGTATCGTCCCAGCTTAGGGAAACCAGACCGTAAAGGCTGTTCACCTCCTTTTTACTTCGGTAATTGTAAGGGTTTGGGAAGACACCCTGAGGTAGATTCTCGGTGTGATAAATACCTTCATCACCCAGTTCATATAGAGATAGTTGATCACGGAAATATTGCGAATATCTGTTATTGCCACCCAGTACTGTTGAAAGACCAAACTTTCCATCTGCCCAAGTGTTATTTTCATACCTTAAAAGAAATTCATTGTTGAATTCATACCTGCGAATGGTCTGTTCCCTGTACATCCCCCTGGGCCTACCCGTAGTATAAAATGGTTTTTTCTGCGTACGGAACTCATTGGACCAATCCAGTCCCGAACGCAGGTCGAGGGTCAGGCCCTTATAGAGTTTAAAATTCAGTCCTATGCTTCCAAAAACCCTATCCCGCTCCAACGCGTTCACCTCTTCGTAAAGCACGCGGTAGGGATTATATGAATTGGATGAAGGGAATACCAAACTTTTCCCGTCTGCTCCTTGGGCCGTGTAATTTTCAAAATTAAAGCGCCCATCATTATATTCATTTTTCCAATCATCAATACCATTCACATTGTACCCCCATGCCAGATCATACATGACACTGGTCTCATCATATCCCGAAACAGGGATGTTATTGCTTTCTTTCCGGAGATAATTTACTTTGGTTGTTAGACTGATATAATCGTTGATCTCTGTATTAAAAGAGAGGGCAAGATTTTTTTGCCTATAGCCCGTGTTGGGAAGGATCCAATCATTCTTCACGTCAGTTACAGAAAACCTTGTACTTGTGCCCTTGCCATTACCACCTGAAATGGTGACGGAATTTCTTGCGGTTACCCCTGTTTTGAAAAGACCGGTATACCAATCATCCTGATACTCCCATGGCAACTTTTGGAATTCGCCAGTCTCCCAATTTTTGGAAGCGTACAGATAACGCATTTTCTGGGAATCAAACTCTTCACCAAAGGTATATCTTGAATAGTGGCGGTTGACGGCCACGCCGTCAGGGGCCATATCCTCCGAAAGTTCCCAAAAAGAATAGGGTGTCAAGCCTTGATCGGAACCATTTCCATATTGTTTCTGGAAATCGGGAAAATAGCCCGCTTTTTCAAAAGTAATGGTGGAATTTAATGTTATCCCAAGTCCTTTTCCCTTTTTTCCTGATTTGGTCGTGATGATTATGGCTCCGTTCCCAGCTCTTGACCCATAGAGCGCACTGGCGGCCGGGCCTTTTAGCACAGAGACAGATTCTATATCTTCAGGATTGATCTCACTGGCCGCATTACCAAAATCGACCGGGGCGTCAGCCTGTGCATAATTACTATTCCCACGTGTCGCGGTTGTTCCTGAGGTGACAGGCACCCCATCGATCACGAAAAGAGCCTCATTGCTTCCATAATTTAAGGATTGTTCCCCCCGTAATACCACACGTAGGGAGCCGGTGGGCCCAGAACCTGCATTATCTAACGTTAGTCCAGCCACCTTTCCAGACATGGAATTTAACCAGTTACCCGAAACCGTCTTGGTAAGTTCATCTTCATCAACTTTGCCCACAGCATATCCCAAGGATTTCTCTTCACGCGTAATTCCCAGTGCGGTCACCACAACCTCGTTAAGAGCGTTGATACTTTCCTGCAGTGTTATCTGGGAAATACCAGGGTCATTGGCATTTATCTCTTTCGTGTCAAAACCTATAAAAGAGATCACCACCAAAGCTTTGGGATCTGAAACCTGTAAACTGAATCTGCCGTCAAAATCTGTAGTGGCCCCTTTGTTAGTCCCCTTTTCCGTCAACGTGGCTCCAAGAAGAGGCAAGCCCTGCTGATCTAACACCACACCCATTATTGTAGTTTGTTGTGCCCAAAGCTGGGAACAACAAAAAAGTATTAGAAGGAATAAGTATTTTGTCTTTTTCATATGATCGTGCTTTTACTTTTGGATCTATGTACCGTTTTTTTAAGTCTGTTTATTTTAATCCCTTTCGAAATGACCAATAGTAACCCTTTTGCATGGTTTCGAAATATTTCAATAATAATTCTTTAGAAATCAAATATAGTTAAATATGTATATAAAACATTCAATTTAGCATAAATTAACTTAAAAATGATTTTTATTGGTTGTGTTTATGATATATTTGTTTCGATTTAATATAAAAATAACAAAAAAAAGAAACTTATAAAAATAAGCATAAGTAGGATAAGACCTATTAACTCTACTTTATGTTTTTGTAAATTTTACGGATGCTTTTTTAAACAATTAGGCTTTTAGAAGAGAATACAAACAATAGGGAAAATCCAGCAATAATAGTTTTGAACTGTTAAAGCACTCTCTATAACAAAAAATAAATAGCTGACCATGAAAAAACTGACCTACTTATTTATAAGTATTTTGATCACGTTTAATGCCTGTTCCAATTCAGACAATGACCCCATTGTATCTAAAGGGACCAGTGATTCAATTAGCCCAATCTCTGCGGAACAAGCACAAACCCCCAGGGTGTTATTTGCCAACATTCAAAACATAGAAAAGGGTGAGGACTCCCCAATAATCGCCCAAAATCTTATAGAGTATATTGATGCTGTACCTACAGGTGGAACTATTCATGTTTCCATTTATCTTTTTGAGTATAAACCGATTTTGCTGGCCTTGCGCAAAGCCTATCTCAGGGATGTCAATCTTAATATTATGGTAGATTCAGGTGACAGGAGCAATAACAATGGAACAGTTAATGAAATAAATAGCTGGGGAGACGATATTCAGATTGTTAAAATAAAGAATGATGCGAGCTCAACGGCCATAAACCACAACAAATTCGTCCTGTTCTCTGAAGTGGCTACAGACGGAAATACTCTAAAAAATGTAGTTCTCCAGACCTCACATAATTTTGAACAAGTCTCACTCAGTAAAATCCAAGATGCCGTTATCTTTGCTGACTCCGAACTTTATAACGCTTACCTCAAGTATTGGAATGCCATGAAAATCCTTAGTTCTTCTGGGATGAAAAATTATACCTACACGGAATACACTAACAGTACTGGAAATCTTTCCGCTTATTTCTATCCTAAAAGAAAAGATGGAAAACGTTATGGAGAAGATACCTTTATCGAAATTTTGAATAGCATTACTGATCCCAGTACAACAACCATCCAAATAGGAATGTCTGATTGGTCAGACTCCCGCATATCGATCTTAAATAAATTGGAAGAATTACTTTCCCGAGGTGCTACTGTTGAAATTATTACAAAAACCAGCAATAAAGGCCCAAAAATCCTGAACGCTTTAAAAAATATTGAAGAAAAAGGAGCCTACGTTAAGATATTCAACACCTCTCAAATCAATATTCACATGAAGGTAATGCTCATCAATGGTAATTACAAAAACAGTAATCATAACCTAGTGATAACCGGTACACAAAACTTTACAAATAATGCTCTTTGGAACAATAACGAAACGAGCCTGATTCTTACAGATCATATGTTTTTCCCCAAATATGAAGAGTATTTCTCCCAGTTGAAATCATTACCGGGAATTTAAATAGTTTTACATCCCTGAATACAAACTATTAAAATCAACAACCTCGGGACAAGCCCACGAGGTATGAATTGGAAATTTATTTTATATTTCGAGGCAAGCCTCGGGGAATTAAACCCTCTGGGGGGATTAAAAAATGTCAATTTTAAACACTTGTTTAGAAAATATTTAGTCACAATAATAAATGGTTCTTATTGTAGTTTTTTCTGCTAATATTCTGAAATCAGTTGTTTTAAGGCATAAAATTACATTGAACTTAAAATCCAACAAATGGAATCGTCAAAGCATTACCCCTCATTTATTGACCGTTTAAACAAAAATTTTAAACTTATACTCCTGCTTTTACTTTTTAGTTCTGTTACGCTGGCACAAAAGGATTTTGTTGTTAAGTCCCCTAATGGTCAAATCACATATCACTATTCTATCATAAACTCTCAACCCTCTTACACTATTTCGTTTAATGGAAAAAAGGTCATTGACGATTCTGACTTAACTATGAATTTTAAGGAAAACGGCTCTTTAAAGGATTTAAGTGTCAGTCATTACACAAGAAAAAAGATAAATGAAAAGTATGAACTGATCGTAGGTAAATCAAAGAATATAGAAAACAAGTGCAATGAGCTGCGCCTAAATCTAAAGGAACGTTCAAAAACTGGACGTAAACTTGTTTTTGTAATACGTGTTTATGATGATGGTGTCGCATTTCGTTACGAATTCCCAGAACAAGAAAACTGGAGATCCTTTGTAATGACAGATGAGCTCACCTCTTTTAATATTAGTAAGAACCCGACGGTCTATGCCTTATGGTGGGGTAATTACAATAATGATCACGAAGGTCTCTACAACATCACCCCTTTCAACGAAATAAAACAGGATACGCTGCTCGATATGCCGTCTCTCTTCAATTTTTCCGATGAAATCTATATGGCCATCACAGAGGCCAACCTAAGGGATTATGCCGGGATGTACCTTAAAAAGAAGGAAGGCAAACTGGTGAGCCAGCTTTCGCCATTACCAGGTCAAAAGGAAATCAAAGTCAAGGCCACCCTTCCTCATAAAAGTCCGTGGCGCGTGATCTTATTGAGTGATAGAATTGGCGATCTCATCGAAAGCAATATTATCACGAGTGTAAGCGACCCGCTGGAAATTGACGACACCTCTTGGATCAAGCCCGGAAAAACCGATTTTCACTGGTGGAACGGCGATATTACGCCCGACACCACTTTCGCACCCGGCGCAAATTTTGCAACCAACAAATATTATATAGATTTCTGTGCCAAAAACAACATCGATTATCATGCAGTGATCGGTTATGGCGGTTTTGCATGGTATAAAAGTGACGCCGACGGGTATTCTTCGGTAGGGCCAAATACCGATGTGACCACGCCAGTAGGCACGCTGGATATGCAAAAGGTCTGTGATTATGCAAAATCAAAGGGAGTTGACATTGATGTCTGGGTAAACTGGAAAGCGCTATATCCACAACTTGAAAATGCGTTTACACAGTATGAAGAATGGGGTGTAAAAGGGCTCATGGTTGATTTCATTAATCGGGATGATCAGGAGATGGTGAATATTATGGAGGAAATCCTGAAAAGTGCCGCAAGCCACAAACTTTATATACAGTTTCATGGTTCTTTTAAACCGGTAGGTTTACATCGTACATACCCAAATGAATTTACCCGTGAGGGAACCCATAATTATGAACAGAATAAGTGGCGGTCAAAACCAATTAGCCCAGAACATGATCTCAATGTAGTCTATACAAGGATGCTGGCTGGCCCTACTGATTATCACTTGGGCGGTTTCAGGGCGGTTAAGCCAGATGATTTTACACCACAATATACACGTCCGCTAATGGGGGGAACGCGCAGTCACATGATGGCGATGTATGTTGTGCTGGAAAGTTACCTTAGCATGGTGGCCGATTTCCCCAAAGCCTATGAAAATCAGGAGGGTTTTGAGTTTATAAAAAACGTGCCCACAAGTTGGGACAATACCCATTTCTGTCAGGGAAAACTGCAGGAATATGCTATTATTGCCCGAAAAAAAGCCGATATCTGGTACGTAGGGGGAATAAATAACAGTGTGGAACGCGAGATTGATTTCAGTTTTGATTTTTTGGATAACAATAGATCCTATAAAGTAACTTTGTATCAAGATGCGGCAAATGCTAAAACTGCGCCAAACGAACTTCAAAAAATAAATATTACTGTCAAAAAAGGCGATCATAAAACAATAAAAATGGCAGCGGGTGGCGGAGTTGCCATGCGAATAATGCCCGCACAATAATTTTAGAGCAACAAGCAAACCTATTTAATTACGGAAATAAAAATTTACAATGAAAAAGTATATCTCCTTTGCCATCATTATCTGCATGGCAGCTACAACGACCATGATGGGACAATTTAACGACAATGTGGTGATCGCGCACCGCGGGGCCTGGAAGCAGGCAAATAATCCGGAAAATTCCATTGCCTCTCTCAACGCTGCCATTAAACTGGGCTGTCACGGCTCTGAGTTTGATGTACACATGACCAAGGACAATATCCTGGTCGTAAACCACGATCCTGAATTTTATGGGCTGGATATAGAATCTTCTACTTATGAAGAACTTTTGAAAAAAGAACATCCCAACGGCGAAAAAATCCCCACTGCCGAAGCATATCTCAAAGAAGGGATGAAACAGGATAAAACAAAGCTCATCTTTGAGATCAAAACCGCCAAAGCCGGAAAGGACCGAACCTTGGAACTTGCCAAAATGTCAGTTGATCTGGTTCATAAGTTAGGTGCCCCGAAATGGGTGGAATATATCTGCTTTGATTTTGACGCGGGTAAGTATGTACATGAACTTGACCCTGAAGCTAAGGTGGCATATCTCAATGGTGATAAGACCCCAGAAGAAGCTAAAGAAGCTGGTTATAGCGGCCTGGATTACCACTTCACCGCGTATGAAAAAAACCCGCAATGGATCAAAGAAGCGCATGATATAGGGCTCAGTATCAATGCATGGACGGTCAACGAACCCAAAGTGATGAAAAGCCTACTGGATCAAAACATTGAATTTATTACTACAAATGAGCCGGAAATGCTTTTCAAAATTCTTTCAGAACAAAAAAAAAATAGATGATTTCACGTTTTAAATTTATTTCTTTTCTTTTTACAATTCTTTTTTGCAGCATACTCCACGCCCAATCTTTTAAAAAGATCGCGCATTGGGGGGGGGATGATATAAATGAGCGCTTAGAGCATTTTTTGAATGCCACTCAAGTCAGGGAAGACCGTAAGGTAGCCGTTTTTGATTGCGATGGAACACTTTTTGGGCAATCACCCTATTACTTGGCAGACGAATCCATCTTGGCTTATGCCGAAAAAAATTACGCCTTCAAAAATGATGAATTTTCAAAAAATAAAATGAAAATAATCGACACGCTTTTAAAAGGGGACAATGAGGGTACAGATTATGTAAGACGAAGGATAAACTTTCTTTCAGGACTGAGCGCAAAAGAAGTAGAGGAAATAGGTGAGAATTGTTTTGAAGAAAAATACGCACATAAATTCTATCCTGAAATGCAAGAACTTATTGCGAATTTAAAAGCATACGGTTTTGAGATATGGGTGCTTACCGCCTCACCTGAAATTTTATATCAATCCTTTGTAAGTGAAAATCTCGGGATTCCAAAAAATAGAATACTGGGGGTTAAATCCGTAATAAGCGGAAACAAAGTAACAAATCAAATAGTAAATCCAATCCCGCAAAATTATGGGAAGGCTCAAGCGATTCAAACGTTTATAAAAGCAAAACCTCTTTTTGTCGCTGGCAATAGTCGTGGCGATATGGAAATGATGCAGGAGTCCATAGGGATGAAACTTATTGTTAATCCAGACAATGAAAAATTATTTGATGTTACTAATGGTACTCTGAAAGGATATACTTTGAAATCCTACTGGGAACAGGAAGGTGCTATAATAGTAAGCTGTGAAGATTCTCCTGATAAAAAAATCAGATTTGTGGTAAAACACTAAATGTACCTCCCAATACCGACAATCGCGCTGCAGCCTATTCTTCTAAATAAGGCTTTACTTTAATAGCGCTGCCCATAACTTGTATCCCTCCGCGTTTAGATGAAGGCCCTCTTCGGTATATTTTGCGTCTAAATGATCGTGCAGATCGATAATTGTTAAACCTTTTTCTTTCTTCATTTCCTTAAGGAAATTATTAATTCTTAAAATATGATCATCTTTTCCATAATGATTTTTATATACTCCAAAGTTTGCATTTACAGGTAAAATGGTTTGCACATAAATACGTGTTGAAGGACTTTCTTTTTTAATGCGCTGAAGTATTTTCTTATAGTTTTCAATAATTATTTCATCGGGAAAATCCCTTGATATATCATTGATACCTATAAGAATAAAGATTTTTTTAGGAT
>Ga0307487_1000512_pt1 | contig 30309 bp, 27 predicted proteins | sample CBIW12metaG_FD_203665 | JGI IMG/M metagenome (GOLD analysis project Ga0307487, IMG submission 203665) | Sea-ice brine microbial communities from Beaufort Sea near Barrow, Alaska, United States - CBIW 1.2 | ecosystem: Environmental > Aquatic > Marine > Coastal | place: USA: Alaska | collected... | reverse complement strand
TTGACCTCATGTCCGGGTTTGGTAGCGAATACTTTCCCCCTTATTCTGGTTCCAATTAGTGCCAAATCCCCTAAAACATCAAGTAATTTATGACGTGCTGCTTCATTAGGATAATGAAGGGTTAAATTGTCTAAAATGCCATTTGGTTTTACAGAAATAGAATCCCTGTTGAAAGCCTTTCGCAATTTATCCATGGTTTCAGGATTCAATTCCTTGTCAACATAAACTATGGCATTGTTTAAATCGCCACCTTTTATTAAACCGTGGTCGAGCAAGGTTTCAATCTCGTGAAGGAAACTAAAAGTACGTGCATTTGCAATTTCAGTTTTAAATTCTGAAAGATTTTGAATTGACGCGTTCTGGGTTCCCAGAATTTTGGTGCCAAAATCAACCATGCTTGTTACCTGATAAGTATCACAAGGCATCACAATTATTTCACTTCCGGTTTTTTCATCTTTATATGAAATAACTTCGGTGATAATAAATTCATCCCTGCTGGCATTTTGAGTTTCTATACCGGCTTCTTCCAAAGCCTCTACAAAATACTTTGAAGAACCGTCCATTATAGGTGGTTCAGAAGCGTTTAATTCTATTATAACATTGTCTATCTCCAGCCCTACACAAGCAGCCAGCACATGTTCTGAAGTTTGTATGCTTACCCCGTTTTTTTCAAGATTGGTTCCCCTCTGGGTATTTACCACATAATTTACATCTGCTTCAACGATAGGTTCGTTTTCCAAATCCACACGCTTAAACACGTAACCGGTATTTTCTGGTGCGGGTTTAAAGGTAAGGCTAACTTCTTTACCTGTATGAAGCCCTACTCCCATTAAAGAAATTGCTTTCTTGATGGTTCGTTGTTTTGAAAGGTTCTCAGCCATTCTTATTTTGTTTTTCTAATTGGGTTAACCTTTCTACAATTTTTGTAAAATTTTTAAAATGAACATACGATTTGTTGAATTCGTTATAACCAAATGACGGGGAACCTTGAATCACTTCCTCGTCTTTTATATTTCTACCAATACCTGATTGTGCCTGAACTTTTACCCCGTTGCCAATGTTTAAATGCCCTGCAATACCTACCTGGCCTCCAATTAGGCAATTTTCACCTATTTTGGTAGAACCAGCTATTCCTGTTTGTGCGGCAATGGCTGTATGTTGCCCAACTTCAACGTTATGGGCAATTTGTACCTGATTGTCAATTTTTACACCTTTACGTATTATAGTGGAGCCCAGGGTCGCACGGTCTATAGTAGTTCCTGCTCCAATATCTACAAAATCCTCTAAAATAACATTACCTATTTGCGGAATTTTGGAATATTCGCCCCTATCATTTGGGGCAAATCCAAAACCATCAGCTCCTATTACAGAACCACTGTGGATTACACAGAAATTTCCAATAACCGTTTCAGAGTATATTTTAACTCCCGCAAATATAATTGTGTTATCTCCAATTTTTACGTTATCGCCTATATAAGAGTTTGGATAAATCTTTACATCCTTTCCAATTATTACGTTTTCACCTAAATAAGCAAATGCTCCAAGATAAATATTCTCCCCATAAACGGCAGATTCGGAAATATAATGAGGTTCTTCAATCCCACTTTTATTCAATTGCACCTGATTATAATATTCCAATAAGGTTGAAAAAGCTTTATAAGGGTCTTTGACCCTAATTAAAGTAGTTTCGATTTTATCCTCAATTTGAAAATCATCTTTTACAATGACAACGGATGCATTTGTAGAATAAATATATGAAGTGTATTTAGGATTGCTCAAAAAGGTTAACGAACCTTTTGTGCCTTCTTCAATCTTGGCCAATTTAAAAACCTCTGTCTTCGGATTCCCATCGACAGTTCCTTCTAAAATCTCGGCTATTTGTGCTGCTGTAAATTTCATTGTGGCAAAAGTAAAGAAAATGAGTTAATCTTTGACCTTTGGATAACAGATATAATATTTAGTTACCTCTTTGGACAATGCTTTTAAGTTTAATTGGTCGGAAGCCTTAGCCACATCCGTAGTTTTCCCGTTTCTGTGTAAAATTTGAATTTTGTTTTTTTCACTGGAATAAGCCACATTTGAAATTTCCCCGCTAAAAACAAAATAATCTGCTTCATGTTCAGATAGGTTGTGCTTTTTTTGAATTGCTTCCCTGTATTTCTGTAATTTTCCATGGTCTGTCGGTTTATTTTTCAGTTTAACCTTCAGAAGATTTCTATTTAGAAGCATTTCGCTCAGGTTACTCAAAACAAAATCATCTATTTCAACCCATTCCTTCATCGCTGATACAATATCGTAATCGTCCAGTTTTGCAAAGATATTCAAGGTGACTGCATCAAAATTTTCCAGGCTTATTTTGTTGGTTAAAAAAAAGGAAAGTGCCGGGCTACATTGCAATTTCTTACCGGAATCTGTAAGTTCCTTGGCGCGTTTTAGCACACGTATCAATAGTTGTTCTGCCGCTACGCTGGTTTTGTGCAAATATACCTGCCAGTACATTAACCTTCTGGCGACAAGAAATTTTTCTACCGAATAAATGCCCTTTTCTTCAACAACCAAATTGTCTTTTACCACATATAACATGGTAATAATACGCTCACTGTTAATGTTCCCTTCCGGCACCCCGGTATAAAAACTGTCCCGTTTAAGATAATCCAAGCGATCCATATCCAGCTGGCTTGAAACAAGCTGGTTCATAAATTTGCGTTTATAAGTGCCTTTAAAGATCTCGATGGCAAGCGTTAAACTTTGGTTAAAGTCACGGTTCATTTCTTCCATAAAAAGCAGTGAAATATGCTCGTGGGACACTCCTTCAACAATAGAATTTTCCATGGCATGCGAGAATGGCCCGTGTCCAATATCGTGCAATAAAATAGCGATCTGTAGTGCTTCTTCTTCCTCTTCTGAAATATCAATCCCCTTAAAACGAAGTATCTCGATGGTTTTTTGCATAAGGTGCAAACAACCCAGCGCATGATGAAATCTTGTATGATGTGCTCCGGGATAAACCAAATAAGACATGCCCATTTGTGTAATTCGGCGCAATCTTTGAAAGAAGGGATGTGCAATTATCTTAAATATCCTATCATTCGGAATAGTAATAAATCCGTAAATTGGATCGTTAAATATTTTGAGTTTACTTATAATTGCCAAGCTTGAAATCCTTTAAATTTATAACAAAGATACATATATGATGTCCAAAATGGACATTTGAAAAACCAAAAGCCATTTTTGCACATAAATTGTAATAAAGATGGCTTATAAATATATTTTAAATGAATGATATTAAAATACTTTGGGCAGATGATGAAATAGACATGCTCAAGCCGCACATACTTTTTCTGGAATCCAAAAATTACAAGGTCACTACCTGTAAAAGCGGAATGGAAGCCATTGAGAAAATTGAAAAAGAAAACTTTGACATTGTATTCCTGGATGAAAATATGCCGGGATTATCGGGATTGGAAACCTTATTTGAAATCAAGGAAAAGCGTGCGGAAATTCCAATAGTAATGATCACCAAAAGCGAAGAAGAATATATCATGGAAGATGCGATAGGTTCCAAAATTGCCGATTATCTGATCAAACCGGTGAATCCTAACCAAATCCTGCTCAGTTTAAAAAAGAACCTGGACCATTCCCGGTTGATCACAGAAAAAACCACTTCTAATTATCAGCAGGAATTCAGGAAAATTTCAATGGATATGTCTTCTATTAATTCTTTTGAAGGTTGGGCAGAACTTTATCAACGCCTTGTATATTGGGAACTTCAGTTGGAAGCTATCGAAGACAGCGGGATGTTCGAAATTCTGGAATCCCAGAAACTTGAAGCCAACAATCAATTCTGCAAGTTTATAGATAGGAATTATCCTGATTGGTTCGACAATGATTCCGATGCTCCTATAATGTCGCATACCCTGTTTAAAAATAAGATCGCACCCGAGATCAGCAAAAAACAACCTACCCTTCTGGTAGTTGTGGACAATTTGAGATACGACCAGTGGAAGGCTTTTGAAGCTACCATCAACAATTATTACAAAAAGGAAGAGGAATCTGTATATTTCAGTATTCTCCCAACAGCCACACAATATGCAAGAAATGCCATTTTCTCAGGGCTTATGCCAGCCGAGATGGAAAAACTCTTCCCTAAATATTGGTTGAATGATACCGAAGAAGGTGGGAAAAATATGTTTGAGGCCGAATTCCTGGAATCACAACTCAAACGACTTGGCTTGAATATAAAATATGAATATCACAAAATAACCAGCTTAAAAGGCGGAAAGCGCCTGGTTGAAAATTTCAGATCCCAGAAGGATAACGACTTAACTGTGGTAGTTTATAATTTTGTGGACATGCTTTCACATTCCAAAACCGAGATGGAAGTGATAAAAGAATTGGCTTCAAACGATAAATCCTACAGATCCCTGACTCAAAGTTGGTTTAAAAACTCCCCTTTACTTGAAATAATTCAGCAGGCACAACAATTAGGTTTTAAACTGATCCTTACTACAGACCACGGAACCATCAATGTTAAAACACCCTCCAAAGTAATAGGTGATAAGAACACCAGTTTAAACCTTCGTTATAAAACCGGAAAAAGCCTTACTTATGAAGAAAGGGACGTATTGGCAGTAAAAGATCCAAAAAAAATTCATTTACCCACTATTAATATGAGCAGCTCTTTTATTTTTGCAAAAGGCGATATGTTTTTTGCTTATCCCAATAACTATAATTATTACGTGAACTATTTTAGGAATACATATCAGCATGGTGGGGTTTCAATGGAAGAGATGATTATCCCTTTTGTGGTATTAAAGCCTAGGCAATAATAAATTGCATATATTTACAAAGCTTAAATCATATTTTAAATGACCTTAACCTACGAGCTATCAGAAATTGACAGTATTGCCAAGTTGTTACTTTCCAAAGCAAAAAGCAAAACTTTACTTTTCTACGGGGAGATGGGAGCCGGAAAAACCACCCTTATCAAAGCGCTGATCAAAGCTCTTGGCTCTGCTGATGTAGTTTCAAGTCCAACTTTCTCCCTGGTTAACGAATATCACACCGATCAAGGCAAGATTTACCATTTTGATTTTTATAGGATTGAAGAGGAAACCGAAGTCCTTGATATGGGATTTGAGGATTATTTGGATTCCGATTCCTGGAAATTGATTGAATGGCCGCAAAAAATAGAAAACTTACTCGAGGCAGACATGCAAAAAGTGGAAGTATTTATAGAAAACAATAAATCGAGAAAGTTAAAGTTTTGTTAAAAAGTAAAAAGTTCTGCCCATATATTGGCAAATAAAATATGTAAGAAAAATAACCCGATTTTTACTTATATGAAAGGTGTCGAGTTATTATTTTAGTTAGTCAATGAAATATGTTGATTTTTAGCTTATTTTTGACAAGATATTTTACTGAAAAAACAGGCAATTAATTGCCTGAAAAAGGGCGCAAAGATACAATTAAGACGTTTACAATTAGTGTTTTATAATTTTATAGGTTTGTTTCAGAAATCAAACATAACATAACATAAAAACCTAACTATTATGAAAATTAAAGCTATCTTATTCGCCGCAGCCATTTTTGGAGCAACCTTTTTTGTAACCTCAACTACAGAAAACAACAATAACAATGATCAAATTCAAAAACAAGCAGTTGATAAAACAACCATCAGGGTTCCTTCTGCTGGGTAGTGTAATAGCATTTTTAATAGCATTTTCACCTTATTTATTTTATCTATATGAAATTTTCCCGGACGGGCCCGTCTGGGAAAATTCCTTATTTATATATGAAAGTAAATATTATGAAAATGTTTTAACCGCAGCCTGGACGTATTTAGGAAAAATTACTCCATTAATGTTATTATTTATCTGGTTTTTTACCTGCAAACATTGGTGGTATCACGTTATTTTAATTCCAATTGCCATGTACATATTTCAATTGGTAGTAACTTTTTATGATGATGTTTATTTGGAAGGATCCAAATTAATGGATATCGATGGCTTAATTTATCTTGCGCCCTTCTTTCTAATAATATTGGTAATAGTTTACCTGGTACGGATTCAAATATTTGACCGAGTATATGGAATAGATCTCAGCGAACTCAATGAAACCGATGTTTCGATCTTCAACAATATGTCCACCCGGGAGGAAAAAGAACTGGAGTATTTCCGCCAGGAAAATCCATCAGCGGTAAATGAGCCTGCAGAAGAGTATTACCGCAAACTTTAATCAAAAATTCCGTTTATATTTGCCCAAAATAGTTGTAATTTAAGTTTTTAGTAACAGCGCAACATGAGCAAACAAACCTCACCATTTACAAGGGAACAACTTCTTCCACAGGAAGAAACCCTGGAAGTATATAAAAACAAAGGCGAACTGTTTATAGGGATCCCCAAAGAAACTTCGTTCCAGGAAAAACGGGTCTGCCTCACCCCGGACGCCGTTGGGGCAATAACCGCTCACGGTCACAAGGTCATTATAGAATCAAATGCCGGAAAATGGGCCAAGTTTAGCGATAAAGACTATTCTGATGCCGGAGCCGAAGTCACCAAAGACACAAAAAAGGTCTTCTCCTGCCCTACCATCCTTAAAATCGAACCACCTTCTATCTCTGAATTGGAGATGATAAATCCACAATCCACCCTCATCTCGGCATTACAGCTTAAGACCCAATGCAAGGAATATTTTCAAAAACTGGCAGTAAAACGTATTACTGCTTTAGCCTTTGAATTTATTAAGGATGAAGATGGCTCCTATCCAGCTGTAAGGGCATTGAGTGAAATTGCAGGAACTGCAAGTGTTTTGATTGCTTCAGAAATTATGAGCAACAACGCTGAAGGAAATGGTCTTATGTTTGGAAATATAAGTGGTGTGCCTCCGGTGGAAGTTGTTATTTTGGGCGCGGGAACCGTTGGGGAATTTGCTGCAAGATCAGCCATAGGATTGGGCGCGAATATCAAAGTTTTTGACAGCAGCCTTACCAAACTTAGGAGTATTCAATCCAATGTTGGTCAGTTATTTTACACCTCCACCATTCAGCCAAAAAACCTGGGCAAAGCTTTAAAACGCTGTGATGTATTGATTGGTGCAGTCCGTGGAAAAAACCGTTCCCCGGTTCTTGTCACGGACGATATGGTGCAAACCATGAAAAATGGGGCCGTGATCATAGATGTTAGTATAGATATGGGTGGTTGTATAGAAACCAGTGAGATCACTACTCATGATAAGCCTATATTTATTAAACACGGCGTTATACATTATTGCGTTCCCAACATTCCTTCCAGGTACGCAAAAACTTCCTCGATTTCAATCAGCAACATCTTTACGCCTTATCTTTTGCATATAGCCGAAGAAGGCGGTTTTGAAAATACGCTGAGATTTGACAAGGGTTTGCGAAATGGGTTGTACTTTTACCACGGAATTTTAACCAATAAAGCTATTGCAGACTGGTTTGACCTTTCTTATCGTGATATCAATTTGCTGATTTTCTAACCTATAACAAACTGTTATTAAAAAAAACCAAGGATCTTTATATCTTTAAGAAGAAAGGATTTGGCTATTAAATACTTTTAAATGAAATTTATTTACCGTTTAGGTTATTTCTCTATAGGCCTTATTATGGGGATTATTATTTTGATGTTTTTTCTTGGAGGAAAAAAAGCCTCCTGTGATTATTCCCCCAATGCGCGGACTTTAAAAAACATTCGAAATAAAGAAAGGAGTTTTTCTGCTGAAGCCATTCAATTTTTTGAACTCAATAAAATTGATACCTCTTCGGTTTCTGCAATTCTGGAGGATGGAAATGTAGATTTCGGAAAAAGCAAGACAAAACAGGAACCCTGTAAGATTTATTTCATTTCGGGAGAAATGGAAACCGGAACTTTGGAATTACAGATAGAAAATTGCGAAAAAACCGCTACGGTGCAAAGGGTTGAAATCATAGAATAAATTCAAAATGTCATTCTGAACGTTAGCGAAGAATCCCGCGTATTGATTGGACGAATCATAACTGCTGTACTCTTACTTCATCGTATAGCTCATTCCCACCCACCCGCCGTAAGGATTCTTCCTCGCCAAAAGCCCTTTCAGAATGACAAAAACCACCTGAGAATGTCATTATGAACGTTATTGAAGCATCCCGCGACCCTATAAAACTGATCACAATTGTAATACCCTAACCCGATGATAGGCTGGGGTTTCTTATAACCAACTGAACCCTAATTTCTTTTTCTCTTGTCTTGTCTTTTCTTTCTGTTCTTTACTCTCTATTCCATAATCCCGGTCTTTACAAAATCTGACTTGCATGTTCTTTCGTTTTCACCTTTTCGATTACTTCTTCAATTATCCCGTTTTCATCAATAATAAAAGTCGTGCGGTTAATTCCATCATATTCTTTCCCCATAAACTTTTTTGAACCCCAAACTCCGTATGCATTGATTACTTCCTTGTCTTCATCAGCTAAAAGCGGAAAAGGTAATTCGTATTTATTCTTAAAATTTTGTTGCCTTTTTTCGTTGTCGGCACTAACACCAACAATCCCATAACCTTTTTTCTGAAACTGTTCCCAGTTGTCGCGAAGGTTACAAGCCTCAGCAGTACAGCCGGGTGTACTTGCTTTTGGATAGAAGAAAAGCACCAGTTTCTTTCCTTTATAATCCGATAATTTAACGGCGTTGCCATCCTGATCTTTTGCTGAAAATTCCGGGGCCTTATCCCCTGCTTTTAATGTTGTCATAATTTGTACTTTTGTATAAAAGTAGGCATTATGAACAAAAAGGAGAAGGTACAATTTGTTATAGATACGTTAAATGAAGTTTTTCCTGAAGTTCCCATTCCATTAGATCATAAAGATCCCTATACTTTATTGATAGCCGTTTTGCTTTCGGCACAAAGCACCGATGTGAGAGTAAATCAAATCACTCCTATTTTATTTGAAATTGCGGACAATCCTTATAAAATGGTAAAATTATCTGTGGAAGAAATCCGGGATATTATCAGGCCACTTGGTTTGTCTCCAATGAAATCAAAAGGCATATACGGTTTATCACATATGTTGATCGATAAATACAACGGGGTGGTCCCTGAAAGTTTTGAAGCACTGGAATCTTTTCCTGCCGTTGGACATAAAACCGCCAGCGTGGTGATGTCACAAGCTTTCGGAATCCCGGCATTCCCGGTAGATACCCATATTCACAGGTTGATGTATAGATGGAATTTAAGCAATGGAAAAAATGTAATTCAAACAGAAAAAGATGCCAAACGTTTATTTCCCAAAGAGCACTGGAATAAACTGCACCTGCAGATCATTTATTACGCCAGGCAATATTCCCCGGCCAGGGGCTGGAATATGGAAAAGGACATTATCACCAAAACTGTTGGAAGAAAAAGTGTTTTAGATGCATATTATGCAAAGAAATAAGCTGATACTATACTTTATCCGAAAAAAATTCAGAATAAAGAATTTTACCGATTTAATGGCACTCTCAAATCATTCAAATTTCAATAATTTCAGAAAACAAAATAAAAAAAAGACCTGTTGGTTTAAAAACAGGTCTTTTCCATCTTAATTCAGAAGTGCTTCAAACTTCATCATCTTGTAATCTGTAATAATTAAAGCCTTTGAATAATTCAATAGAAATTGAATGGTTTCCTTTTTAGGATTCAAGTGATTTAATTGTCCTTCTTTCGAAGATTTTAAGTAAATGTTCTCCATTTGATTCTCTTTAGATTGGTTTTAAAGAAGAACGAAAATCAAGTAGGGATATTGTAAATTAATTTGTTAAAATTAGATTGTGTTTATCAATAATTTTCCTCAGGTTGATCAATGCGTAACGCATCCGTCCCAAAGCCGTATTAATACTGACCCCAGTAGATTCTGATATTTCTTTGAAACTCATATCTTTATAGATCCGCATTGTCAAAACTTCCAATTGATCTTCGGGCAATTCCTTTATCAATTCCTGTACATCACATTCAATTTGATCCTTGATAAGCTGAGTTTCAACATTTAAATCGCCATCGCTCAATACAGAAAAAATATTGAAGTCGCCATTGTTCTCAAACTTGGGCATACGTTTGTTTTTTCTGAAATGATCTATAACCAAATTGTGAGCGATACGCATAACCCAAGGTAGAAATTTACCTTCTTCGTTATATTTTCCCCTTTTTAGGGTATTTATAACCTTGATGAAAGTATCCTGAAAAACATCTTCTGCAACATCTTTATCAAAAACTTTTGAATAAATAAAACTGTAAATCCGGTGTTGGTGCCGTGTAATTAAAATTGAGAGCGATTTTTCACTTCCCTGTATATACGCGTTTACCAAAGTAGCGTCAGTTTCCTGTGCATTTTTCATATTAGTTACTTTATTTTCAGGTATTTATAAAATACCTGGTGGTTAGTTTAAGAGCTAAAAAGTAACTTTATGCAATAGGCAATAGATTTTTGGTTAGTTCGTTAATCAAATATAGCAACATATTACTGACTTAAACAACCCTTAAGATAAATTTTTAATAACTTTTCCTGAATTCGTCTGCTTTTTACACTGCCGGTTATTGATTACCTTTGCATTCTGTTTTTAAAATAATGTCATGGCTCTAGATCTTTCAAACATAAATCCAAAGGAAAATATAATTATTAAAGGTGCTAAACTTCACAATTTAAAAAATATTGATGTTGTAATTCCGCGGAATAAATTGGTGGTTATAACCGGGCTTTCCGGATCCGGAAAATCCAGTTTGGCCTTTGACACGCTATATGCTGAAGGGCAACGCCGATATGTGGAAAGTTTATCTTCCTATGCCCGGCAGTTTTTAGGTCGTTTAAACAAGCCTAAAGTGGATTATATTAAAGGCATTTCCCCGGCCATTGCAATTGAACAAAAAGTTAATTCTACCAATCCGCGTTCCACCGTTGGTACTTCAACTGAAATTTATGATTACCTGAAATTGCTGTTTGCAAGGATTGGAAAAACCTACTCGCCTATTTCGGGAAATGAAGTTAAAAAGGATACGGTGAGCGATGTGATCTCTTTCATTAAAACTTTTGCTGAAGGGGAAAAACTACTGTTGCTCGCTCCTGTTTATATAGAAAAAGGCCGCAATCTTGAAGAAAAGCTGAAAGTGTTGTTGCAACAAGGATATAGCAGGATCAAGGTAAAAGATAAGGTGGTGAGAATTGATGAAACCGATCTTGCAAAATTAAAACTTAAGGACGTTTCCCTGGTTGTGGACCGAATAGTGACAAAAGATGATGAAGATTTTTATAATCGTTTAGCCGATGCCACTCAAACCGCATTTTTTGAAGGAAAAGGAGAATTGTATATAGAAAGTCTTTCAGATAATAAATCGAGGCACTTCAGCAATAAATTTGAACTGGACGGCATTACTTTCTTGGAACCCAACGTACACCTTTTCAGTTTTAATAATCCTTATGGGGCCTGTCCCCAATGTGGGGGATATGGAGATGTAATTGGAATAGACCAGGATTTGGTAATTCCGAACACCGGGCTTTCTGTTTATGAAAATGCCATTTTTCCCTGGCGAGGTGACAGTATGAGTTGGTACCGGGATCAATTGGTCAACAATTCGCATAAATTCGATTTTCCTATTCATAAACCTTATTTTGAACTTACCGAAGCGCAAAAGGAATTGATCTGGACCGGAAATGAATATTTTGAAGGCCTTAATCAATTCTTTGAATTTCTGGAATCCAAAGCATACAAGATTCAAAACCGGGTTATGCTTTCCCGATATCGCGGGAAAACCAAATGTTCCTTGTGTAAAGGAAAACGCCTGAGGCCGGAAGCCAATTATATAAAAATTGGCGGAGCCACCATTACCGATTTGGTTGAAAAACCTTTAGATAAGATTCGTGTATTTTTTAAGGAGTTAAAGTTAAATGAATACGATGCCCACATCGCAAAACGTCTGTTGACCGAAATCAGGAATAGGCTGCAGTTTCTATCAAATGTTGGCCTGGATTATCTCACACTTAACAGGAAATCCAATACCTTATCCGGTGGGGAATCCCAACGCATTAATTTGGCAACTTCTCTTGGAAGTAGTTTAGTGGGTTCCATGTATATTTTGGACGAGCCATCCATTGGCTTGCATCCAAGAGATACTAAAAAACTGATCGAAGTATTAAAAAATCTGCGGGATCTTGGAAATACTGTAATTGTAGTGGAACACGATGAAGATATTATGAAAGCCGCCGATGAAATTATTGATATTGGGCCAGAAGCCGGGATTCACGGTGGTGAAGTGGTTGCTGTTGGAAACTTTAAACAGATCCTGAAATCCAATTCTTTAACCGCTAAATATTTGAATAATACTATGCGCATTGAAGTCCCCAAAAAGCGCAGGACTTCAAACCAGTATGTCCAGATCTTTGGCGCGAGGGAAAACAACCTTAAAAATATAGATGTAAAATTTCCGTTGGGGGTTTTCACAGCAGTTACCGGGGTTTCTGGAAGCGGAAAAAGCACCCTGGTCAAAAAAATATTATATCCGGCGCTGTTAAAAGAAATTGGAGGCTACGGAGAAAAAGCAGGGCAATTTACCAGGTTAGAAGGGAATTTCAAGAATACCGCCTCATTAGAATTTGTAGATCAAAATCCTATTGGACGTTCTTCAAGATCCAATCCCGTGACTTATATCAAGGCTTACGATGATATAAGAAATCTATTCGCAAATCAAAAATTGTCTGATATCCGTGGCTACAAACCCAAACATTTCTCTTTTAATGTCGATGGTGGTAGATGTGAAACCTGTAAAGGTGAAGGCGAAGTGACCATCGAGATGCAGTTTATGGCCGATGTACATCTGGAATGTGAAACCTGTAACGGTAAACGTTTTAAAAAAGAGGTGCTTGAGGTTAAGTTTGCCGAAAAAAATATCGACGATATTCTCAAAATGACAATAGACGAAGCCATTGAATTTTTTGAGGTTAATGGAGAAAAAAAGATCACCAACAAACTGAAACCTCTTCAGGATGTTGGATTAGGCTATGTACAGTTGGGACAAAGTTCCTCCACTCTATCGGGCGGGGAAGCGCAGCGTATAAAACTGGCCTCTTTTCTGGTTAAAGGAATTACAAAAGACAAGGTTTTATTCATTTTTGACGAACCAACCACCGGACTTCATTTTCACGATATTCAGAAATTACTGAAGTCATTTAATGCCTTAATTGAAAAAGGACATTCGGTAATTGTGATAGAACACAATATGGAATTGGTGAAATGTGCCGATCATATAATAGACCTTGGGCTTGAGGGCGGAGAAAATGGAGGTTATTTAATAGCAGAAGGAACTCCTGAGGAAGTCGCGAAAAATAAGAAGTCTTATACCTCCCCGTTTTTGAAGGAAAAAATTGATGTAAAAAACTATTTTATATAATTTCAATCTATTGATATAAGATAAGTTATGCTTATTTCGAAATATGTCCGGCAAGGTCTTTAATTCCAAAAGTTGTGAGTTCAGGTTTTGGCACGTAGTTTGCTTTTGAATAGAGGTCCTTAACCTTCTAAAATCAATTCAGTTAAACACAAAAAAACGCACCTCATGAAAAACCTGACATATATAGTTGCCTTGTTCTTTATTGGATGGTCTGCTTCAGCAAATTCAGATAAAACAATTAACTTCTTCCCTTATAATTATGGTGAAGCCTTTATTTTTGTGGAAGGAGATGTTGAATTTGCAGTTTATACAAACGGGGAGTTCGATTTTTATTACAATCCTCAATTTGCCGGACATTCCGGTAATTATATTAGTTCCCCTAGAGAAAACATCAGCTATAATGCAGGATATAACTACGATCTCTATGTCCAATATGACGATTATGGAGCTGTTATTCAAATAGAAGATGTTCCTGTTTATTATGATTATTACGGAAGGATCATCCAGGCCGGAAATGTTTATATAAATTATAACAGTCACGGTAACATTGTGAGAGTGGGCAATATGCACGTACGTTACAATCGGTTCGATCAACCTATCAGGTACATTGGTTCCATAAATCAATATAATTCACACTATGTTTACCAACCCTGGCACCAATATTATATGAGGCCACACCAGGATTACCGCGTGGTGTATTACCAACCTTATAGAGCTTATTATGAGCCTTCCAGGATCAATTATATTCAATATTCGAACTATTATCAGGACAATAACAATTATATAAATAAAAACAATTTTTACCGTCCCGGCCAGCAAGTTGTAGCTTACAACCAAGGCAGAAGGACAACATCAGAAAGAGATCTTGAAACTACCTTAAGATCTTCTCAAAATGTAACAAGAAATACAAGTTCCACTGTTGAAGTTGAAAATACAGCAATTCGCAGCAACGCTGCGGTAACAAGAAGGACTGAAAACATTTCCAGTTCAAACAGGGTTAGTTCTGAAAAGGAAATTTCCAATATTGAAAATCATCGCACTGCGGTAAATGCCCAAAGAGGACGAACACCAGAATCTATAAAGGAAATGAGTGTTCCCTCCGAAGTTCAGAATGTAAATAGAAGAAGTACAAATACACCTACCAAATCAGATTATCCCGTGCAAGCGAGAAGCGTACAACGCCGAAGCAGCACAGAAAATCAGGTCAGGGTTGAACAAAGGCAAAAAACGGTGAGCCGTACCTCGGTTCCGGAAAGGAACACAAGAACACAACGTACTCAAAACGATACAAACGGGTCTAATGTAAGGGCTCAAAATAATTCATCAAGAACAAATCCGGTTAGGGCTACTTCACGCTCAACCAGAAGTGAAGAAAGAGGTTCAAGAGAAAGAAGATAATTATTGGTTTTTGGTTGGTTAGTTGGGAAATCCCCGGAGGTCTGTTTGAAAAAGCGCTCAGGGGATTTTCTTTTTTTTTAACCCTATTTCCCCCTGTTCAGATATTTTGAAACCTGAATATTGATATCTTCAGAAAAATTAAATTTCACGGCAACCAAAATGTATACTATCGATACTAATATGGATTTAAGCGTGATGTTAATAAGAGGATGGAAAGGGAATTCCCAAAAATAAAAGCCAATTGTAAGCACTGCAGAAAACAACAAAATATAAATGGTTTTTACAGAAAATGGATGCATTTTAAATTTTCTTAAAACGATAAAGATCTTAGAAGTGTTATAGATCGCGAAAGCCAAAAAGGTAGCAACCGCAGCCCCCATTATCCCAAATTCAGGAATAAGAATGATATTAAATGCAAAAGCCAGGATTGCTAAAACCACTCCAAAAATCAAAACCAACCTGTAATAATCGGAATTAAACAAAATGCTGTTATTGTTGCCGAGCATATTATCATACAACTTCACCAGGGATATCAATAGCACAATTGAAGTGCTGATTTGATATTCATCGGGAATAAGTGCGTATAACTGATTTAGATTTACAATTATCAGAACAAAAATAATGGCGCTTATCACCAAAAGGCTCAGGGAACTCCGCTTATAAAGATCGGCAAGGGCAACTTTGTCCCTTGCATTTAACAGGCTTGCTGTAAGCGGATGCATAATTTGTTGCATTGCCTTTTGAGGAACTGAAATTACCGTTGCTATATAAACCGCAATACCATAAACTGCGACATTTTCTATCGGCAAATAATGTTCTATCATTACCTTATCCAAATCCAATAAGATCATCGCGACAGAACCCGCAATTAAGATAAGTACCGAATATTTTAAAATGGAACTCAGGTTTTCTGGTAGTTCAAAACTAAATTTTGGTTTATAAAGTGAAAACGCATATACCTGCATCGCAATTGCCCTGAAAATATAAACCAGTACCATCGCATAAATAAACTGATCCACACTAAGCCAGGAAAAATAAACACTAAAAAGCAGAAGAGTAATACAGATACGGTGGAAGACTTCTTTCATAAAATTCCCGAAGACAGTTTGGTAATTCACCTTAGACCAGGCGAAAAACACTTCGAAATAAGCCGTTGCAAGTGCAATTACAAATATCAACCAAATATAAGGCTGCACCAGTTGGTTTCCTGCTTCAAAATAATCAAACAGAAAACCGTAACTAAAAAACCCAATTAAACCCAGGATTATGGAAACTCCGATAGGTAAGATCAAAATAAGATTTAAGAGTTTGTCCCGATCAGAATCTTTTTTGTAAGCTGAATAAAATTTAACCAGGGTATTGTGCACCCCAAAAGCCATAAGCGGCCAGACCAAATTTGCAGCCGAAAGCAGAAAACTAACCAGACCGTAATATTCTTTTTCAAGAAAATATGTAAATAAAAAGAGGGTATTGATGGCGCCTATTCCAAAGCCGAAATAGGTAGTAACCACATTTTTAAAGGATTGATTTAAAATTACCCCCATCGTTAATTTTATTTGGTTAAAAGTTGTGCCAAAATCCCTGTGAGGTTCCTTCGGTTATATTTTTCAATGTTTTTAGATTCGGATTTTAATTTACCCTGTTTGAATAATTCATAATAACTTAAAATTTGCACTTTTAAATTTTCCCGCTCATCATAATTAAAGCAGCTTCCGGCACTGGTTTCCTTCAAGACCTTTTCAACATCCCATTCCGGTGGACCTACAGCCAAAATTGGTCTTTTTGCCGCCATATATTCAAATAACTTCCCTGGAATAATCCCTTTGGTTTCTTCAGAATTAATTTCAATTAACAATAATACCTGTGCACTTTGCTGAATTTTTAATGCTTCCTTATGAGAGACATAACCCGCAATTTCAAGCTGAATTCCCAATCCAAACTCTTTCATCGAAAGTACAACTTCATCACTTACGGCTCCTACAAGTTTAATTTTAAGATCCCTGGCGAAATTCGGGTTTTCGGCAGCTAATTCCCCAAGTACCTGCCAGAGGTTTTTAGGATCCCTCCCCGAGAGTAATGAACCTATATGAGAAAACGTAAAATGAAGGTCTAAAGGAACTTCAGATTGATTTAAAACATCATATCCATTGGTGATCACTGTAATTGGACGGGAGGTCTTTTTCTCAAATTCAGCTTTGGTGGTAAAACTGGTAGTTATAATATGATTTGCTTCCGAAAGCACCTTTTTCTCCAAATTCAGATGCTTTTCCCTTGATCTTTTAGACAACCGCAACTTTGCGTGATAGCCAATTTGGGTCCAGGGATCCCTGAAATCGGCGATCCATTTTATTTTATGTTTTTGTTTTAATCCCAGGCCTATTAGATGTAAGCTATGCGGCGGGCCGGTTGTAATAATTGTGGTGATATTATGTTTTGAAATATAATCTGATAAAAATTCTATGGAAGGCTTCACCCAAAATTTTCGGGCATCGGGAATAAAAAAATTCCCGCGGATATATAAAAACAATTTCTGCAGTAGATTTTGTTTTTTGCTATCGGCAATTATTCCGGAACTGATAGTGGAAGTATGTTTTTTGGAAAACAGCTTTGCCAAAGAATAAGGCTCGAAAATTTTATTTTTTAAAATAGTTATGTTTTCCGGCACCTCACTATTTAAGGATTTATCAAGAATGGGATATTCCGGATTTTCCGGGATATACACAATTGGCTCTATTTGATATTCCCTTAAATATTTCACGAATTTTAACCAACGTTGAACGCCGGGTCCACCGGCAGGAGGCCAATAATAGGTTATAATAAGTACTTTCTTCATAAGGGTTTTATCCCACGCTATACACGTGTTAATCTTTATTTTTAAAGGTAAAGTAAATTCCGCCCAAAAGCAGTAATCCCAGAATAATTGAGCTTGTAAGAGCAATTGTACCACCAGTTTTGACTACATCCGGTTCAAATTTAAAGGTGATGATATGCTCCCCTGCTGGCACCATCATGGCTCTTAGAGCGTAATTTGCAAGAATATGCGGAGTTTCTTGATCATCTATGAATGAATTCCAACCATGGCCATAATACATTTCTGAAAAAACCGCCAATTGGTCTTTAGCTGCTGAAGTTTTATAAACCAATTTATTAGGCTCATGTTCAATAAATTCAATTTGTGCTGAAGGGTCAAAAGCCAAAGTTGAAGGAATTTGATCTTTAAACTTATTATTGATGACGGCAGTTTTATCCAAATCGGTTTCACCGAGATTTAATATCTCTTCATTGGCATTACTCACCCATTTAATATTCTCTACAAACCAAGCATTCCCATATGCTTCTGGATTTTGTTGAGCCTGAGGCCCTTCTTCAGTAGGAACAATAATATATTTCACATTCAGCATATTCAATACTGGCAAATTGTTTTTTGCAATATAGAAATCAAAAAGATTCTGCATTCTTCCCGGTTTAGCAGCGTGATATCCTCCAATGGAATTGTGAAAATATGATGTTCTTCCCGTATTGAAGGGACTTTCGGCTACATCGAATACCCTGTAATGACCTTTGTCTTTCAAAATCTCAACATCGGCAGCCGTTTTTTGGAAGGGTTGGTTCATTACATTTGATGCCACAAAATCTTCATTGTTTACATATCTTCTGTCAACTCCAATTAAATCGGCTAATATCAATAATACAAAACCCGCGATCACTAAATTTTTGCTCGCTTTTTGTTTTAGATACAACCAGATCAATGTAGCAGAAAGAATCACAAATACAAGGGAACGAATGGTATCTGCACTAAAAATAGACTTCCGGTCTTCTTTTAAAGCCCGGACGAATTCAGCTCCCATTTGCTGGATATAAGCAGCATCATTTCCCCCGCTAAAACTAAATAAAGTAGATTTAAATACAAGGAATAGCAATGCCAGACCACCGGTAATAATGGTTGCCCATTTTAAAGCCCTTAATTTTTCTTCAGGTTTTTCAAAATCCAGGAATAAACGGGATAATCCAAAAATGGCCAATACTGGAACGCATAATTCAATAATAATCTGAATGGAAGAAACCGCCCTGAATTTGTTATATAACGGAACATAATCTATGAAGAATTGGGTTAAGAATGCAAAATTCTTACCCCAGGAAAGCATCAGTGACAAAATTACTCCTCCTACTATCCACCATTTCAGCCTTCCTTTGATAAGGAAAAGTGCAAAGACAAACAAAAATAGAATTGTTGCACCAATATATGCAGGGGCGCCCACAAATGGCTGATTTCCCCAATAAGTAGGCGCATTTTTCGCAAAATCTTTTGCCTGGACTGGTCCGGCCCCCATTGTGATTAATTGCGAATACATTTCAGAATTTTCATCCAGTTTTTCTGAACTTGATCCGCCCATAAACCTGGGAATAAACAAGTTCAAGGATTCAATGATTCCATAACTGTATTCAGTAATATATTCAAAATTTAAACCCTCGGAAGTTTTTGGTGTTCCATCAGGATTAATGGTTATACCGGTATCTCCACGCGTACTGAATGCTGCATATTGCTGGGTGGCCAATAAATTTGTGGCATTGATCCCAAGTGCCAGGAAAACAGCAAGAATCATCACGCCAAGTGCCTTCCAATAGTTGGGAAGTTGTTTTTTCTTTAATGCATCAATCAGATATACGATCCCAACAATTATTACCAGAAGCAATAAATAATAGGTCATCTGAAAGTGGTTGGCACCAATTTCCAACGCCATCGCAAAAGCGAGTAATAGAAATCCCCCGATGTATTTATTTCTGAAACAAAGCAGGATTCCGGCTAAAACCATTGGCATGTAGGCAATGGCGTGAGCTTTTGCATTGTGCCCTACCCCTAAGATTATGATGAGATAGGTTGAAAATCCGAAGGCAATGGCACCCATAAAAGCCATCTTATAATCGAGTTTAAGAACCAGCAATAGGATATAAAAACCAATAAAATAGAGGAATAGGTAATCTGCGGGTCTTGGTAAAAATCGCAGAATTGAATCGATTTTTTTAATATAATTATGCGGATAATGTGCTCCTAACTGGTATGTGGGCATTCCTCCAAAGGCGGCATCGGTCCAGTAAGGTTCTTCACCGGTTTTGGCACGAAAATCATTTTGTTGTTTGGCCATCCCGATATACTGGACAATATCACTTTGAAAAATTTCCTTTCCCTGTAAAACCGGGCTAAAATATGCCAGAGAAATTATTATGAATCCAAAAACAACTAAAATATGTGGAAGAAACTCTTTAAAGGACCTAATCATTATAAAATATTTATTAGGCCCGAAAATTAATCAATTTCTTCGTAATCGATATACTCCCCAGTCTTTTTATTGGATTTCATATTGGAAGGGGATTTTTTATCGATAAAATCACCGTCCTTCTGTTTTGAATCCGGTTGGGGTTGTTCGTTAAATTGTTGCTGGAATTTATTTCCAATTTTTTTTAAGAAGTATTTTAAAATCAAAGGTCCAAAAAATTTGATCATTATTTTAAATCCAAAATAAATCAACAATATAATCAAGATCGTTTTAAGGATACTTTCAAAAGAAGCTTCGTGCATGTCTTCGGTTTTTTGCAAAATTACCATTATGCCAAGACAATTTCAGTGTTTTAAGTCCTAAAAAATTAATAAAATCTTCTATATTTGAATGTTTTAAAATTCATTAAAAATGCAACAGGCTACCTCAAATTTCTTATACCTTTTCTTATTCTTTTCCGGATGTTTTATCTCTCAGGCACAGTATACTGAAACCATCAACTCCAACCGTCCCGGTAATTCCCAGGGAGCCTTTTCTGTTGGCACAGGAGTATTGCAACTGGAAGCCGGCGGATATTATGGAAATGATGAGCATACCCTGTTAGGAACCAATACGGACATCTTAGGTTCTGATTATGCCTTGAGGTATGGTTTGTTTTTTGAAGCGCTTGAAGTAAGTTTAATTGGATCTTTTCAAGGGGAAACAACCACCATTCGAATGGGTGGCAGCGATGTGGATTTTAAAAGAAGTAATTTCAAGACCAACACCCTAGGGCTTAAATACATGATTTATGATCCATTCCGGAGTATAGAACCAGACAAACCAAATCTTTATAGCTGGAAAGCCAATCAGCAATTTAAGTGGAAAACCCTTATTCCTTCAGTGGCACTCTATGCTGGAGCAAATTTTTCATTTGGGGATAATCCTTATTTATATGAAGGGGAAAGTAAATTTAGCCCCAAACTGGCTTTGATTACTCAACATAATTGGAGAGGAAGCTGGGTACTTGTAATGAATCTAATAATCGATAAAATATCAGAAGATTTCCCATCCTATTCAGGAATAATTACCCTAACCCATGCATTTACTCCAACATTTGCGGGTTTTCTGGAATACCAGGGAATTATAAGTGATATTTATGCCGATGATTATGTCCGCACCGGGTTAGCCTATTTGGTGGGTGATGATCTGCAATTTGATATTTCAGGGCTTATTAATTTTAAGAATACTCCCTCAAGATTGCAGGTTGCTGCCGGTGTTTCTTACCGTTTTGATATGCATAAACAAGATGAATTTTTAGGGGATTCCAATGAAGGTGACCTTAGAAAAGGTCGTTCTAAAAAATGGGAAATTGAGACTAAACCTGAGTTGGAAAACTAAAATCATGATTTTCAGAAATAAAAAAATCCGCACTAATGCGGATTTTTTTATTTCTGATTGAAAAAGTTATTCACCTACAGCTGCAGAAACCGCAGCAGAAAGGCGTTTATAAGTTCCGTTCTCCAAACGTTCCCTGATTGCAGAAAAGGCTGTCAGGGTTAACGTAATATCTTCAAGAACGTGTGTTGCTGTTGGTATCATTCTCAACAAAATAAGTCCTTTAGGGATCACAGGATATACCACTATAGAACAAAATACTCCATGATTCTCTCGCAAATCCTTTACAAGGGCCATCGCTTCCGGAATACTTCCTTTTAGATATACCGGGGTTACGCAACTTTGTGTAGTTCCAATATCAAAACCACTATCTTTTAAACCAGTTTGCAGGGCATTTACATTCTCCCATAACTTTTCTTTAAGTTCTGGCATGGTGCGAAGCATATCAAGTCTTTTTAATGCTCCAACTACCAATTGCATTTGCAAGGATTTCGCAAACATCTGAGAGCGCAAATTGTATTTTAAATAGTCAATGATCTCCTTATCGGCTGCAATAAAAGCTCCTGTACTGGCCATTGCTTTGGCAAAAGTTGCAAAATATACGTCAATATCAGCCTGCACACCTTGTTCTTCACCTGTTCCGGCACCTGTTGCACCCAAAGTTCCAAACCCATGTGCATCATCTACAAAAAGTCTGAAATTATATTTTTGTTTTAACGCGACAATTTCTTTAAGCCTTCCCTGTTCTCCACGCATTCCAAAAACTCCTTCGGTAATGAAAAGAATTCCACCCCCGGTTTGTTCACAGATTTTAGTGGCGCGTTGCAGATTTTTTTCGATACTATCCATATCGTTGTGCATATACGTAAAACGCTGACCTAAATGCAATCTCACTCCGTCAATAATACATGCGTGGGCATCTACATCATAAACGATAACATCCGATTTTGAAACCAGGGCGTCTATTGTAGAAACCATTCCCTGATAGCCGAAGTTAAGCAGATACGCTTCTTGCTTGCCTACAAAGGCAGCTAATTCTTCCTGTAATTTTTCGTGCATATCTGTGTGCCCACTCATCATTCTGGCTCCCATTGGATACGCTGATCCATATTCGGCTCCCGCTTCTGCATCTACCTTTCTAACTTCAGGATGGTTCGCCAATCCTAAATAATCATTAATACTCCACGTGATAACTTCCTTCCCACGAAACTTCATTCGGTTTGAAATTGGTCCTTCCAGTTTTGGAAACACAAAATAACCTTCGGCTTGTTCTGCCCATTTTCCTAAAGGACCTTTGTCCTTATAGATCTTATCAAATAAATCACTCATAGATTTTTTATTTATAAGCTGTAAAAGTACTCAAATACAACTCAATTTCACAATAATCCCTTTTATGTTTAAAGATAAAAGCATCCCTTTAAAAGGATGCTTTTATCTTTTGTATGTCAATATGTAATTTCATTTATTTTACAAATTCAATGCGCTGTGCATCTTCTTTGTTTTTTGAATCAAAGAAACCTTGTTCAGACATCCAGTCATCACTAAAAACCTTGCTCATATATCTGGATCCATGATCAGGAAAAATGACTACTACATTACTGTTTTTATCAAATTCACCTTCCTCGTTCAATTGTTTGATCCCCTGCATAGCTGCTCCACTAGTGTAACCGACAAACAATCCTTCTGTTTTTGCAAGTTCCCTGGCAGTGTGCGCGCTTTCTTCGTCTGTAACTTTAATAAATTTGTCTATAATATCAAAATCGGTCGCAGTTGGAATCAAGTTTTTACCCAATCCTTCAATTCGGTATGGATAAATTTCTGCATCATCAAATTCACGGGTTTCGTGATATTTTTTCAAAACAGATCCAAAAGCATCAATTCCAATAATTTTTACATTTGGGTTTTGCTCTTTTAGGTAACGCGCTGTTCCGGAAATAGTTCCTCCAGTTCCACTGCAAGCTATCAAGTGAGTGATTTTTCCTTCTGTTTGCTTCCAGATTTCCGGGCCGGTGGATAAGTAATGGGCCTCCATATTCAACTCGCTAAAATATTGATTGATATAAACAGAACCTTTTGTCTCTTCGTGCAACTTTCGTGCAACCTGGTAATAGGATCTGGGATCATCAGCAGCAACGTTTGCGGGGCAAACATATACTTTGGCTCCCATCGTTTTAAGCATATCGATCTTATCCTGGGAAGATTTTGAACTAACCGCCAAAATGCATTCGTAACCTTTAATTATGCTCACCATCGCGATACTGAAACCAGTATTTCCTGAGGTTGTTTCTATAATGGTATCGCCGGGTTTTAAGATCCCTTTTCGTTCTGCATCTTCAATAATATATAGTGCAATACGGTCTTTGGTTGAATGTCCGGGATTGAAAGCTTCTACCTTAGCAAAAAAATTACCATTAAAGTTTTTGGTAATAGAATTTAAATGTATCAAAGGAGTATTTCCTATTAACTGCAATACATTATCAAACACCTGTAACTCTTCTTTCATAAATGAAATTTTTTGCAATTTCCGATTTTTTTAGCAGATATATCTAATCTAGTTAAAAAAATATTAAATAGATAACTTGGACAAATTTAATCTAAAATTTTTAATTATTCTTTAATTCCTTGTAAATCCAGTAAAAAAGCATATTCTTCTGCAACTTCTTTTAAAGCTTCAAATCTGCCTGAAACACCTCCGTGTCCCGCATCCATATTTGTATGGAACAACAAAATATTATTGTCGGTTTTTAAATCCCTTAATTTGGCAACCCATTTAGCTGGTTCCCAGTATTGTACCTGTGAATCATGTAAACCGGTAGTGACCAACATATTTGGGTAATCTTGGGCTTTTACATTGTCGTAAGGGGAGTAAGACATCATATAATCGAAATATTCCTTATTATTTGGATTGCCCCATTCGTCATATTCCCCCGTTGTAAGCGGTATACTTTCGTCCATCATGGTAGTTACAATATCCACAAAAGGCACTGCGGCAATTACCCCTTTATAAAGTTCAGGTGCCATATTTACCACTACCCCCATCAATAAACCTCCTGCAGATCCGCCCATCGCGTATAAATTTTCTTTGGCGGTATAATTTTGATCGATTAAATATTTTGATACATCTATAAAATCGGTGAATGTATTCATTTTATTGAGCAATTTTCCATCTTCATACCAGGGCCTTCCAAGATATTCCCCGCCTCTGATATGGGCAATTGCATAAATAAAGCCCCTATCCAGCAAACTTAACCGCACACTTGAAAAATAAGGATCAATTGTAGATCCATAAGAACCGTAACTATATTGCAGCAATGGATTACTGCCATCCATTTTGATTCCTTTTCTATAAATCAAAGAAACAGGAATTTTAGTGCCATCCAATGCTTTAGCCCAGACTCGTTCGGTGATATAATTGTTTTTGTCAAATTTTCCACCCAAGACTTCTTGCTCCTTTAAAACCTTACTCTCTTTGGTAGCCATGTTGAAATCTATCACAGAAGTGGGCGTATTCAAAGAATTGTAGTTATATCGTAAAATATCGGTATCAAAATCGGGATTTATACTGGTGAAGGCCGTATAGGTCTCATTGTCAAAAGGCAGGTAATAGCTGTCGTTTTTACCCCAAAGTATGATCTTGATTTTATTCAGGCCATTGTGGCGCTCAGTTACCACCAAATATTTTTTAAAAATGTCGATATCTTCCAACATATAATCTTCCCTGTGAGGAATTACCTCGACCCAGTGTTCCATCCCCGTATTATTCACCGGGGATTTCATCAGTTTGTAATTTATAGCACCATCTTTATTGGTGAGCACATAAAAATAATCTCCATAATGGGCAATTCCATATTCCAAACCTCTCTGCCTCGATTGGAAAACTTCAAATACTCCTTCAGGATTGTCAGCATCCAAAATCCGGTATTCACTTGTGAGAGTGCTGCTTGAACCAATTATCAAATATTTATTTGATTTGGATTTATAGATATAGGTATTGAAGGTTTCATCTTCTTCTTCATAAACCAGTGAATCCATAATGGGATCTGTTCCTAAAACATGCTTGTAAATTTGACTGGAACGCAAGGTTTTACTGTCCTTTTTGGTATAAAAAAGGGTTTTGTTGTCATTGGCCCAGGTTGAACCACCAGTTGTTTCAATAATTTTCTCAGGGAAGATCTCCCCGCTTTCCAGATCTTTAATCTGAATAACGTAATTTCTCCTTCCCAAAGTGTCTAATCCAAAGGCAACCAATTTGTTGTTACGACTTACATTTAATCCGCCAAGGCTGTAATATTCAAAGCCTTCTGCCATTTTATTTACATCAAAAAGAATTTCTTCTGAAGCATCCAGGGAATTGTTTTTTCGGGAATAAATGGGGTAATCTTTTTCTGTTTGATATCTTGTCAAATACCAATACCCATTTAATTTGTAGGGAACCGATTCATCATCTTCTTTAATCCTACTTTTCATTTCTTTAAAAAGCTTTTCCTGAAAACCTTTGGTATTCAGGGTCACTTTTTGATTGTAATCGTTCTCCTCCTCCAGATAGCTTATTACCTCAGGATTTTTCTTATCGTTCATCCAATAGTAATTATCAACTCTCACGCTTTTATGGGCTTGAAGTTCTTTGACTATTTTTTGTGCAACAGGAGCGGTAATATCTTTTTTCAAATCTTTTAGGTTTTTGAGCAGTTACAAAGGTAAAACTTCCCATTAAAATAAGTGCAGTCTTTTCATTTATAAAGTATATTTGATGTCTCAATTTAATAAATTTGTAGTTACCAATTTAAAGTAAGGAAATTATGTTTGGAGATATGATGGGTATGATGAATAAACTCAAAGAAACCAAGGAAAAAGTAGAAGCTACCAAAGAGCGACTTAAAACAGTATTGATAGATGAACAATCTGCAGATGGATTGCTAAAAGTTACAATCACCGCCGCCCGGGACATTAAGAATATTTCTATTGCCGATGAACTTTTGGATGACAAGGAACAATTGGAAGATTATTTGGTTCTAACGCTCAACAAAGCCATTAAAAGGGCTTCTGATGTAAATGACATGGAACTGGCCGCCGTTGCAAAGGACGGAATGCCGGATATTCCCGGTTTGGATATGCTTAAATAATATTAAAAGCCGGTTGATCATTACATCAACCGGCTTTTTTAGTATTGATCTGAACTGTTTTTTTAAGCTTCTCCCCTTGCAGGATAGTCATTGTCCAAAATATAATCAATAGTTTTTAGAAGTGTCTCAAGATCTGGTCTTACAAAAGGCATAGATTGAATTAAGGCTGCGTAAAGTGTATTGTCCGGCCTGATCAAAAACAATCCCGGTTCAAAAAAGGTATCGGGTTCACTATCGTCAATGCCTTTAGAAACATACAAATCCCATAAGCGGGCATCTTCAATTGAAAAATCGTATCCTATCGTCAATTTTTCCACTTCCCATTCAATCGCAGTTTTTTCTGACAAGGATTTATTATCCGCACTAATGCAAACTATATTAATCCCCTTTTCACGAAATTCATCGAATTTAGAATTCAACTCCTCAATATATAATTTACAATCCGGCGAGTGCAGCCCGCGGTAAAATACCGCCAGAGTGAGATTCTCTGGTTTTTGATCACGTAAATTCCACAACATTCCATTAACTGTATCAACAATAAGTCGAGGCACTTCTTTTCCAGGTATCACATTTTTCATATTATTTCATTTTTTGGGAATGTATCACATTTGTTTAAGCCTGCTAATATTCCCTGCATAATCTTGCGTTAATTTTTTTAATAATCAATTCTGAAACTGGATGTCTTTAAGCACTCCCAGGAATTTTTGATGCATTTCCTCTGAATAATCCAAATGTGTTACAACACGTAATTTTCCCTGTCCCATATTGCTGATTCGAATATTTTCCAGCTGAAGTTGTTTCATAAATTCCGCTTCATTTGAAGGGTTCTCCAAATAAAAAATCGCAATATTGGTTTCCACAGGTTCAACTAGCGAAACATAATCCTGACTTTCCAATACCCCAGCGATTTCAGCTGCCCTTTTATGATCTTCGGCCAACCTGGCTATATTGTTATCTAAAGCATAAATTCCCGCGGCAGCCATAAAACCTATTTGACGCATCCCGCCACCCAAAACCTTCCTAACACGGATGGCGTTTTTCATGATCTCTTTGTCGCCAATAACAACAGAACCCATTGGGGTGCCCAGACCTTTAGATAAACATACCGAAATTGTATCAAATAGCTTCCCGTAGTCCTTAGGCGATTCATTTTTGGCCACTAATGCGTTAAATAATCGCGCACCGTCCAAATGCAGACCTAAATTATGCGAATTGCAAACTTTCCTTATTTTTTTGATTTCCTCCAGATCGTAACAAGCACCACCCCCTTTATTAGTGGTGTTTTCAAGACAAACCAATGAGGTAAGCGGACTGTGATAAAAATCCGGCGGATTGATATTTTCTTCAACCTGCTGCGCGGTGATCATCCCTCTTACTCCGTCTACTAATTTACAGGAAACACCAGAGTTAAATGAAACTCCTCCACCTTCATAATTATATACGTGCGCCCATTTATCACAGATCAATTGCTCTGCGGGTTGGGTATGCAATTTAATTGCAGCCTGATTGGCCATGCTACCGGTAGGAAAAAATAATGCCTGATCTTTACCGAACATTTTGGCGAGTTTTTCCTCCAATTCATTTACCGATGGATCTTCCTTATAAACATCATCACCAACTTTAGCGGTAATTATAGCTTGTAGCATTTCTTTGGTTGGACGTGTTACCGTGTCGCTTCTTAAATCTATTTCTTTCATTCTTTAATAATTATTTTGTTTTTTTAGTGAAAGCCAAACTTTTTTTGGCCTATTCATTTTCCTTATTCTGAGGTTATTGAACCTAAACTCATTCTTCCAAAAAAAACTCCAATTGGAGAACCATCAGGAATTTGTTGTGCCAAAGGTCATTTTTTCTGAATAATAGAACTCGAAAAAACCTTCATGTTTTTTTTATATCTTCCGTTTTTTCAAAAATTTGAGTATTTACGACAAGATATATACTGAAAAACAGGAACATAGAGAAAAGTGCTTTTATTTGAACTTTTTTAAGGAAGCTTAAAATTATAAAATTATTATAAAATAGTTTTAGGTGTAGGGGTTTAATTCTATTTTTACATCAAATTAATAACAAAATATGATCAATTCAGAACATATAAAGGATCTCAGAGATCGCCTGGTAGCGTTAAGGAGGTATCTTTGACGTTGATGCCAAACAAATAGAAATCTCCAATTTAGAAGAAAAAACCTTTGCCCCCGATTTTTGGAACAACGCCAAAGAAGCGGAAATTATGATGCGTGAATTAAATGCGGAAAAAAAATGGGTAGATGATTATCTCAAGGGTGAAAATCTGGTAGATGATCTTGAGGTGATATTCGAGTTTTATAAGGAAAAGGAAGCTACTGAGGAAGATGTTGAAAGCATGTATGACAAAACGGTCAGCTTGATTGAAGATCTGGAATTTAAAAACATGCTCTCTGAAGAAGGGGACAGTTTAAGTGCCGTCCTTCAGATTACCGCAGGAGCGGGTGGTACTGAAAGTTGCGACTGGGCCGAAATGCTTATGCGCATGTATTTGCGTTGGGCCGAAAAAAGGAATTTCAAGGTCAAGGAACTCAATTATCAGGCTGGAGAAATTGCAGGAATTAAAACAGTGACCATAGAAATTGAGGGCGATTATGCCTTTGGGTGGCTTAAAGGAGAAAACGGGGTGCATAGGTTGGTCCGGATTTCCCCATTTGACAGCAATGCAAAACGGCATACCTCTTTTGCCTCGGTTTATGTATATCCTTTGGTAGATGACAGTATTGAAATTGACATCAACCCGGCAGATATATCCTGGGAAACCATGCGCTCATCAGGCGCTGGAGGACAAAACGTGAATAAAGTTGAAACCGCTGTACGTTTACGCCACGCTCCTACCGGGATTGTCGTGGAGAATTCCGAAACCCGTTCGCAGTTGGAAAATAAAACAAAAGCCATGCAATTGCTAAAAAGCCAGTTATATGAAATTGAATTGCAAAAGCAACTTGCCCAACGAAGGGAAATAGAAGATTCAAAATTAAAGATTGAATGGGGTTCACAAATAAGAAATTATGTGATGCACCCCTATAAACTTGTGAAAGACGTGAGAACTGCCGAAGAAACCGGAAATGTAGATGCTGTTATGGATGGTGAAATCGATAGGTTTTTAAAAGCTTATTTAATGATGATGGGACAACGGCATGAAGATTGATTAATACCTGACTTAAAGTTTTAGAATTTAAATCCAATGCTGATTTTAAAATAAAAAGAATAACCATGATCGTGATCTATCATAATCCAAAATGTACCAAATCCCGGGAAGCATTGGAAATAATAAAAAACTCGGGGAAAGAATTCAAAATAAGGGAATATCTTAATGACCCCCTTTCTGAAGATGAATTAAACGGGCTTTTAAAAAAACTTCAGTTTTCTCCCTTACAGCTTGTCCGGCAGAATGAAAGTGTTTGGAAAGATAACTTTAAATCCTTAAATTTAAGTGACTGGGAGTTGATAAGCATTATGGCCAAACATCCTAAATTAATTGAACGACCTGTTGTAGAAAATGATAACAGGGCAGTAGTTGGAAGACGACCATCAAATATCGATTTGATTCTTTAGTTAATAAAATTTAGTTACTATAAAACAATACTGTCCTAAATAAATTTCTACGAATATAAAGCTATTGCTTTTATGGGGTTTACCGGTGATAAATTGTAAATTTCAAAAAAGAACCCCTTGTCTATTGTTTGGGGGCGGTTGTCTACTAT
>Ga0307487_1000508_pt1 | contig 30445 bp, 29 predicted proteins | sample CBIW12metaG_FD_203665 | JGI IMG/M metagenome (GOLD analysis project Ga0307487, IMG submission 203665) | Sea-ice brine microbial communities from Beaufort Sea near Barrow, Alaska, United States - CBIW 1.2 | ecosystem: Environmental > Aquatic > Marine > Coastal | place: USA: Alaska | collected... | reverse complement strand
CGCCGATCGCGGCCGGGGTGCGCCACTCCGCCGCCGGGATCCACGGTCCCACGAGCGGCACGACAAAGAACGCGGCGACTCCACCGGCGGCGGCACCGATGATGCCGCTGAGACTGCGCACGAATCCGCTGCGATAGCCGTTGACGAGGGCGCCGAGCAGCAGCACGACGAGGAAGATGTCGAGAACCGTGGAACCGGTCATACATGCCCCCTTGTGGAGTCGGTTGGTCGTAGAGGTTTGCCCACCTGAACGGTTGGATGAGCTATTGATGGTGACACAGGCCTCCTGCAGGAATGCTGGACACAGCCCCGGTTTGCGGCCCTGAAGCGAGAGCGTTGCCGGATCGTGATCCGGCGGTGCGTCGACGCTCCGCGGCGGAGTTCGCGTGGCCGACCGGAGTGCCGGTCGACCGGCGTGCCGGCCGGTTTCCGAGACCGGCACGCCGAGGGATCGACCGGCGCTCGTCGCCGGTGTTACTCGCCCGTGTTACTCGCCCGTGTTACTAGCCGGCGGTGAGCGCGGTTTCGATGGGTGTCGCTCCATCGGTGAACTCGATGAACCGTCCCACCGTGCCCGGCTGGTTCAGAACGGCCTGGGCCACGAGCGCAACATTCTCCCGGGACGTCGATTCCGTGGACGGGCCCGAGTCGACCGTGATCAGGCCGGTGGCTGCGTCGAGGTTCAGGCCGCTCGGCCCGAGAATGGTCCAGCTGAGGTCGGTGCCGCGCAGGTAGTCGTCCGCGGCGGCCTTGGCCTCGTAGTACGCGAACATGCCGTCGTCCGGGCTCGCTCCGTGGTCGGCACGCGACCCCTTGTACGAGACCATCACATAGCGGTGCACGCCGGCCTGATGAGCGGCGTCCATCGACCGGATGGCTGCGTCACGATCAACCGCGTAGGTGCGTTCGGTGCCGGCGCCACCGCCGGCACCGGCAGACCACACGAGGGCGTCGAAGCCGGCGAGCAGAGTGGCGAGTTCGTCGGCGGACAGGGTCTCGACATCCGCCACGAGGGGAGTGGCGCCTGTGGCGCTGATGTCGGCGCTCTGATCGGGGTTGCGAATGAAGGAGGTGACCTCGTTGCCCGCCGTGGTGAGGTGTCCGGCCAGGTGCAGGGCAATTTTTCCGTGCCCGCCGATGATCGCGATGCGCGTCATGTTCGTCTCCTTCGTTTGAGTGTGTGCTGTCAACGGTATGCACGTCACCTGAACGTCGCCTTCAGGTACGAGAGAAGGGGATCAGGAGAAAGACGAGCATGCAGCGTGCGTTCCGCGACAGGACCGACCCGTCGTCTTCACGGCCGGTGCCGTGCGGTTGGCGTCCCGGAGGGTCGCCAGTAGCGCTGCCGGTGTTTCGGCGTCGGCGAGAGTGATGGCGAACTGTTTCTGGTTCGTCGTCGTCACAATCAGACCCGACCCTTTCCTCAGGATGAGAGCGGAACGCCCGGGCATGATTCGGTACCCCCACCCGCCCCACTCGGCCGGTCTGAGCTCCGCCACCTCGAGCAGATCGATGTTATCCAGGCGGATGCGTTTCAACGGAATGTGGAACACCGCCGACATCACACGCAGGCCGCGCCAATCTGCCGTCACGCGCAGCCGAGTGAACGAGGCAACGAGCAGAATCACCACCGCCATGGTGATCATGCCGAAGAGCCCGTCGGAAACTTGCCCCGCGACGACCACAGGTACGTAGATCACGGCACCGAGAGCGCTCAGGGCGATGGTCGCCCAGACGAAAATGGTGCCCGTGACGCTGTGTGCCCACGCCCCGGTCTCGCCCGGTGCCAACGTGATCCGGCCCGGTACATCCGTCGCTTCCAACGGAGGTTTCGGTGAGATGAGCATGGGGACGAGCCCATAGCCGGCGGAAGCCAACAACGGGATGAGCCACGGGCCGAGCACGACGTCATAGGGATCGCCCGCCTGCATGGTCAGGCCTGCGGAGAGCAACCACGAGCTGGCCGCCAGGCCGCCGAAGAGTCCCATGAGGAAAACGCCGTTTCGGCGGGCTCTCGCGCTGATTCCGGGCCACGCGGCCATCACGACTCCGGCGACGGCAGACACGCCGGTCGCAGCGAGCCCCAGGACGAGGAGCGTGCCGGCGGCCGCAGTGTCGTCGGCCGCGCCCATGCCTGACCAATGCGAGGCGAGTTCCGGCGGCAGGCCATCACGCCAGGCTGACCATGAAATGATCACCACCAACACCGGCACCCACAGGGATGCCGCGGCCAGCGCGCTCCGCGTCAACTCGGCACGCGTGCTTGTGTCGCTCTTGTCCCTCATGTCGTTCCACCCCTCTGGATCAATCGCATGATGTCTTGCTGTGTCAGCCCGAGCTTCCGTGCCTCGTGCGCCAGCTGGGCCGCCAGCTCGGTCACGCGGATCAGACCCGCGCCGGCGTCCTGGCGCACGAACGCCCCACGTCCTTGTCGCATCTCGATCACCTCGTCGTCGCGCAGCTGCGCGTACGCGCGCAACACCGTGTGCATATTCACTCGTAGCGACGTCGCCAGATCCCGCGCGGGCGGCAACCGCTCGCCGGGTTTCAGGTCGCCGTTCACAATCCCCGAACGCACCTGCACGGCTATTTGATCGGCAAGCGACACCGTCGACGCCGCATTCACCACGAACAACATGTTTGCAATAGTACTAGAACAATCACGCGGAATCGAGCGGTTTTTCCGCCGTGCGGTCCGCTACGCGTAGAGTCCCGCCAGAAGCTCGATGACCGCGGTGCGCTCGCTGGGCGGGTCGGCCCTCGACCAGGCGGCGTACACCCCGACGGGCGGCGCATCCCGGATCAGCCGATAGGTCAGGCCAGGGCGGCGGTACTGGTGTGCGGTCGCGGCCGCCGAGACGCCACGAGCTCGGCCGCTGCCGATGACGGTCAACCAGTCGTCGACGTTGTGGGTCGGGATGGTGGATGTCGGCTGCGCGTCCCCGGGCCACAGGGCGACGCTCGTGGTGCCGGTGCGCCCATCGATCACGAGCGGCCGTTCGGCCACCTGCGCGAGGGTGACCGATCGGTGTGTGGCCAGAGGGTCGTCGGAGGCCATGGCGCAGTAGCGCTTCTCGACGCCGATGAGGACGAGGTCGAAGTATTTGGGGTCCGGCGGAAGGCGGAGTATGGAGACGTCGGCCCGGCCTTCGGCGAGCCCGGCGGTGGGGGTGTTCGTGCGCACGAACTGGAGGTCCACGAGCGGATACGCCACGGCCCATCGTCGCTGGAATTCGACGGTGTGTCGGCCCAGCGCCGCCCAGGTGTAGCCGAGCCGGAGCGTGCTGCCGCCGGAGCGAGCGTCCTTCTCGAGATCGGCGAGGCCGGACAGGATTCGCCGGGCGTGCCGCAGCGTGCGTTCTCCGGCGGCGTTCAGGGTTGCCGAGCGGGTCGTGCGTTGCACGAGTCGCACGCCCAGGCTTGACTCGAGGGAGGCGAGATTTCGGGAAACCGCCGCCTGTGAAACCCCGAGTTCGATGGCGGCATCGGTGAAGCTGCCCGCCTCGCTGATGGCGACCAAGCAACGCAGTTGACGAAGCTCGATATTCATACGCTCAGTGTATGAGTATCTCCACTCATGCATTATGCGCACTAGTGGGAATCGGTCATTCTTTCCCCATGACAAGCGAAATGTCCGACGAAGCACGGCGACGGCTGGGGGTGGCCACACTTCTGGGAAGCGCGCTGTCGAACCAACTCGGCGCCGCCGTCGGGTCGTTCGCGTTTCCCCTCATCGGCCCCGTCGGTGTGGTGACTGCGCGGCAGTTCGTCGCGGCGGCGGTCTTGCTTCCGCTCGTCCGACCGCGGGTCTGGCGCTTCAGCCGACACCAGTGGTGGCCGGTTCTCCTGCTCGCCGTCGTGTTCGGAACGATGAATCTCGCGCTCTACAGCTCAATCGAACGTGTCGGGCTCGGACTGGCGGTCACTCTCGAGTTTCTGGGCCCGCTCGGCGTCGCCCTGTTCAGCTCGCGGAGCAAGGGCGGGATCATCAGCGGCATCGCGGCGGCGGTTGGCGTTGTCGCCATCACACATCCCGAGCCGTCCACGGACTATCTGGGCGTGGGGCTCGGCCTGCTGGCCGCGTGCAGCTGGGCCGCCTACATCCTGCTCAATCGAACGGTCGGGCGGCGCATCCCCGGTGTCGAAGGAATCGCGGCGTCGGCCGGTGTGTCAGCGACGCTGTTCCTGCCCGTGGGTATCGCGCTCTTCATCAACTATCCGCCGAGCGGATTCGCGATCGGGTGCGCCGTCGGATCCGGCGTGCTCGCCTCCGCCGTGCCGTACGCGGCCGACCTGGTCGCCCTCCGCCGGGTCCCGGCTCACCTGTTCGGCCTTCTGATGAGCGTGCACCCGATCTTCGCGGGGATCGTGGGAGCGGTGCTGCTCGGCCAGGCGCTGGCAGCGCTGGAATGGCTGGGCATCGCCCTCGTCGTCGGAGCCAACATCCTGGCGCTCGCGCTCCACGTTCCCCGGCCTGCGGGGGGCTGGAGGCGTGAGGCGCACGCCAAGACTGCCTATGGAGTCCCCGAGAAAACAGCCCCCTCGGCCGACCCCGGATGTCAATTTGGTGTCTATTCTGGTCGGTGAACACCGGACACACTCTCAACTCATGGCAGGAAGGCCACCGATGCTCGAAGTCACGGCGCTCCGTTGGGCGCTCACGATCGGACTCATTCTGGGGCTGCTCGCTCTGGACCTGGGCCTGGCCGCCGCCCGACCGCATGTCGTCAAGTTCCGCGAGGCGGCCATCTCATCGGTCCTCTACATCGCGGTGGCGATCGCCTTCGGCCTGCTCTTGGCCGTTCAGGTGGGCTGGGACTTCGGTGCCGAGTATTTCGCCGGCTACATCGTGGAGAAGAGCCTGTCCATCGACAACCTGTTCATCTTCGTGATCATCATGGCGACCTTCGCCGTCCCGCCGAAGCACCAACAGAAGGTCCTCATCTTCGGAATAGCACTGGCGCTGGTCCTTCGGGCGCTGTTCATCGCCCTGGGGGCCGCGCTGCTGGCGCTGTTCTCGTTCATGTTCCTGATCTTCGGTCTCGTGCTGATCGTGACCGCCGTGCAGCTCTACCGGCACCGCAACGTCGACCCCGACGTGCACGACAATCTGCTGGTCCGGGTGGCCCGCCGCGGACTGACCGTCACCGACGACTATGACGGCGGGCGAATGTTCACGCGCAGCGCCGGGCGGCGAGCGGTGACGCCACTGTTCATCGTGCTGCTGGCCATCGGGAGCACCGACCTTCTCTTCGCGCTCGACTCGATCCCGGCCATCTTCGGCATCACCGACGAGCCGTACATTGTCTTCACCGCAAACGCCTTTGCCCTGCTCGGGCTGCGGGCCCTGTTCTTTCTCGTCAAGGGCCTCCTGGATCGGCTGGTCTACCTCTCCACCGGGCTCGCGCTCATTTTGGCTTTCATCGGCGTGAAACTTGTTCTGCACTGGGGACACGGTTTCGACGACCGCGTGCCGGAGATCAGCACCAACCTCAGTCTCATTGTGATCGCTGTCGTCTTGACGGTGACGACGATCGCCAGCCTGATCAAAGTTCGGGTGGATCCCACCGCACGCGCCCACGCCGGCTCACTGACGGCGGAGGACCCGCCCGACCCTGCACCAACCACCTGACGTCGGGCGGCACGCCCCGCACGCACAAGGAAGGTCGCGATCGCACGGAACCGTGGGGTGCGCGATGCGAGAGGTGAGGAATCCCCAAGATACCGAGGGAATGTTCAGGAATATGAGGCAGGCTGACGGCTTCGCCTGCGCCACAATGGACGAGCGCAGGCCCGATGCTCAGTGAGCCGGCGCGCACGAGCGTTCGGGCTTGCGCCATTTGGTAGGTATGCGCCCCACTTCACGGATCACGACCCCAACCCGCTCCTCTCACCTCCACAACAAGCGCTCCAGACGTTTCGCGTTCGGCACGGTCGCCGTTGTCGCGCTCGCCGGGCTCGCCGCCGGCGGCGGTTATGCGTTCCAGTCGGCCGCCGACGACCGCGAGAACGTCGCAGCCACGAGCGCGCTCAGTGACGCCACCGGCCGCCAGCACGAACAGCTGGCCGCCTACAACACCATCGCCGAGGCGCACACCGACAAGTCGGCAGCCGTCACGCTGGATGCGGCCAACCAGGTGCTCGTGGACACCCAGGGGAAGGCGGATGCCACGGCCCTGACCGCCGTGACAACCTCGCTCGCGAGCTTCAAGACCATGCCGATCGACACGGTCGTCTCGCTCACCGCTGAGGCGAAGGTGGAGACCGCCTCTCTTGTGGCCGCGGCCGCTGAAGCCGACCGCGTAGCCGCCGAAGCGGCCGCTGCCGAAGCCAGGGCCGCAGCCGCCGCTGAAGCCGATCGCGTAGCCGCTGAGGCTGCCGCCGCCGCCCAGGCTGCCGCCGCCGCCAAGGCCGCCGCCCCAGCCCCCGCCCCTGCCGCCTCGCGCGCCTCGAATACGCCCGCCGGAGCGAAAGCAGTCGCACGGGCTCTCGCCTCGTCGCAGTACGGCTGGGGAGAAGGCCAGTTCTCCTGCCTCGACCAGCTGTGGCAGAAGGAATCGGGCTGGAACTACAAGGCCTACAATCCCAGCGGCGCCACCGGCATCCCGCAGGCGCTGCCCGGCAGCAAGATGGCCTCGGCCGGAAGCGACTGGGCCACCAACGCCTCCACCCAGGTGGCGTGGGGTCTCCAGTACATCAAGTCCTCGTCGTACGGCACCCCGTGTGCGGCGTGGGCGCACTCGCAGGCCCATAACTGGTACTAGGCGTTAATCCGCAGTCGTTCACCGTGGCGCCGGCCTGCCGGATGTTGCCACCGGACACAAAAAAGGCCCCGATTTCTCGGGGCCTTTTTGTGTGGTGGGCGATGCGGGACTTGAACCCACGACCTCTTCCGTGTGAAGGAAGCGCGCTACCAGCTGCGCCAATCGCCCAAACAGCAATACACTCTTGTCACACTCAACACGAACGACTGCGGTTTTGATACTAGCCCAGACGGGAGGTCTCGCGCACATCGAGGCGTTCACCGGCGCCCGTTTTGTCATGCGCAACACGCCGGTGGCGCGTCAGTTTGAATTCCGCATGAACTATCCGCTACAGTCATGACGTAAGCAAAAACGCTTACAGCAGTGCGGATGTGGCGCAGTGGTAGCGCATCACCTTGCCAAGGTGAGGGTCGCGAGTTCGAATCTCGTCATCCGCTCGAGTGACATGGAATCGGCCGAAAGGCCGGTTCCACTTCATTTGGAGTGAACCCAACACGGTGGATTGGCCGAGAGGCGAGGCAGCGGCCTGCAAAGCCGTATACACGGGTTCGAATCCCGTATCCACCTCCATTCCCGGATGCATTCGTGCAAACGTGGGTGTTTGGAACAGCATGGGCGATTGGCGCAGCGGTAGCGCGCTTCCCTGACACGGAAGAGGTCACTGGTTCGATCCCAGTATCGCCCACAGAAATCTAGAGCGGCAAAAACCCCCGGTAATGCGGGGGTTTTTTTGTGCCCTAATCTGTGGGCATGGAAACTCTTTTCTCAATTCTCCACGTCGTCACCGGCGTTTTCATCGTCGGCCCGATGGCGATCCTGCCGATGACGGGTCTTCGGTCCGTCCGAGCACGGGAAGCGGGGCAGGTGAATAATCTCACCAAGTCCATTTCCGTCTTCACCCTCCTGTCGCTCGTGGTGGTTCTGTTCGGATTCGCCCTGCTGGGCATGAGCGGTTACAGCTTCTCCACCACCTGGGTGCTGCTCTCCGTCATCCTGTACGCCATCGCGCTCGCACTCAACCTGTTCCTCGTCGTTCCCGCCCTGCGTCAGGCGGCGGAGAACATCATCGAGACGGCCGGCACCGGCGCCACCGGCAAAGTCGCGGGCTATTCCCGCATCGCGGCCGGTTCGGGTGTCGTGTCGCTCCTGCTCGTCGCCGTTGTCGTGCTGATGGTCTGGCGCCCCTAGCCGTATCCGACAAGAGGTGCCGCCCAGGTCCTTGTACACCTCGGGGCTCGGGCGTAGCGTGTCGGCCAAGGAGGTTTGCCATGCGGGCTTCAGAGGGAGATCGAATAATCATCCGCGGCAAGACGGTGGAGACACCCGACAGGCACGGCGAGGTGACACAGGTCAGGGGCGCCGACGGCGGGCCGCCCTACCTCGTCACGTTTGACGACGGTCATGAGAGCGTCGTCTACCCCGGGCCTGACTTCGTGATCGAAACCTCGCACGTGGTCTGATCCGGTACCGAGCACACGACGGGCCCCCGCTTCGGTGGGGGCCCGTCGTGTGCGCACGGCGCTTCGTCGACGGCCCGCACTGGACCTCGGCCGCCGTGCGCGCCGCTAAAGTTAAAGGGTCCGCAATAAACAGGGAGTTACACACGTGGTTGACGGCTTCGCGCTATTCACCGACCGATCCGTTGTCGCCATGCGCGTCAATGGCGAGCTGAAAGACCTGGCCGCCACGGTCGAGACGACGGACGTCGTCGAGCCGGTCACTATCGGCTCGCCCGACGGTCTCAACATTCTTCGCCACTCGGCGGCCCATGTACTCGCCCAGGCGGTACAGACGGTCAACCCGGCGGCACGCCTGGGTATCGGTCCGCCGGTCACCGACGGGTTCTACTACGACTTCGACGTCGAGGTGCCGTTCACGCCCGACGACGTGAAGTCGCTCGAAAAGGCCATGGACCGCATCATCCGTCAGGGGCAGCGTTTCGTGCGCCGCGTCGTCACGGATGACGAGGCGCGCGCCGAACTCGCCGCCGAGCCGTACAAACTCGAGCTCATCGGGCTGAAGGGCGGCACCTCGGCGACCGAGGCGGACGCCGCGGACGCGGGGGAGTCCGTGGAAGTGGGCGGCGCCGAGCTGACGATTTACGACAACGTCGACCCGAAGACGGGCGAGACGGTCTGGAAAGACCTCTGCCGCGGCCCGCACCTGCCCAACACCCGCATGATCGGCAACGGGTATTCACTCACCCGACTCGCCGCCGCCTACTGGCGCGGCTCCGAGAAGAACCCGCAGCTTCAGCGGATCTACGGCACCGCCTGGCCCACCAAGGACGAGTTGCGCGCGCACAAGACCCGCCTGGAGGAGGCCGCCAAGCGCGACCACCGCAAGCTCGGCGCCGAACTCGACCTGTTCAGCTTCCCCGACGAAATCGGTTCCGGCCTCGCCGTGTTCCACCCCAAGGGCGGAATCATCCGCCAGGAGATGGAAAACTATTCCCGCCACCGTCACACCGAGGCCGGCTACGACTTCGTGTACTCGCCGCACATCACCAAGTCGACCCTGTTCGAAACGTCCGGACACCTCGACTGGTACCGCGAGGGCATGTTCCCGCCGATGCACCTCGATGAGGAACGTGACGAGACCGGCCACGTGACCCGCCAGGGCGTCGACTACTACCTCAAGCCGATGAACTGTCCGTTCCACAACCTCATCTTCAAATCCAGTGGTCGCAGCTACCGTGACCTGCCGATGCGCATGTTCGAGTTCGGCTCCGTCTACCGCTATGAGAAGTCCGGTGTGCTCAACGGACTGACCCGGGTGCGCGGCATGACGCAGGACGACGCGCATATCTACACGACGCGTGACGGCATGAAGGAGGAACTCACCAGCACCCTCAACTTCGTGCTGCAGCTCCTCGCCGATTATGGTCTCAGCGACTACTACCTCGAGCTCTCCACCAGGGACCCGAAGAAGTTCGTCGGCAGCGACGACGCCTGGAACGAAGCCACGGAGACCCTGCGGGAGGTGGCCGAGGCATCCGGTCTCGACCTCGTCGCCGACCCCGGAGGCGCCGCGTTCTACGGCCCGAAAATCTCCGTGCAGGCGAAGGACGCCATCGGCCGCACCTGGCAGATGTCCACGATCCAGCTGGACTTCAACCTGCCGGAACGCTTCGACCTGGAATACACCGCCAACGACGGAACCCGCCAACGTCCCGTGATGATTCACCGCGCCCTGTTCGGTTCCATCGAGCGCTTCTTCGCGGTTCTCACCGAGCACTACGCCGGGGCGTTCCCGGTGTGGCTGTCCCCGGTTCAGGTCGTCGGGATTCCCGTCTCCGAGCAGTACGGAGACTTCCTCGACGGCGTCATCGCGTCGCTCAAAGCCGCGGGCGTTCGTGCCGAGGTCGACCACTCCGACGACCGCATGCAGAAGAAGATTCGCACGCACACCAAGGCGAAGGTGCCGTTCCAGCTCATCGTCGGCGAAGAAGACCAGGCGAACAACGCGGTCAGCTTCCGATTCCGCGACGGAACCCAGCTCAACGGTGTACCCGTCGCCGACGCGATCGCCCGCATCCTCGATGCGATCGAGACCCGCGCGCAGGTCGTGACCGCACCGGAATCCCTCGCGGCCGATGCCGGACAGGCGTGACATGACGGATGCCGACGGTATGGATCTCGACAACCCTCTCCTGGAAAGTTCCGCCGATTTCGCGGCCGTCCCCGACGCCTTTCAGCGCCTGTGGACGCCGCACCGCATGGTGTACATCCAGGACGGGCAACAGCCGCACCCCGACGACTGCCCGTTCTGCCTCGCACCGGCCATGGACGACGAGAAGGCGCTTATCGTGGCCAGGGGCACGTACGCCTACGTGCTGCTGAACCTGTTCCCCTACAACAGTGGTCACCTGCTCGTCTGCCCGTATCGGCACGTCGCAACGTATGACGAGGCCACGCCGGAGGAGGTAGCCGAGATCGGCAGCCTCACCCAGACGGCCATGCGCGTGCTCACCGAGGTGTCGAACTGCGACGGGTTCAACATCGGCATGAACCAGGGTCGCATCGCCGGCGCCGGCATCGCCGAGCACCTGCACCAGCACATCGTGCCGCGCTGGTCCCTCGACTCCAACTTTTTTCCCATCATCGCCGGCACCAAGGCCATCCCCAAGCTGCTCGGCGAAACGCGCCGCGAAGTCGCGGATGCCTGGCCACGCGACGAAGACTAGCTCCCCGCCCCGCGCCGGGGCCTCAAAGTTCTGACCCAAGGAATAGGATCATCAAATGACTGAAAACACCTCCTCCGAGCAGTTCGGATCCAGCCGCGTCAAGCGCGGCCTCGCCGAAATGCTCAAGGGCGGCGTCATCATGGACGTCGTCACCGCTGCCCAGGCCCGCATCGCCGAAGACGCCGGCGCCGTAGCCGTGATGGCGCTCGAACGCGTTCCCGCCGACATCCGCTCGCAGGGCGGCGTCGCCCGGATGAGCGACCCGGACCTGATCGACAGCATCATCGCCGAGGTCAACATTCCGGTGATGGCCAAGGCACGCATCGGCCACTTCGTGGAAGCGCAGATTCTTGAGGCGCTTGATGTGGACTACATCGACGAGTCCGAGGTGCTCAGCCCCGCCGACTACAAGAACCACATCGACAAGTGGAACTTCACGACGCCCTTCGTCTGCGGCGCGACAGACCTGGGTGAGGCGCTGCGCCGCATCACCGAGGGCGCGGCCATGATTCGCTCCAAGGGTGAAGCAGGCACCGGCGACGTCTCCGAAGCGACCAAGCATATCCGCACCATCAAGGGCGAGATTGCGCGGCTTTCGGCCATGAACAAGGACGAGCTGTACGTCGCCGCCAAGGAGCTGCAGGCACCGTTCGAGCTCGTCGCCGAGATCGCGGCAACCGGCAAGCTGCCCGTCGTGCTGTTCACGGCCGGTGGCGTGGCCACCCCCGCCGACGCGGCGATGATGATGCAGCTGGGCGCGGACGGCGTCTTCGTCGGCTCCGGCATCTTCAAGTCGGGCAACCCCGAGCAGCGTGCGGCCGCCATCGTGAAGGCCGTCGCCTTCTACGACGATGCCAAGGTCATCGCGGAGGTCTCGCGCGGACTCGGAGAGGCCATGGTCGGAATCAACGTCACCGACCTTGCGGCACCGCACCGCCTGTCCGAGCGCGGCTGGTAACCACCACCTTCATGACAGTTGCTACACCCGTCGGCGTGCTCGCGCTCCAAGGAGATTCTCGCGAACACGCCGACGTTCTACGTGCGCTCGGCGCCACCGTTGAACTCGTTCGTCGCCCGGAAGAACTCGCCCGCGTCAGCGGCCTGGTGATTCCCGGCGGCGAGTCGAGCGTCATCGACAAGCTCGCGCGCATGTTTGGTCTGTTCGATCCGCTCCAGGCCGCCGTGCGGGCCGGCCTGCCCGTCTACGGAACCTGTGCCGGCCTGATCATGCTCGCCGACACGGTGCTCGACGGCATGGCGGGACAGCAGAGCATCGGCGGCCTCGACATCGAGGTGCGCCGCAACGCCTTCGGTTCGCAGAACGATTCCTTCGAAACCGACCTGCACGTGCCGAGTCTGGGCGGCGTTCCCGTGCACGCCGCCTTCATCCGCGCACCCGTGGTCGAACGCGTCGGGCCCTCGGCCACGTCCCTCTCCACCCTCCCGGACGGTCGCTGTGTGGCCGTCGAGCAGGGGAACCTGCTCGGCACGTCCTTTCACCCGGAGATGACGGGCGAATTGCGCTTTCACGAGTATTTTCTGCGCAAGGTCGCCGCCGCGGCATTTCGTCGATAGGCCCTCTCGTCGATAGTGTCTATGAACGAACACTTTCGGTTACACCCTGGTGGGAAAAGAGTCAACGATGACGAAGTATGTGGCCCTGTTGCGGGGCATCAACGTGAATGGCATCACCATAGCCATGAGCGATCTGGCCGACCTGTTTCGTGAGCTCGGCTATACCGAGGTGCACACCATCCTCGCGAGCGGAAATGTGCTGTTCCGAACCGGAACCGGTCCCGTGGATTCCGACGAGGAGATCGACCCCAAGGTCGCGGCGGCCGAGGTCGCCGAGCACAAGGCGCTCATCGAGAGCGCGCTGCGCGAACGATTCGCGTACGAGGCCTACATTGTTCTCGTCGAGGTGGAGCGCCTCGACCGCATCATTCGCGCGTACCCCTTCGACGCGGATCGTGACGGCTGGCACTCCTATGTCATGTTCGCCTCGGACCCGGCCGCGCTGACCGAGCTGGCCGGACATGCCAGGGAGCTCGACGCGAACGAGGAACGGATCGAACTCGGTCACGGCGTGCTCTATTGGGAGGTACGCAAGTCGGTGGGTGTCAAGAGTCACTTCAGCAAGAAGAGCGGCAAACCCAAGTACCGCGAACTGACGACGAACCGCAACCTCAACACACTCAGCAAGCTCATCCACGCCGACAGCACCACCTGAGGGCACGCGCCCGGCCTCCGCGTGCTTCCGGCGGCCCCGGGCTAGAATAGGGGGCGCACCGCGGAGCCATGGTCACCGTCATTGAGTCACGCAGTCTGTGAGACATGCAGTCACTGATGACGCAGCACCGACGCAACGCTGATGCAGCACCGATAAGTAACGAACGATCGAACGAGCAACTCAACGGGAGATGTATGTCCGGGCATTCCAAATGGGCCACTACGAAGCACCAAAAGGCCGTCACCGACTCTCGCCGGGCCAAGGCCTTCGCGAAGCTCATCAAGAACATCGAGGTCGCGGCCCGCATGGGCGGGGCAGACCTGTCCGGTAACCCCACGCTCGTCGACGCCATCCAGAAGGCGAAGAAGACCTCCGTCCCCAACGACAACATCGATCGCGCCGTCAAGCGTGGTGCCGGGCTGTCGGGCGAGCAGGTCGACTACACGACCATCATGTACGAGGGCTACGCCGCGCACGGAGTGGCCATCATGATCGAGTGCCTCACCGACAACAAAAACCGTGCGGCCGCCGAGGTGCGCACCACCATGGCACGCAACGGCGGCCAGATGGCCGACCCGGGTAGCGTGGCCTACAACTTCCACCGCAAGGGCGTTGTGATCGTCAAGCACACCGAGGCGATCACCGAAGACGACATCATGCTCGCCGTGCTCGACGCGGGCGCCGAAGAGGTCATCGATGAGGGCGAAACCTTCGAAGTGATCTCGGAGGCCCACGATCTCGTGGCGACGCGTAGCGCGCTTCAGGCCGCGGGCATCGACTACGAGTCAGCGGACCTGGCCTTCGTGCCCTCCCTCAAGATCGAGGTCGACGTCGAAACCGCCCGCAAGGTGTTCCGATTGATCGACGCGATGGAAGACCTCGACGACGTTCAGAATATCTACAGCAACTACGACCTCTCGCCTGAGGTTCAGGCCCAGCTCCAAGCCGACTCCGAGTAACGCCGATGGCCGTCCGGGTGCTCGGAATCGACCCCGGCCTGACCCGGTGCGGCGTGGGCGTTGTCGACGTCGCGGGCAACCGTGCGGCACGCCTCGTTGACGTCACGGTGCTGCGCAGCGGCCTGGACCTGCCGCTGGAACAACGCCTGCTCTCGCTCGCCGAGGGACTGGCAGACATGCTCGACCGTCACAAACCGCAGTTCGTGGCCGTCGAGCGCGTGTTTGCGCAGAACAATGTGCGCACCGTGATGGGAACGGCGCAGATCAGTGGCGTCGCCCTGCTGCTCGCCGCCCAGCGCGGGCTTCCCGTCACCCTGCACACGCCAAGCGAGGTCAAGGCGGCCGTCACCGGCTACGGGTCGGCGGACAAGAAGCAGGTCGGCACCATGGTCGCCCGGATCCTCGGCCTCACCGAGATTCCCAAACCGGCGGACGCCGCGGATGCCCTCGCGCTCGCGATCTGCCACGCGTGGCGAACCGGAATCGCCGGCGGAACCCTGCCGACGAGCGGGACGGTGCACGATGGCGGTCCCGCAGAGCAGACTCGCGCCCAGAAAGCGTGGCGCGCCGCCGAGCGCGGCGCGTCGGCGTCGGTGGCGCCCCGTAGTCTTAAGCGGTGATCTCTTCCGTACGTGGCCTTGTCCTCTCCGCCGTTGGCTCCACGGTGGTGATTGAAATCGGGGGAGTGGGGCTGAGTGTGCAGGTGACACCGGCCACTGCCCTGTCCCTGCGCATAAGCGACGAAGCCAGCCTGCTCACGACGCTCATCGTCCGTGAGGATTCCCTCACCCTGTACGGCTTTCCGAGCAACGACGAGCTTGCGGTGTTCGAGTTGTTGGTGGGGGTGACGGGGGTCGGCCCGAAATCGGCGCTCGGCGTGCTGGCCGTGCTCAGTCCCGATCAGATCGCGCAGGCGGTGGCCGACGACGCCGACGGCGTGTTCCGCAAGGTCAGCGGCATCGGCCCGAAAACCGCGAAACTCATTGTGCTGAGCCTGGCCGGCAAGCTGACCATCACGGCTGCGACGCCGGTATCGACCCGGCCGGCCGGGTCGGCCTCCGTGGCGGCCAGCGTGCAGGCGGCCCTCATCGGGCTGGGCTGGTCGGAGCGGGTCGCGGCGGAGGCCGTCGAGGAGACGCTGCACACCCTGGACACGGCCGCCGATGCGGTGCCGCCGACGGTTGCCGCGGTGCTGCGCCTGGCCCTCGGACGGCTTGGCCCCGCGCAGAACCCGGGGCACCGGTCATGACGACCGATCCCGGAGTAGAGGTCACCAACCCGACGCTCGAGAGCGAAACCGAGCTGGCGTTCGAGGGTGCCCTGCGCCCGACGAGCCTGGGCGAATTCGTCGGCCAGCAGAAGGTTCGGGGACAGCTCCAGCTGCTGCTCACGGCCGCCACGATGCAGAATCGCGCCCCCGACCACATTCTGCTCGCCGGCCCTCCGGGACTCGGCAAGACCACCCTGGCGATGATCATCGCCTACGAGGGGAACCGTCCGCTGCGCATGTCGAGCGGTCCGGCGATTCAACACGCCGGCGATCTCGCGGCCGTGCTGTCGTCGCTCGTACCCGGAGAGGTCTTGTTCATCGACGAGATTCACCGCATGGCGCGCTCGGCCGAAGAGATGCTGTACCTGGCAATGGAAGACTTCCGCATTGACATCATGGTGGGCAAGGGCGCCGGAGCCACATCGGTTCCGTTGGAGCTGTCCCCGTTCACGCTCGTGGGGGCCACGACACGCTCCGGAATGCTCCCGAGCCCGCTCCGCGACCGCTTCGGCTTCACCGCCAACCTCGAATTTTATGCCGAGAGCGAACTCGAGCAGGTTCTGGGGCGGGCGGCGAAGCTGATCAATCTCCCGATCGGCAGCCGTGCCCTCGCCGAGATCGCCGGACGATGCCGCGGCACGCCCCGGATCGCCAATCGACTGCTCCGACGCGTGCGCGACTACGCCCTCGTGCACGGAGGCGACGCTGACCTCGCCGCAGTGCACGCGGCCCTGGAGCTGTACGACGTTGATGAAATCGGTCTCGATCGCCTCGACCGGGAGGTGATGAAGATCATCCTCACCCGTTTCGGCGGGGGACCGGTCGGCCTCAATACCCTGTCCGTTTCGGTCGGTGAAGAGTCCGAAACCGTCGAGGCTGTCGTGGAGCCCTTCCTCGTGAGGATAGGCTTCCTCACGCGCACCCCGCGCGGTCGGGTGGCGACGGGCGCAGCGTGGCGACATTTTGGTCTGAACGATCCTCAGGTCGCCCTCACCCTGGATGACCTATAATTCAAGTTGGCTCATTACGAGTCCCCACACAATCTTTGGCCCCACGGGCCGCAATCGGAAGGTCTAACAATTCTATGGATCCGTTGACACTCGTCATGCTTGCCGTACTGGCAATGCTCGTTTTCTTCATGTTCCGCAACGGTCGCAAGCGCAAGCGCGACCAGGAAGCACTGCAGGCCACCATGGTCGCGGGTGCTGACGTTATGACCAACTTCGGAATGTACGGCACCATCGTGTCGATCGACGAAGAAGAGAACAAGGTGGCGCTGCTGATCGCTCCCGGCACCATTGTGAATATCCACCGCCAGACGATCGCCCGCGTGGTTGAGCCCGTCGTGGCCGAGGACGACGACGATGATGATGAGGACGTTCTCGCAGAGAGCCCCGTCATCGAGTCTCTCGGCGAGCCCGAGTTCGGGCAGCGCGTCGACAGTGACGACACAGACAACCAGCCCAAAAAGGGCGACGCGTAACAAAACCCCTCACCGTGCCCACGCCTCCTGGCGTGGGCACGAGCATAGAAAGCTGAGTTCAAGGTGGCTAAGTCGTCTCCGGCCAAGAAGGCCTGGCGTTCCCTGACATGGCTTGGCGTGATTATCGTCGGCCTCATTGCGTTCAACGCCGTTGGCGCTTTCAACGGGAACGGGTCATGGTCACCCAAGCTCGCGCTCGACCTCGAGGGCGGCACGCAGATCATCCTCGAACCCAAAGTTGAGGCCGGGGAATCGGTCTCGCAAGAGCAGCTGAACCAGGCCGTGTCGATCATCCGGCAGCGCATTGACTCCGCGGGCGTCTCCGAGTCGGAGATCAATACCCAGGGCGGCCAGAACATTGTGGTGTCGATCCCCGGAACGCCGGACGACGCCACGATCAACCGCATCGAATCCTCGGCAAAGCTCGAATTCCGTTCCGTGCTCGTTGCCGGAGCCCCGACCTCCGCTTCCGCCGGCGCCGACGGAACCGCCACGCCCGCGCCCGAGACCACCGTCGACCCGAACCTGTCGACGACGCCGTCCGTGGAACCCACCGACGGAAGCGACCTCAACTACGTCACCCCGGCGCTGCAGGCCCAGTACGACGCCTTCGACTGCGCCAACATCGACACCAACAACGTCGCCCCCGCCGCCGAGCCGCTGATCACCTGCGAGGCGGATGGTTCCGCCAAGTACATCCTCGGCCCGGTTGAGGTGGACGGGGCGAACATCTCCGACTCCACCAACGGCCAGGAGGTCGGCCAGAGTGGCACGCCCACCGGCCAGTGGGTCGTCAACATCGAGTTCAACGGCAAGGGTGCCGACGATTTCCTCGCCGTTTCCAGCCGCCTGATCGCGCTGCAGAGCCCGCAAAACCAGTTCGCCGCCGTGCTCGACGGGCAGGTGATCACCGCTCCACGTGTTCTCGGGGTGACAGACGCCCCGCAGATCACCGGTGACTTCGACCAGGAATCCTCCAAGGCCCTCGCCGACCAGCTCAAGTTCGGCGCGCTGCCGATCAGCTTCAACGTGCAGAGCCAGGACACGATCAGCGCAACGCTCGGTTCGACGCAACTCGTCAACGGGCTGATCGCGGGCCTGATCGGGCTCATCCTCGTGGTGATGTATTCGCTCGCCCAATACCGCCTGCTCGGGTTGGTGACGGTCGCCTCGCTCGGAGTCGCCGCGATCATCACGTACCTGTTGATCACGATCCTGTCGTGGCGGGAAGGCTACCGCCTCTCACTGGCCGGTGTCGCCGGACTCATCGTGGCCATCGGGATCACGGCCGACTCCTTCATCGTGTACTTCGAACGTGTGCGCGATGAACTCCGAGACGGTCGTGGCCTCGAATCGTCCGTCGAGGCCGGTTGGAAACGGGCCATCCGCACGATCATCGCCTCGGACGTCGTCAACTTCCTCGCGGCCGCGGTGCTCTTCGTCCTCGCCGTCGGCAACGTGCGTGGCTTCGCCCTCACCCTCGGGCTGACCACCGTGGTCGACCTCATCGTCGTCGGCCTATTCACCCACCCCATGCTGCAGCTCATCGCGCAGACGCGTTTCTTCAACGAGGGACACAAACTGAGCGGACTCGACCCGAGGGCGCTCGGCGCCGTTTACCGTGGCCGCGCACGTTTCGTGCCGTCGGTGGCCGTTCCCGGCACCAAGTCCGCGTCGTCCAGCCGGGAAGCGGCGAAACGACAGACCATCGCAGAGCGAAAGGCCGCAGACCTCGTTGGCGCCTCGCAGGATTCGTCGACCGACGGGAAGGATTCCTAATGGCCAGCTTCTCCAAGTTTGGAAATGACCTCTATACCGGGGAACGCTCGCTCAATATTGTGGGCCGACGCAAACTCTGGTACCTGATCGCCGCCGCCCTGATCCTCATCGCCGTCGTCGGTCCCTTCGCGCGCGGCGGGTTCCAGTTCGGAATTGAGTTCACCGGAGGCAGCGAATTCGTCGTCTCCAACGTTGCCACGCAGGACCAGACGACCGCCACGGATGCCGTGTCCAGCGTGGTTCCCTCCGCCGTGGCGAAGGTCTCGACAGTGGGTGCCACGGAGATCCGGGTGCAAACCGATCAGCTCACGAGCGAGGACAACCGCGCCGTTCGCGCCGCGCTCGGCACGGCATACGACGTTCCGGCCGCCGATGTGACCGCGTCGTTCATCGGGCCGTCCTGGGGCAAGGACATCACCGGTCAGGCGCTGCGTGCACTGGTCGTCTTCCTCGTGCTCGCCGGAACGGTCATGGCGATCTACTTCCGCACCTGGAAGATGTCCATCGCCGCCATGGTGGCGCTGCTGCACGACCTGGTGATCACGGCCGGTATTTACGGCCTCACCGGGTTCGAGATCACACCGGCGGCCGTCATCGGCTTCCTGACCATTCTCGGATACTCCCTGTATGACACGGTCGTCGTCTTCGACAAGATCCGTGAGAATACTAGCGAAGACGGTCCCGGCTCGCTGCGCACGTTCGCCGATTCGGTCAACCTCGCGGTGAACCAGACGCTTGTGCGGTCCATCAACACCTCGGTGGTCGCCGCGCTTCCGGTCGCATCCATTTTGTTCATCGGCGCGTTCGTGCTGGGCGCCGGCACCCTGCGGGACATTTCCCTCGCGCTGCTCATCGGCATCCTCGTCGGAACGTATTCGACGATCTTCATTGCCGCGCCGCTCTACGCGCAACTGCGCACCCGCGAGCCCGCGACGCGCAGGCGGGATAAGAAGGCCCTCGCCGCGAAGGCCCACGCTTCGTCGTCGGACGCTCCCGCATCCGACGCCTCGGTGACCCGCGAAGTGGACGCCTGAGCCTACGCACCGGGGTGAGAAACGGGGCCGCCCGCTGCCGCGTTTCTCAGATCGACCTCATTCGGACATAATTGGGATACACCGTTGTGGTCGAACGGTCGAAAAGCCCTCCGGCCCAGGATTGAGGTGAAGCGATGACGGATACCACCACACCGTCCCCGGCCTCTTTGCGGCGCCTGGTTCCGCGCATCTTCTCCCGCGCCCAGCCGGTCGGGGCCGTCGATACCCTCATCAAGACGGTGCGACTCCACCACCCCAAGGTCGATCTGTCGATCATCGAACGCGCGTACGTCACCGCCGAGCATGCCCACGAGGGCCAGGTCCGGCGCAGCGGCGAACCGTACATCACGCACCCGGTGGCCGTCGCCCAAATTCTCGCCGACCTCGGCATCGGAACCAAGACCATCGCCGCGGCCCTGCTGCACGACACCGTCGAAGACACGGCGTACACGCTCGACCAGCTGCGCGCCGACTTCGGTGACGAGATCACCATGCTCGTCGACGGAGTCACCAAGCTCGACAAGGTGAAGTACGGCGACTCGACCCAGGCCGAGACCGTGCGCAAGATGATCGTCGCGATGTCGAAAGACATCCGCGTGCTCATCATCAAACTCGCCGACCGGCTGCACAACGCACGCACCTGGGGTTTCGTTCCCGCCGCCTCCGCCGTGCGCAAGGCCACGGAAACCCTCGAGATCTACGCCCCGCTCGCGCACCGGCTGGGCATCCAAACGATCAAGTGGGAACTCGAAGACCTGTCCTTCGCGGTGCTGTACCCCAAGCTGTACGCCGAGATCGAGAGCCTCGTTCGCCAGCGCACGCCGCAACGTGAAGAGTTCGTGCAGCAGGTCATCGACACCATCAACGACGACCTGAAGGCTGCACGCATTCGTGGCAAGGTCGCCGGACGCCCGAAGCAGTATTACTCGATCTACCAGAAGATGGTGGTTCGCGGTCGCGACTTCGACGAGATATACGACCTTGTCGGCATCCGGGTGCTCGTCAATTCCGTGCGTGACTGCTACGCCGTGCTCGGGTCCATTCACGCGCGCTGGACGCCGCTGCCCGGTCGTTTCAAGGACTACATCGCCACCCCGAAATTCAACCTGTACCAGTCGCTGCACACGACGGTGATGGGGCCGAGCGGTCGCCCGGTCGAGATTCAAATTCGTACCCAGGAGATGCACCAGCGGGCCGAGTTCGGTGTTGCCGCGCACTGGAAGTACAAGGAACAAGTCAACGGCAAGAGCTCCGGCGTCGGCCCGAAGAGCGACACCGACATGGCTTGGCTCGCGCACATTTCGGACTGGCAGGCCGAGACCGCCGACCCCGGCGAATTCCTCGACTCGCTGCGCTACGAAATCGGTGCGAAAGAGGTGTATGTGTTCACCCCCAAGGGTCGCGTGATCGGTCTTCCGTCCGGTGCGACGCCCGTGGACTTCGCCTATGCGGTGCACACCGAGGTGGGCCACCGCACCATGGGTTCCAAGGTCAACGGTCGCCTCGTGCCGCTCGAGAGCTCACTCAACACCGGCGACGTCGTGGAGGTCTTCACGTCGAAGAACCCCGACTCGGGCCCGAGCAAGGACTGGCTCGGTTTCGTCAAGAGTCCTCGCGCGCGCAATAAGATCCGCCAGTGGTTCACGAAGGAGCGTCGGGACGAGGCGATCGAGCAGGGACGCGACGCCATTGCCCGCGCCATGCGCAAGCAAAACCTTCCGCTGCAGAAACTCATGAACCAGGACTCCTTCGCCGAAGTCGCCGCGGTCATGAAATACGAGGACGTTTCCGCCCTCTACGCCGCCGTCGGTGAGGGCCACGTGTCCACGCAGTCCGTGCTCGAGAAGGTTGTCTCCTCGATTCAAACGGTCGAGGAGAGTGACGTCAGTGACTTTCCGGTGGCGCCGCGCGGGCACACCCAGGCACCGCGCACGAGCGATTCCGGGGTGCTGGTTCGCGGGGCGCCGGACATCCTGGTCAAGCTGGCCCGATGCTGCACGCCCGTTCCGGGCGACAAGGTCGTCGGTTTCGTCACCAGGGGTGCCGGAGTATCGGTGCACCAGGCCTCGTGCCACAACGTGCAGTCGCTGCTGAAAGAACCCGAGCGCATGATCGACGTGGAGTGGGCGCCGACGTCGAAGAGCCTGTTCCTCGTGCACATCCAGATTGAGGCGCTTGACCGGTCCGGGCTGCTGTCTGATGTGACACGTGTGCTGTCCGAGCACCACGTGAACATCCTGTCGGCGACCGTCAACACGTCAAGCGACCGCCTCGCCATCAGTCGGTTCGTCTTCGAGATGGGGGACACCACGCACCTCGACCGGGTGCTCAACGCCGTTCGTCGCATCGACGCCGTCTACGACGTGTATCGCGTGAGCGACGGCTAGGGAATCCTGCTGGGCGAATCGAGCCGCCACCCGGTCGAGCTGCGCGAGCGCACGCGATCGGTGCGGTCCCGGTCTCGCGGTGCATGCCCGTCGGGCCTCGCCCACGTCACGGTACCCGCCGTATCGCAGCAGGGCCCACAGCACGCTCGTCAGGTCACCGTGCTGCAGCGAGGGGTCGCACAGCGCGGGGTTCCACAGTGCCAGGTCGACGACGGTGCGCAGCGGCGTGGTGACACGCAGCCCGCCGAGTGACTGGACATCGAACTCCGAACACACCACCTCCCTGATGTGCACACGTGTCGAGGGCAACACGTGCGCGCGAGCACGCACGTCGACGCACAGCTCGTGCTCCCGGGGCTCGGCCGCGAACCCGTACACCCAGGCCGCACTGGCGCGTTCGACAATGCCCCGTGCGGGCACGAGCGGGGCCAGCGACGCCGCGCGCAGGGAGGGGCCGTCGATCTGGTCGATGGGACACCAGCACGCGCCGAGGGGGAAGACCTCGCCGTCGAGGCCGGCGCACATCAGTTCGGCGAGCGGAAGGTCATCGGGACGGTGGCTCGGAGCCACGGCCGCGGCAAGTCGATGCGTCATAGACGCAGAATGCCGCCCCTGCCCGGTTCACGTCGCGCGGCGAGGTGAACCTGTGCAGAAACGGCATTCTGACCGCCTGTGGAGGGCGGGTGCTGACGCTACTGGGCGATTGCCTTGAGCCATGCCTTACGTGCCTCGAGGGCCTCGGTGGCTTCGGCGATGGCGGCCACGTCCTTGCTCGCCTCCGCCTTCTCCAGTGCAACCTCGAGCTTCGCGATGGCGTCGTTCAGCTGACCGGCCAGACCCTCGGTACGGGCCTTGGTCTCCGGGTTGTTGCGCTTCCAGTGGTCCTCGTCGAGCTTGCGCACGACGGCCTCCACCTTGCGGAGACGATCTTCGATCGGCTTGACCTGGTCGCGGGGAACCTTGCCGATCGCATCCCACTTGCGCTGGATCGTGCTCAGCTCCGTGCGAGCCTTGACGCGGTCCGTGACGGTCAGCAGCGTCTCTGCATCGGTCAGGAGCTCCAGCTTGAGGACGAGGTTGGCATCGTGCTCCTCGTTGTCGATCGCCTCGACCTCGGACTTCGCGGAGTAGAGCACGTCGCCGGCTGCCTTGAACTTCGCCCACATGGCGTCGTCCTGCTTCTTGCCGCTGCGCCCGGCCTTCTTCCACTCCTCAAGCAGGTTGCGGTACGCGGAGACGCCGTCGGCGCCCTTGTCCGCGAGTGCCTCCGCCTGCTCGATCAGACCCTGCTTGCGGGTGCGAACGTCCTTGTGGGCGCTGTCCAGCTCGGCGAAGAACGCCTTGCGGTTCTGCTCGATGATGGTGCGCGCGGCGCGGAATCGCTTCCACAGGTCGTTTGCCTCACCCTTGGGAATGCGCGGAGCGTCGTGCTGGTGTGCCTGCCACTTGGCGAACAGGGCGTCGAGGGCGGCGCTGGTCTGCTTCCACTGCGTCTTGGCGGGGTCCTCGGCGGCGAGCCGCTCTGCCTCGTCGACGATGGCGGTGCGCTCGGCGAGGGAGGCGGCGGCGGCCGCCTTCGTCTCGACGTTCTGCTGCTCGGTGAGCTCGGTCACGGTTCCGCCGAGGGCCGAGAGACGCTCGGCGAGGGCGGCGAGGTTGCCGACGGCGTTGGCGCTGGCGACCGCCGTCGTGAGGTTCGCGACCGACTTTGCGACGTCGGCGGCGGGGGCGCCGCCCTTGGCGCGCTGCTCCAGCAGCGTCACCTGGCCGTTGAGTTCTACGTATTTGCGCTCAAAATACGCGAGTGCTTCTTCGGGAGTGGCGTCGGGATACTGGCCGACGGCGCGCTCGCCCGCGGCTTCACGGACGTAAACCGTGCCGGTTTCGTCTACGCGACCCCATGGTTGCTGATCTGTCGTAGTCAAGAGGCTCACCTTGCTGCTTTCGTTGTGGGTCCCGGAGGGGATTAATACATACTGCGCTAAGCCTATTGCAAGCCTGAGCCCGGATTGCGTGTTCCTACTGAACCGTTATGCCGGTAATTGTGGTGGGAACCGCGGGGGGACCGTCTGCCTTACCGTCGCCGGTGCCGGCATCCGTGATCTTCACCTTGAGCTGGTCGAGCCCGCTGGTGACTTTTCCGATCACCGAGTAGCCGCCGGCCGTGTCGGCACCGATGGTCGTGTCCTCGTAGACGATGAAGAACTGGCTGCCCTGGCTGAAGGCGCTGTCGCCCTGACGCGCCATGGCGAGCGTGCCCGCGGGGTACACGTTGTCGACCGGGGCATTCTCCACCGGGCCGTAGCGGTACTCGGGGCCGCCGCTGCCGTCGCCGTTCGGATCGCCGCACTGCAGCACGAAGAATCCGTCGTTCGTCAGTCGGTGGCAGGTTGTGCCGTCGTAGAAGCCGCTCTGCGCGAGCGAAATCGTGGACGACACCGCCTGCGGGGCCGCGGCGCCGTCGAGCTCGATGCCCAGGTCCACGTCGTTGAGGGTCAGCGTTCCCGACCAGGTGCGTCCCTCGGCGATGGTGCTCGGGGGGACATCTCCGCTGCTTTCGACCGTTGCCGGGCTGGGTGTGGCCGTCGCGGACGAGTCGGCGGCGGCCGAATCGGTGGGTTCGGGCGAGCCCGGACCACCGTTGAAATAGAACACTTGCGCGACAACGAGCAGGGTCACGACCACCACGAGTCCCGCACCGGCCAGGATGTTGTCCCGAACCCGGCGCTTCTGCTGGTGTCCGTTGACGTCCCGGCGCGCCTGGTATGCCCGTGTACGGGCTCGAGACGCGCGCGCTTCGCGCTCGTGCTTGTAATTCTGTGCCACTGCGATCCTCCAGATAGCTGGGAACGTCGGTCCTGCGGCTCCACGCGAGCCTCGTAGAACTCTACGCACAAACTACGCTGGAGGAATGTCGGATGCTCAACCGGGTCTGCGCACGGGCGCGACCCCCCTCGCCGTACGAATGCGCCCGAAAACTCTCGACGAAGTAGCCGGTCAGCGTCATTTGCTCACCCCGGGTTCACCCCTCGTGAGCCTCGCGAGCGATAAGTCGGGGGAGCAGGGTTCGGTATCCGTGATTCTTTGGGGACCTCCCGGCACCGGAAAGACCACGCTCGCGCAGGCCATCGCGCACAGCTCCGGCCGCCGCTTCGTGGAGCTGTCGGCCGTGACCGCGGGGGTGCGCGACGTGCGCCAGGTGATGGAGGAGGCGCGCACCAGCCGCGACCTCTACGGGCTGTCCACCGTGCTCTTCCTCGACGAGATTCACCGCTTCTCGAAGGCGCAGCAGGACGCTCTGCTTCCCGGAGTCGAAAACGGCGTCATCATTCTTGTGGCGGCCACCACGGAGAACCCGTCGTTCTCGATCATTTCCCCGCTGTTGTCCCGGTCCCTTCTCCTCACCCTGGAGACCCTCGGCGACGACGACCTGGGTGTGGTGGTCGATCGTGCCGTCACCGACCCCCGCGGTTTGGCGGGCCGCTTCGATCTGGAGCCGGAGGCACGCGACGCCATCATCCGGCTCGCGTCGGGGGACGCGCGGCGCGCCCTCACGGCGCTTGAGGCGGCATCCGTGTCGGCGGCGAGCACGCTCACGGCCGACGACGAGACCAGGCCGGTCATCACCACGGAGATCGTGTCCCTCGCGGTCGATCGGGCCCTGCTGCGGTACGACCGCAACGGCGACGAGCACTACGACGTGATCAGCGCCTTCATCAAATCGGTGCGGGGGAGCGACGTCGACGCGGCCCTGCACTACCTGGCGCGCATGATCGAGGCCGGGGAAGACCCCCGCTACATCGCCCGGCGCATCATCATCCTCGCCTCCGAAGACATCGGCATGGCGGATCCGCAGGCCCTCGTGATCGCGGTCGCCGCCGCCGACGCCGTGCAGCTGATCGGCATGCCGGAGGGGCGGATCCCGCTGGCTCAGGCGGTCGTGCACCTCGCGACCGCCCCCAAATCGAACGCCGCCTACATGGCACTCGACAAGGCGATCGCCGACATCCGCTCCGGAAAGATGGGCCGGGTACCCAAGGGCATGCGCGACGCGCACTACCCGGGCGCCAAACGCCTCGGACACGGCAAGGGCTACGTGTACCCGCACGATGACGCCCTCGGGGTCGTGACCCAGCAGTACCCGCCCACTGAGCTCACCTCAACGCGGTACTACGAACCAACCGAGCACGGTCATGAACGTGAAATTTCGGCCAGGCTCGCCAAGTTGCGTCGAATCGTGCGTGGCCGATAGCCGGCGCCTGATGCGTCGGCGCGGCGCGGGCGAGGCAGCTCCTGTGGTAGCCTGAACCTTGCCTACAACTGGTTTTGGCATGCGGCTGCGTCCGATTCCAGTTTGAATGGGATTGCCCTGTAGCCGGGCCCCCTGGCAAACACCCCTCTGATCTCCCATGACGCCTGCGCCTCTTGAGCGCGGCGCCCTGGTATTCCCTTGTTGAGTCCGATTGAAAGGAAACCGTGTCTACAAAGTCACGTACCCGCAGTAAGACCCGCCTGTCGCGCGCGCTGGGCATTGCCCTCACGCCAAAGGCAGCCCGCTTCCTCGAGAAGCGCCCCTATGCACCGGGTGAGCACGGCCGTACCAAGCGCAAGACCGACTCGGACTACGCCGTCCGCCTGCGCGAGAAGCAGCGTTTGCGTGCCCAGTACGGCATCCGCGAAGCCCAGCTCAAGATTGCCTTCGAGCAGGCTCGTCGTCGTCAGGGACTGACCGGTGAGAACCTGGTTGAGATCCTCGAGACCCGTCTCGACGCCCTTCTCGTGCGCTCCGCCATTGCCCGCACCACGGCTCAGGCTCGCCAGATGATCGTGCACCGTCACATCCTCGTTGACGGAGAGCTCGTTGACCGGCCCTCCTTCCGCGTGAAGCCGGGCCAGCTCATGCACGTCAAGGCTCGTAGCGAGGGCATGGAGCCCTTCCAGGTTGCAGCCGCCGGCGGACACGTCGACCTGCTCCCCAAGCTTCCCGCGTACCTCGAGGTTGAACTCGACAAGCTGCAGGCCCGCCTCGTGCGCGCCCCGAAGCGCGTCGAGATCCCCGTGACGTGTGAAGTTCAGCTCGTCGTTGAGTATTACGCGGCCCGCTAGCATCACCTGAATTAAGCTAAAGGGCGGATCACCTCCGGGTGGTCCGCCCTTTTTCTGTCCCCGGACACCGTCCGCGGCCGGGCAGGGGCGCCCATTCGGGTCGGCAGGCCGACCGCGTCCCGGCGAGAGTGAACTTAGACCGCTACTCTTAACGCAGCACCGTTTGCGATAGGTGCCGCCCATCAAAACTCAAGGGAGCATCTGTGAAAAACTTCATCTGGCTGGTTGTAGGTGTCGCCGCCGGTTTCGTCGTCGCCCACGAGGTGAACAAGTCGCAGCAGGGCAAGCAGTTCTTCACCGACCTTGACGCCAAGGCGCGCGAGTTCGGGGAGGCCATCTCGGATGGCTACCGTCAGCGCGAGGCCGAGCTTCACGCGGCGCTCGGCGACGCCGACGAGGCGACGGCCCGGTAGCTCCTCGCTCGCCACACACTTTCGCTATTCACGCACCACCAAGGCTACGGACACCATGCAGACTGCCGACATTCGCGGGCGCTGGCTCGACTTCTTCGCTGATCGCGGACACACGGTTGTGCCGTCCGCCTCCCTGGTGAGCGACGACCCCACCCTCCTCTTCACCGTTGCCGGCATGGTCCCGTTCGTGCCGTACCTCACCGGACTCGTGCCGGCGCCGTACAAGCGCGCCACAAGCGTGCAGAAGTGCATCCGCACCAACGACATTGAAGAGGTCGGCAAGACACCGCGCCACGGCACGTTCTTCCAGATGAACGGAAACTTCTCGTTCGGCGACTACTTCAAGGAAGAAGCCATCGGCTTTGCCTGGGAACTGTTGACCACCCCCGCGAACCAGGGCGGTTACGGGTTTCGCGAAGCCGACCTGTGGGTCACGATCTACCTCGATGACGATGAGGCGTTCCGGTACTGGCGGGCGCTCGGAGTTCCCGAGAACCGCATCCAGCGCCTCGGCATGGAATCGAACTACTGGTCCACCGGCCAGCCCGGCCCGGCCGGCCCCTGCTCCGAGATTTTCTTCGATCGCGGCCCCGCCTACGGCGCCGACGGCGGACCTGCGACCGACGACGACCGTTACGTGGAGATCTGGAACCTCGTCTTCATGCAGTACCTGCGCGGCGAGAGCACCGGCAAGAGCGACTTCCAGATTCTCGGCGAACTTCCCAAGAAGAACATCGACACCGGCATGGGACTCGAACGCGTCGCGTTCCTCAAGCAGGGTGTCGAGAACATGTACGAGATCGACCAGGTTCGCCCGGTTCTCGATCGCGCCGCAGCCCTGTCCGGCCGTCGCTACGGCGCCGACCATGACGACGACGTGCGGATGCGCATCGTCGCCGACCACGTGCGCTCGTCCCTCATGCTGATGAGCGACGGTGTCATGCCGTCCAACGAGGGCCGCGGCTACATCCTGCGGCGCCTGCTTCGTCGCAGCATCCGCGCCATGCGCCTGCTCGGCGTCGATTCGACCAGCCTCCCGGAGCTGCTCCCGACCTCGCGTGACGCCATGATGTCTTCCTACCCGGAGGTCTTCACCGACTTCAGCCGCATCAGCCAGGCCGCGTACTCCGAGGAGGAGACGTTCCTGCGCACGCTGGCCAGCGGCAGCGCTGTTCTGGACCTCGCCGTGGCGAAGACCAAGACCGCGAACAAGACCGAGCTGGCCGGTCCGACCGCCTTTCTACTGCACGACACCTACGGTTTCCCCATCGAGATCACGCTCGAAATCGCGCAGGAAGCCGGCCTCAGCGTGAACCGCGAGGCCTTCGACACGCTCATGACGAAGCAGCGCACCATGGCCAAGGCCGATGCGAAGTCGAAGAAGACGCACCTCGCCGACCTCGGCGTGTACAGCGCCTTCCGCGCCGCCGGTGAGACCCTGTTCACCGGCTACGACGAGATGCAGCACGAGTCGAGCGTGCTCGGACTCATCGTCGACGGCATGTCAGTGACGAGCGCCGTGGCCGGCGAAACCGCCGAGGTCATCCTCGCCGAGACGGCCCTGTGGGCAGAGTCCGGCGGGCAGGATGCCGACGCCGGCCTGATCGTGGGTGCCGGGTATGAGCTTGAGGTGCTTGATGTGCAGAAGCCCGTCAAGGGACTGATCAGCCACACCGTCACCGTGCGCTCCGGTGAGGTCGGAGTCGGAGACCAGGCGACCAGCATCGTCGACTCGGACTGGCGACGCGGCGCCCGGCAGGCGCACTCCGGCACGCACGTGCTGCACGCGGCACTGCGTCAGGTGCTCGGCCCGAACGCGCACCAGTCGGGTTCGTACAACAAGGCGGGTTTCTTCCGCCTCGACTTCTCCTGGAACCAGGCGCTCTCGCCGGCGACGCGGAGCGAGATCGAAGAGATCTCCAACAACGCCATCCGCGACAACCTTCCCGTCACCACCCGCGAACTGCCGCTCGACGAGGCGAAGGCGCTCGGGGCCATGGCCCTGTTCGGTGAGAAATACGGTGATCGGGTGCGCGTCGTCGACATCGGCGGCCCCTGGTCGCGTGAGCTCTGCGCCGGAACGCACGTTTCCAGCAGCGCCGAGATCGGCATGATCAACCTCACCAGTGAGGCATCCGTCGGATCGACGAACCGTCGCGTCGAGGCGCTCGTCGGCCTCGAAGCCTTCCGTGACCTCGCCACCGAGCGAGCCCTCGTCTCCCAGCTCACCGCGAGCCTGAAGACGCCGCGGGAAAACCTGCCGGAACGCATCGGCGAGCTGGTGCACAACCTCAAGTCGGCCGAGAAGAAGATCGCGGCCTTCGAGTCCCGTGCCCTCACCGAACGCGTGCCCGCGTTGGTGTCCGCCCAGACCCGCGCCGGATCGGTCACTCTCGTGGCGAAGGACCTCGGCGTGCTGAACTCCGCAGACGACGTGCGCATGCTCGTGACCGCCACGCGGGAGCGACTGGGCGCAGACCCGGCCGTCGTCGCACTCGCGGCCACGGTCGGCGAGAAGCCCGTGGTCATCGTGGCCACCAACCAGGCGGCCCGTGACGCCGGTCACAAGGCCGGCGCGTTGGCCAAGCAGGTGGCGGGAATCCTCGGCGGCGGCGGAGGCGGCAAGGACGACCTCGCGCAGGGCGGCGGAGTGAACACGAAAGCCATCCCGGCGGCCCTCGCCGCGGTGCTCTCCACCGTCTCGCGCTAAGTCATGCGGTCGGGTGTGCGGATCGGAGTCGACGTCGGCAAGGTTCGAATCGGGGTGTCTCGCAGCGACAACCACGGCATGCTGGCCATGCCGGTGGAAACCGTGAGTCGCGACGCGGACGGGC
>Ga0307487_1000507_pt1 | contig 30464 bp, 23 predicted proteins | sample CBIW12metaG_FD_203665 | JGI IMG/M metagenome (GOLD analysis project Ga0307487, IMG submission 203665) | Sea-ice brine microbial communities from Beaufort Sea near Barrow, Alaska, United States - CBIW 1.2 | ecosystem: Environmental > Aquatic > Marine > Coastal | place: USA: Alaska | collected... | reverse complement strand
CGTCAGCTTGCGCGCCAGGTAGAAACGAGTTTTGAACAGGCGTACCAGCTCCCGGGCTATGTCCGCATGGGCGACCAGGGTGCTGGCAATGTAAGGCAGCTCGAAGCCGAGCCGGATCTGTTTTAAATAGCGCGCGTAGGCGCGTAGCAAAGCCACATCGCGCCAGGGCATTCGTGCCAGGAGCACCAATCGATTGAAGCCGTCATTCTCTGCGGCACCCCGCCAGGTTTGCTCGAAGGCATCACGAAACAGATCGTTGACCTCATGAATATCCAGCTCACGGTCCAGCGCAAAGGTAAACTCGAAATCGTGAATCCAGAACTCTTCTCCGTCGTGCCTTTTAAAACTGAACGGGAATTCGCCCATCACCCGCAAACCCAGATTTTCCAGAATCGGCATCACATCGGACAGGGGCAAAGGCTCACCCAGATGGTAAATCTTGCAATGCAACACCCCCGCCTTCTGGGATAGAGGTTGATAAAAACTCATAGCCAGAGGACTTTCGGTAGTCAACGACAGGAGGTGTTCCATGTCCACGACACCGCTGGCGGCGTTGAAGCGTTCGGCATAGCCCGCAGGAAAGCCGTCGGCAAAGTCCTCGAGCACCGCTGTCGCAGTAGCCTCACCGAGACTCTCGTTCAGACGGTCACTGAAATCATCGTGCCAGTCACGACAGACACGGATGATGTCCTGTTCGATTTTCAGCGGATCCACTACCAGCTTCCGCTTGGGGTCGACACTCAGAATAAACTGGGTACGAGCCAGCACCGACTCAGAGAAGTAGGTCCAGAACTCACAGTCACTGGCCTGTAAACGCTCCCTAAGAACCCCTTCAATCTTCAGTCGAATTTCAGTGGAATAGATTTCCCGTGGCACATAGACCAAACAATAGTAGAAACGGCCGTAGTTGCCGCTGCGCAGGAACACACGAATCTGGTTACGCTCCTGAATCTGCACAATACTCAAGGCGGTGTCGCGCAACTCTCCCTCGGACATCTGGAACAAATCATCGCGGGGCAACACCTGCAAGACCTGATCCAGCTCTTTGCCAAGATGGCTGTGTGAGGTAAAACCAGACGCGGTGCGCACAGCTGCCACCTTTTGCCGCAAATGCGGAATACGCTCCACCGTATCGGCGTAGACACGGGAGGTATAGAGACCCATAAAACGATGCTCGACGAGCACCTTGCCCTTGTCATCAACCTCACGAATGGATACATAGTCCGGATAAGCAGGCCGATGCACCTTGCTCGATTGCGAAGCCTTGGCAAAAGACAGCAATACCGGTGCACGCAGATAATCCACAACCTTGTCTGGCAGACCAGTCAACGATTCATCACGCGGATTGAGTGCCAGAACCCCCAGACAATGATCCGGTAAAATGCCTAGCTGCTGGCTTTTCAACCCTTCGTTGATGCTGAAGCGTTCATAACCAAGAAAGGTGAAATGGTCATCCAGCAACCAGGCAATGAACGCCTCACATTCCTTGCGCTCGGCAGCCGGAAAAAATCCGAACTTCTTACTTTTGAGCGACTTCATAAGCGCCCGAGCCTGCTCTCCCATTGCAGCAAAATCCACGACAGCAGCCCGCACGTGACTGAGCACCTCCCCCAGCGATGTGGCTACGCGCTTGAGCTCAGCTGCACTGGCGCAGCGATCAATCTCGATGTACATGACCGACTCGAACTGTGCCTGAGTCGACTTGCTATGTGGATCGAGAACACTTTCGAGCACGCCCTCGCTGTTGCGCTTTACTGCCATAACGCTGTTCTGCAGCGTATGGATGGCATAGCCCTGTCGGTTGAGCAGCATCCGTACAGAATCAACTAAAAAAGGTGAGTCACGGTGTAGAATCTCAACCACCGAATGGGTCGATTGCCAGCCATGCTGTTGGATGTCAGGATTGAAAACCCTCAGCTTTTCGCCCTGCCCGTCATAGCTCTGGAAAAAGCGCCAGAACGATAACGTGCAACCCAGCAGATCCGTGTCGTGCCGGGCCAACAGTTCCTCCAAAGGCACAATGCCAAAGAACTGATCACTGAACCCGGTAATCGCGTCCTTTTCATCTGGCTGTACAAGTTTCAACAAGCGAATTTGCAATATACTGAGGAATTCTTCTCTACTGCTGGCCATGATAAATGCCATGCTGCCTCCGGATTAACCTGCAACTCAGGCGTTTGCAGGGTCTTGCGGTATGGAACTGGAGTGATACGCGGTATCGTTACCGAACCCCGTTTTCGTATGAGATCAGTCTAGACCATAGTCTGTCGCCGGAGGGACAATTTGCTGGACTGAGGTGACGGGCACGGTTGCTAGACAGGGCTGAAAGGTGGGCACGAAGAGATATGGACACGAATGTCAGGATGAAAAACACCCTTATGACGCATCACCAATCTTTGATGGATCTGCGCACGTGGATGGGTCAGCAGATCTTTGGCCAGGAGCAACTGGTCGACCGCATGCTTATCTGCCTGCTCGCCGGAGGCCATGTATTGGTAGAAGGTGCACCCGGCCTGGCGAAGACCAAGGCGATCAAGACACTTTCCGAAGCCATAGAAGCGGACTTTCACCGTATACAGTTCACCCCGGACCTGCTGCCAGCCGATATCACCGGAACCGAAATCTATCGACCAGAAACCGCCAGTTTCAGTTTTCAACAAGGCCCGATATTTCATCATCTGGTGCTCGCAGACGAGATCAACCGGGCGCCGGCCAAGGTACAGTCAGCCCTGCTTGAGGCGATGGCCGAGCGTCAGGTCAGTATCGGAAGGGAAACCTACCCGCTGCCAGAACTGTTCATGGTCATGGCAACGCAGAACCCGATTGAACAGGAAGGCACCTATCCCCTGCCCGAAGCGCAGTTGGATCGCTTCCTTATGCATGTGCGCATCGGCTTCCCCGACGCCGCACTGGAGCGCCAGATTCTGCACCTTGCCCGTGGCGAGGCCCAGGGCGTCAGCGCCCATATCGGCAAGCGCATCAGCCAGGAAAGTATTTTCGGAGCCCGTCAGGAAGTCCTTGGACTGTTCATGGCCGACGCTGTAGAGGAATATCTCATTCAGCTGATCATGGCCACCCGCCGTCCGGAGCTTTATAGCCAGCAGTTGGCCGAGTGGCTTCAGTTAGGCGCGAGTCCGCGGGGCACCATTGCACTGGACCGTTGCGCGCGGGCCCATGCCTGGCTCGCCGGTCGCGACTTTGTCAGTCCTGAAGATGTTCAAGCGATCGTACATGACGTGCTGCGTCACCGTATCATTCTCAGTTTTGAAGCTGAAGCCGCAGGGATTGATGCCGATCGGGCGATCAGCCTGCTGGTCGAATCCGTCGCGGTGGTATGAAGGTGACCGGCCCACAATCGACCCCTGGTGAAGCACTGGATGACCGCCTGTTCGTCAGCCTTGATAGCTTGCTGGAGAGTCGCCATGAGTGTCAACGCATGCCGCTTTTTCGTGGGCCTATGCAGGCCAGCCGTCAACTGGGCCGTCAATATTCGAGGCTTCGCGGCCGCGGCGTGGACTTCGATCAGGTGCGCGCCTATCAACCCGGGGACGACATCCGCAGCATTGACTGGCGCGTTACTGCCCGCAGTGGCAAGGTTCATACCAAAGTGTTCAACGAAGAACGCGAACGCCCGGTATTTATCCTCTGCGAACAAAGCAATCGCCTGTTTTTCGGCAGCCAGCTGTGCTTCAAATCCGTTCTTGCTGCGCAGGCCTGCAGCCTGATCGCCTGGACCGCGCTGGCGCACAACGACCGGGTCGGTGGCGTGATATTCGGCAAAGACTGTCACGAGGTACGGCCACAACGAAACCGGCAATCGCTGCTGCGCCTATTTCACCGGCTGATAGAAGCCAATCACGCCCTGCACCCGTCCCAGGACGCTCATGGGAATGCGCCCAAGGAACTACTCAATCAGGCATTGCGGCATACTCGGGAGGTCGTCAGGCCCGGCAGTATTCTTTATGTCATCTGCGATCACAGTGCTGTGGACCAGTTGAATCAGACGCTCCTTGTTCCGCTCGCGGCGCACAACGATCTGGTGCTGCTTCCCCTCTATGACGCCCTTGATGCAGAACTGCCGCAAGCGGATATGCTGGAATTTGCCCAGAATGATGAGCAACTGAGCGTCAACGCCAGCGATGAGCTTGTACGCAAGGCTTATGCCGCGCAATTTCTCGCCCAGCAGCATGCCTGGGAGCTCCTCGCCCGCCGCCTAGGGTGTTCGCTTTTCAGCCTTAACACCTCAAGCAGCGCGGCCGCGCAGATAGGTACCATGTTCAGCGCCCAGAAAAGAAGGGGCCGGACGTGAACGAAACTCTGTATCAGTCATTGATTCATCCGATGGCCCCTGAGCCGATATCCTGGTGGCCGCCCGCGCCGGGCTGGTGGGCTCTGCTGATATTCGTAGTAATGGTCAGCTTTCTCCTGCCCTGGGCCGTCATGCGCTGGAAAAAATTCAATATCAAGCGGCGCGGGACTAACCAGGCACTCAAGGACATCCCGGCAGACCTCTCGGATCAACAGTGGCTTAGCGAGATCAACAGCTTGCTTAAAAGACTGCTTCTGCGTCGCGCTGAGGTCGCCCCTACTCGCCTGTTTGGTGAGCAGTGGCTTAACTACCTGTGCCAGGGATATCCACGGCCGCAACGCTCCTATCTGGCGCCCCTTGCCGCCGATTTATATCGCCAGGCGCCCAATCTTAGCGACGATCAACGACGCGCATTGTTGCGCGAACTCCGCCGCTGGTTGAGCCACAACCATGTTTGAGCTGCACTGGCCGGCAGCCTTTCTACTCTTGCCGTTGCCCTGGCTTCTTCGCTGGCTACTGCCCTCCGCACCGGTGCGCAGCGCAGCGCTTCAGGTTGACTTTCTGCAGCGTCTTGGACAGCTACCGACCAGCGTTTCATCGATGCCATTGGCGCGTCGCCGCTGGATTTTTGTGCTTGTGTGGTTGCTGCTGATTTTAGCCGCCAGTCGCCCGCAATGGCTAGGTGACCCCCTGCCGATCAGCATTAGCGGGCGTGACATGATGTTAGCCATCGATCTTTCCGGCAGTATGGAATATCAGGACATGCTGCTCGACGGTGAGCAGGTACCCCGTATGACGGTCGTCAAAAAACTGGTTTCCGACTTTATCGCCCAGCGCGAGGGTGATCGTATCGGCCTTATTCTCTTTGGCTCCAGCGCCTACGTGCAGGCGCCTCTGACCCACGACCTGCAAAGTCTGGATGAGTGGATTGATGAGGCCTTTGTCGGCCTGGCCGGACGCGAGACGGCCATTGGTGACGCTATTGGCCTGGCGATCAAAAGACTTGTGGCTGAACCGGCCGAAAGTAGAGTGCTGGTACTGATAACCGATGGCGCCAATACCGCAGGCCAAGTAACGCCGCTGCGCGCAGCCCGCTTCGCCGCCAGCGAAGGCATCCGTATTTTCACTATAGGGGTTGGATCCAGTGTGGATCAATTGTTGACCTCCGGCATACAGGATCCGTCCATTGATCTCGACGAAGGCACCTTGATCGATATTGCTCTGGCTACCGATGGGGAGTATTTCCGCGCGCGCAATAGTGCGGATATTCAACAGATCTACCAGCGCATCGAAGCCCTCGAGCCCGCCTTGCGTGACAGTAGTCCACGCCGGCAAGCGCGCCCTCTATACCCCTGGCCCCTGGGGCTGGCCATGTTGATAAGTCTGGTGATCGCCAGCGTCGCGGTCTACCGGAGGCGCCATGCCGCTTGAAATACTCGGCAGCCTCACCATCGCCCGACCGGGCTGGCTGCTCCTACTGATTCCCTGCGGCGTGCTGTGCTGGCTTCTATACAACCGAATCAATCAGTATTCGCCCTGGGACAGGCTCCTGCCTGCGGCGCTGCGCAGAGCTCTGCTGCAGCGTGAACCCGGCCGGGGCCATGCCGGCGGTTTTCTGCTGCTCGGCATGGCCTGGTCAGTGTCTGTTGTCACGCTGAGCGGGCCCGTGTGGGAGAGCGTCTCCCCGGTCATGCGTCAGAACCAGTCTGCATTGATCGTAGTGCTTGATGTGTCTCACAATATGCTGGCTAATGACCTCGCTCCAACGCGGCTGGAACGCGCCCGACTGAAGATCAGAGACCTGCTGCAAATGCGCAGTGACGGTCAGGTCGCTTTAATAGCCTTTGCCGGAAGCGCCCACCGCGTTACCCCCTTGAGCACCGACCATTCGACCTTGATCGATCTGCTCAATGGTCTCAGCCCGGACATCATGCCAGTGAGTGGCTCGGATCTGGGTGCAGCGCTAGCGCTGGCTGAAAAAATGGCAGCGCCACTGCCACCTAACAGCACGCAGATACTACTGATCACCGGGAGCATCGACAACACACAGCTCAATGCGCTGAACGAGGTAGCGCTGCGACTTGGAAGGCAATTAGCGATCCTGGGTGCGGGAACTACTGAAGGCGCACCGGTGGCATTGCCTGAAGGGGGTTTTATGCGCGACAACCAGGGCCGAATTCTGCTTCCACGCCTCGACAGTCGGGCATTGGCAAGCATTGCCCGACGCTCTGGCGCGAGTTATCACGACCTCACCCGCAACGACAGTGATCTTATGAGTCTACTGCAGCCACTAACACTGATCCCCCAGGGTGATGCCAAACAACTTACCGGACGCAGCGACCAGGGTCACTGGCTGATACTGCTTCTGCTTCCGCTCGCCGCTCTGGGGGCACGCCGGGGCTGGCTCGGCCTGTTACTCTGTGCGGTCCTGCTGCCACTGCCCGCCGAAGCCAGCCCGACCTGGGCTGATCTGTGGCTGCGCGCAGATCAGCAAGCTATCGAGTTACTTGCCGAGGATCGGCCCGCAGATGCCGCAGAGGTATTCGAAGATCCTCATTGGATCGCCTGGGCCCTGTATCAGGCCGCTGACTATCCCGCAGCAGCGCTCGCCTATGAAAAACTACTGCTAGCAAATCCTGATGATTCTCAGCTGCATTTCAACCATGCAACAGCACTGGCCATGAGCGGCGCTTTGGAAAACGCACTGGAAGCCTACGAGCAAACCCTCACCCGCGCCCCAGATAATGCCGCCGCACGGCATAACCGCAGCCGAATAGAAGCCTTGCTCGAAGAGCAGGCACGTCAGGCTGAAGAGCTCGAACAAAACGACCCAACTGAGGCAGGTGATACGGGGAACAATAACAATAGGCAAACAGAAAACCCATCGTTTAACACCTCGCCAACCGCTGATGAAGCACCCGGTTCCAAGCGACCGGACAATAACGGCAAGGCCTCCCCCGATTCAACAGCGCCACACATTGATTCCGGATCAGTCAAATCGGACGTTGAGCAAGGAACAGAGACCGCAGTCGGCTCCGCAGCGGGATCAGATGGGGCTCCTGCCCTTCGGGCCGACACCAAACAGCCAGCGCGTCCGGATGTGAGCGACACAGCCGTAAGCGACTCACCTGCCGTGAAGTCGGACCAAAGTGTCATGCACCACGCGCTTAAACCCGAGCAACAGGCCGCATTGCAACAATGGCTGCGTGAAGTACCAGATAATCCAGCCGATCTCCTTCGCCGAAAGTTTCTCTATCAACGACTTCAGCAACTGGAAGAACGCTCCCGATGAACAGAATACTACTCTGGCTTTGCACCCTGGCTTTTTCGACACATGCCGCCGCCGTCCTTGAGGCCAGCGTTAATCAGACCCGTCTGATCGAAGGCGAGACACTGGAGTTGACCCTTGAAACGATGGCGGCCAACCGTTTCAGCCGGCCCGATCTGTCGGTTCTGGAAGAGCACTTCGAGTTAAAGGACAGTCGCCAGTTGAGTCTGGTCAGTCAGCTCGATGGCAAAACACAGCCAGTCACTCGCTGGGTGATCAGTCTGCTACCCAAACGCACAGGCTACGTAGTGATCCCCCCGCTGACGCTGAATGATCTGCGCAGCCAGCCGATCAGCCTGCATGTGCTGACAGCCGCCGAAGCGGCACAGGACAACACGGCTCAGATGGCGCCCGTGTTTATTGATGCCGAGGTGGATACCGAAACGCCTTACGTCCAGGCGCAGGTATTGCTGACTTTGCGCGTATACCACTCGGTATCGCTGTACGATGATTCAACTCTGACCGGCCTGGACATGCAGGATGCTAGAGTCGAGAGCCTGGGTCCTCCGCGCAACTATGAAAGATTGATCAACGGCATTCGTCACGGCGTGATTGAAGTCCGCTACGCCCTGTTCCCGCAACGCAGCGGTGAGCTCGATGTACCTTCACAACTCTTCAGTGCCACCACCATGCCCTCTCGGACGGGCGACAGCGACCGAACAACCCGAGGTAGACTGGTTCAGGTGCGCTCACCGGGTATCAGCTTGCGAGTGCGGCCAATCCCCGCCGAATACCCGCCGGACACCCCGTGGCTTCCGGCCAAAAGCGTCACGCTGTCCCAGCGCTGGCAGCCAGACCCCGGGCTTAATCTACTCGCCGGCGAATCACTGACTCGAACCCTGGTAGTGCTAGCCGACGGACTGAATGCCTCCCAATTGCCAGAGCTCAACAGTCTGGGCGATCAAGTGATTCAGGGCCTGCGCGAATATGCGGACCAACCGGAGCTTCAGAACCAAGTATTGGATGACGGAATCCGTGGCCTGCGCCAGGACAGCGCAGCATTGCTGGTCCAGCAGGCGGGCAAGTATCAATTACCATCCCTGCAATTGATCTGGTGGGACACGGCACAGGATCGATTGCAGGAAACCACACTAAACGCCATCGACCTGAGTGTCATGAGCACCCAGAGTTTCATAGCCGGGTCTGAGCCCATCGCAGTGGAAGCCAGCCTTGAATCCTCTATGATCCTCAGACTCTGGCCCTGGCAACTCGCCACAGCGTTGCTGGGGCTGGCCTGTTTGGTCTGTCTTTGGTACCTGTGGCGTTTCAGTGCGGCGCTGGAAGCAATGAAACAGCCCCTTCAGGACGAGGAAATCTTCGACGAAGTGGTACAGGGCAATCCCCTTTCCGACCTGCAGACTGCCTGTCGCGGCAATCATCCGAGCGATGCCCGCAAGGCGCTTGAGGCCTGGGCTAGGCAACAGGATAGCGAAGGGCTTATCGGCCTCACCCATCACCACCCCGATCTAGCCGAGGCGCTGGATGAACTAAACGCCTGTCTATTCGGGCAGGCCGAGCATCACTGGCGCGGCAAGCCGCTCTGGCGGGCAGTGCGAATAGTAGTACAAAGCCGCAAGCGTGAGGCCGAGATACTTGAGCCCGGACTCGAGAGTCTTTACCCCAAGGTCTGATTCGGGAGCAAAAAAAACCGCCCCAAAGGGCGGTTTTTACATTACGCGATTCAGTTATCGCGCAGTTTCTCCGGTCTGATCAAGAAACGAGCCAATGCTGGCAGCAGCCAAAGCGCGCCAAACATGTTCCAGAGGAACATGAAGGTCAGCAGGATGCCCATGTCAGCCTGAAACTTGATAGCTGAGAATATCCAGGTCGCCACACCAATCGCCAGAGTGAAACCAGTGAATGTCACTGCCTTGCCCGTGGTTTTTAGTGTTTCATAATAGGCTTCCTGCAGCGGCAGACCCTGACGCAAATAGGTCTCCAGACGGCTATAGATATAGATACCGTAATCGACACCAATACCCACACCCAGCGCGATCACCGGTAGCGTAGCCACCTTGACCCCAATACCTAGAAAGGCCATCAACGCATTGGCCAGAACCGAGGTGAGAGCCAGCGGAATGATGATACAGAGCACCGCCCGAATCGACCGAAAGGTAATCAGACACATGAAGATCACCACCGCATAAACCGTCAGCAGCATCTTCAACTGGGATTTCTCAATCACGACGTTGGTCGCGGCCTCGATCCCGGCATTACCGGCAGCGAGCTTGAATTCCAGCGTCTCAGTGTTGTACTCCTCGGCAAACGCCTCTACCTCACCCGTCGCGCGGGCCAGCGTATCGGCTTTATGGTCCTCCAGGTACAACATGACCGGGGCCAGAGAACAGGACGAGTTGAACAAGCCACTGGGCGCACGACTGATCGCGTTATTCAGGTTATCTTGGTTGCGCGATAGCGTCTGCCACCTCAGGCTGCCTTCGTTGTTACCCATGATCACCTGTTTGGCCACTGTTACCATGGAAACAACAGACTGCACGCCTTCCAGGTTGGTCATGCGCCATTCCAGCTGATCGATCGCTTCCATCGTTTCGTAAGCCGAACACATTTCGTCGGGCGTACTCACCATGACCACCAGAACATCAGAACTGGTTGAATAGTTGTCGATAATGAAGGCGTTATCCAGATTGTAACGCGAATCGGCTCGCAACTCGGGCGCGCCAGGATCTAGGTCACCGATCTTGACGTTCTGACCGTGGTAGATCCCGAACGCGAACGCGGCAATCGCCAGAACAATAGATACCGGTGCCACCTTTGGATGAGCAAATTTGGCTACTGCCAGCCAGAGCTTTTGCGGACGCGACGCCAAGTCGCGATTCCGCTCGACGGCCCGATTGCTGATCCCAATATAGGACATCAACACCGGCAAGAGCACCAGATTAGTGAGAATGATCACACCCACACCAACAGACGCAGCAATACCCAGCTCGCGAATCACCTCGATCTCGATCAGCAACAGTGTGACGAAACCCACTGCATCGGAGATAAGTGCGACGATTCCCGGCACATAGAGTGCTCGGAAAGCGCGGCGCGCCGCCGTGTTCGCATCATCGGCATTACTGTATTCAATGGCCATGCCATTGATAATCTGCACACCGTGGGAAATACCGATAGCAAAGACCAGAAACGGCACCAGGATCGAGTAGGGATCAAGCCCGAATCCAAGTGAACGTAACAGGCCCAACTGCCAGATCACTGCGATAACCGAACAGACCAGAGTGGTTATCGAGCTCTTCAGGCACCGGGTGAACATCAGCAACAGCACGAAGGTGATTAACAACGCGGCAGCAAAGAACATCAATACCTTAATAATACCTTCGATCAAATCGCCAACCTTTTTGGCGAAACCGACGATATGAATGTTGATATTGGCATTCTCGGCCTGAAATTTCGACCGAATCTTTTCTTCCAGCTGGCGTGAAAACTGGCCGTAATCCAGGCGCAACAATTCACTCTGGTTATCCGGATTCGGATAGAACTCCTGAAGCGGCACTTCGATGATGGTGGACTTGAAATTGTTCGCAACCAGGCGACCAATCTCCCCGGACTTGAGCACATTCCCACGCAATTCATCGAGATCCTGCTCGGTGAGATACGCCGGCCGGTTTGCTACCGGGCCTCCGTCGAAACCGTATTCGGTCACTTCGGTCCAGCGTACGTTGGGTGTCCATAGAGATCGCAGATTGGAGCGGTCGACCCCCGGCAGAAAGAACACCTCATCGTTGACGCGCTTGAGGATCTCCATGTACTCGGTGGTGAAGATGTCGCCCTCTTCGATGGCGACGGCAATGCGAATGGAGTTACCCAGATTGGCCAGATCGTCTTGATGCTCGATCATGTTGACAATGTAGGGATGTTCGAGAGGAATCATCTTCTCGAAACTGGTCTCCGGCCTGACCTGCGCTGCTTGGTATCCAAGCAGCAGAGTCACAATGGCAAAGATCAGCAGTACGACCAGCCTGTTCTTGAAAATCAACCGCTCAACTAACGGAGCGGTTTCTTGGTGATTTCTGGACATCCAGATTTCTCCCCGGCTTTAACTGTTCATCTTGGCATTCATTTTGAATTGCGCTTGTTCAGGGTGTTGGTTTCAATCCCTGTGCATCGGCCTTGACGGCACCATGCTGTCCCATAAGCAAAACGTTACCGTCCTCAAGTACGGTCGCATTCGCCAGAGCAACCCGATCGGCGCGAACAGCCACCTTGAAGGACCGCCCGTGATCTTCACTGGTGAGCACAACACCACCCACACCGACTACGACCAATTTGCCGTCTGGGGACAGGTTACCGCTGGAGAGCGTCGCCTGCAGCTCGTCGCCATCGGGGGTAGTCAAATTAATCTGCTGCCAGCTATCGCCAAAGTCATCGGAGCGATACATGTTGCCGCGCAAACCCCAGATCAAAACTTCTTCAGGCTGGCCAGTACCGCTGGTTCCAAACAACGAACCGTCATAGGGCAGATCTTCAATGGTTTCCCAACTATCACCCTGGTCGCGCGAGCGATACATGGTGCCCATCTCGCCAACCAGAAAAAGCCCGGTATCGGTAACAGACGTCATTGCGTTGTAGTGAAAACCGAACTCGTTATTGATCAGGTCGGGTAGTTCTTCCCAGTTCTGGCCACCATCATCAGTACGCAGAAACAGGCCATAGGCGCCGACAGCAAAACCAGTTTTAGCATTACGAAACCAGACGTCCATCAACGGACGTTCGAGCAAACCGCCGGCCTGTTCATCACGGGATTCGTCAAGAACGGGATCACGGTATTGCATTTCCCAGGACTCACCGGCATCGCTGGTATGCAGGATGAGCGAATCATGACCTACAGCCCAACCATTACGATCATCCACAAAGTCGACAGCGGTCAACATTTGACGGGTCGGCACAGGCGCCTGGATCCAAGTTTCGGCGTTATCGTCCGAGTAAACGATGTGTCCGCGACTGCCGACAGCCACCAGTCGCTTACCGACCTTTTCCACGTCAAGCAGCAGAACGTGACTGGATTTATCGGACATAACAGCGGGCAGCGCTTCGCCAGCGATGCTGTCCTGCGCCTGAGCAAAGGCGACAGGCGTAAACGCCAATGCAACCGACAGGCTCAGAGCAGTTAAAATCTGAGTGGATACAGAAAAATTGCGGCTTTTGCCGGACACGTTGCAGGCCGTGCCTGACATCAAAGTGTGCCGTTGGATGGGCTCACGCATACACCATTCCCCTTGTTCTTATAGGTACCTGTCATCAGAGACAGGTAGGGCAACCGCTGTAAAGCGGTCTATTGATAGTAACGGCCTTCGACAGGCCGTGCCAACCGGCCTCGGTTATTGCACGTCAATCATGATACTGATTGAGACTGACACTCAGGGCCGCGGATCAGCTGACGAGCAGTGCTCCCGACCTGGGCCGGAAACACTGGCAGTCTTAGTGCTTTATCTTGCTTGGCGCTGACGCGGCAATCTTCGCCGGGTTGATCAGGAAGCGAGCTAAAGCTGGCAGCAGCAAGAGCGCGCCGATCATGTTCACCAGGAACATGAAGGTCAGCATCAGACCCATATCGGCCTGAAACTTAATTGCCGAGAATACCCAGGTTGCAACGCCGATCGCCAGGCACAGGCCGGTGAACAGAACTGCCTTACCGGTAGAGCGCAGCGTCTCGTAATAGGCTTCCTGCAACGGCATGCCAGCGCGCAGGAACGTCTCCAGTCGGCTGTACACATAGATACCGTAATCCACACCCACGCCCACACCCAGAGCAATTACCGGCAGCGTGGCGACTTTCATGCCAATACCCAGGTAAGCCATCAATGCATTACCCAATACCGAGGTCAAAACCAGTGGCAGCACGACGCAGATAGTGGCGGCCAGTGAGCGGAAGGTGAAATAGCACATTACGCCGACCCAGACATACACCAGCAATAAAATCAGCAATTCAGAGCTGGCAATTTCATCGTTGGTGGCCGCTTCGATACCGGCGTTACCGGCTGCCAGCAGGAACTTCATATTTTCAGTGTTGTACTCGGCTGCAAACTCCTCAACACCCCGTGTGGCAGTTTTCAGGGTTTCTGCCTTGTGGTCGTTGAGGAAGACCATGACCGGTGCCAAGGAACAACTATTGTTGAACATGCCCTCAGGGGCGCGGCTGATCGCATTGTTCAGGTTGTCCTGGTTACGCGACAGGGTTTGCCATTTGAGATTACCCTCGTTGTTGCCCATCAATACCTGCTTGGCGACGGTCACCAAGGATACTGCGGACTGAACACCTGGCAGGTTGGACATGTGCCACTGCAGTTGATCAATTGCCTCAAGCGTTTCGTAGGCAGAGCACATCTCAGGCGGCGTTTTGACCATCACCACCAGCACATCAGAACTGGTCGAATAGTTGGAAATAATAAAGTCATTGTCCAGGTTATAACGCGAGTCAGGGCGTAATTCGGGCGCGCCCGGATCAAGGTCACCTACCTGCAGATTGGCTTTCTGATAGAAGAACGCACCAGTCCCGCCTACAAGAGCAATGATAACCAGAAAAGGGGCTACTTTCGGGTGCGCAGTGAAGGACAGTGCACGCCAGAAGGGATGCTCACGCACCGCATCGCGCTTGCTGCGATCAATCGCTTTCTTGCTGATACCCAAGTAAGAGATGGTAACGGGCAACATGATCAAGTTGGTAAACACAATAACGCCAACACCGACCGAAGCACCAATGGCCAGCTCGTGGATAACGCCGATGTCGATTACCAGCAGGGTAATAAAGCCTACTGCGTCAGCAAGAATCGCGATCATGCCGGGCACAAACAGTTGGCGGAAGGTCCGACGGGCGGCGATAAGCGCGTTGTCCGCCTCACCAGACTGTAGCGCAATACCGTTGATTTTCTGCACCCCGTGGGAAATACCGATGGCAAAGATCAGGAATGGCACCAACATCGAATAAGGGTCCAGTCCAAAGCCAAGCGAGTAAATCAGACCCAGCTGCCAAACAACAGCGATCAGGGTGGTCATCAGTACCGAGATAGTGCTGCGGATACACCAGGTGAACCAGTACAGCAATACAAAGGTGATCAACAATGCTACGCCAAAGAACATGACGACGGCGCCCAGCCCTTCGATCAGATCACCGACCTTCTTTGCAAAGCCCACAATGTGAATGCTGATATTGGGGTTTTCTTCTTGAAACTGGGTGCGGATCTTCTCTTCGACCAGCTGGGAAAACTTGCCGTAGTCCATGCGCAGCAATTCGGACTGATTTTCCGGGTTGGGGTAAAATTCCTGTAGCGGAACTTCAATAATAGTCGATTTGAAATTGTTCGCTACCAGGCGACCGATCTCACCGGATTTAAGAACATTGATGCGCAGATCGTCGAGCGACTGTTCATCAAGATAGGCTGGATGACCAGCAACCGGCCCCCCGTCAAAACCGTACTCGGTTACTTCGGTCCAGCGCACGTTTGGCGTCCACAACGACCTCAGACCGGAGCGATCTACACCCGGCAGGAAGAACACCTCATCGTTGATCCGTTTGAGGGTTTCCATGTACTCAGTACTGAAAATGTCGCCATCTTCGATTGCAACAGCAATACGAATCGAGTTACCCAGGTTCGCCAGATCGTCCTGATGCTCGACCATATTGACAATATAGGGATGTTGCAGCGGTATCATCTTGGCAAAACTAGTGTCAGGACGGATCTGACTGGCTTGATAGCCAAGAACAATGGTGATTATGGTAAAGAGCGCAACAACCAGCAAACGGTTATTGAACACCAGCCGTTCCATAAAGGTTTCGGCTTCGTGATCATTATTCGACATCCCGATTCTCCCGGCAGACAAGCCATCTAGTATTTATTGTTAGGTCAGGCACGGCTTTTTCCTGCCCGACTTTAAGGGGCAGTATCAGCTCAAACACGTTTGGATCCGACCGGAAAGAACATCCCGTCGGTATGCAGTACGGCTGCCAGGTCCGCAAAGCGACCTGCTGCAAGCTGTATTAAAACTGGATCAAGCGCGCTGTGGTTCGCGACGGACACCCGTTTGGGTAGACCGGCAGAAAAAACAGAAAAGACACGACCTATATATGACTCCCCCATACATCTACCTCTTTATTTTTATTGGATGTCACGCTAACACGACGGACGCCGTAATATTACAGCGCTTTTGCCGACTTCACTAACTCTTGCAAGTTATCTTTTGTGAACCAACACAAAAAAACCGGAAAGGCTCATAACAGAGCCATTCCGGAGCCATTCTAGAGCTGCGCTCACACCTTCCTGAGCGCCTTTGCGCAGCCAAAAACGTATTACAGCAGCGACTTGCTGACCACCTCGTATACGTCAGGCGAGAGACTTTCCGCCGCCATAATGCGTGATAGCTCGGCCTTCAGCAGCTCCTGCCGCGCGGCATCATATTTACGCCAGCGCGTCAGCGGCGTCAACAATCTGGCCGCCACCTGCGGGTTGAGCGGGTCGAGCTGCAATATGCGTTCAGCAAGAAAACGATATCCCGATCCGTCAGCCGCATGGAAATTCAGCAGATTCTGGTTCGCAAACGCGCCAATTACAGCGCGAATCTTATTCGGGTTACGCATACTGAACAACGGATGCTCAAGCAATTGCTCTACCCTCGCCAAACCACCCGGCTGCGCCGCGCCGGCCTGAACACTGAACCACTGGTCCATAACCAGCGGATAATTCTTCCAGCGTTCGGCAAAATCATCCAGAGCCGCCTGCTTCTGCTCCTCAAACTCGGAATTAACCAGACAGACCAGTGCCGCCTGGCGATCGGTCATGTTATTCGCCTCTACATACTGTCTTACGCAGGTATCTATTGCCTCTTTCGAGCCGGTCAGCATCAGATAGCTAAGCAACGTGTTTTTCAGGCTGCGCCGGGCCATCGCAGCCGCATCCGGACTATAGGTCGCGCCGTCATCCAGTTTTTTATAGAGCGGCCACATGATATCAGCCAGGGTGTTAGCGAGCTCCGCACGCACCCATTCACGTACGCTGTGGATCGCATCCACGTCAGCGACTTCAGACACTTCAACCAGGTAGGCTTCCGACGGGAGCCTCAACATCTCGGCGACCATCGCCGGATCCAGCTCGGTGTCGGTGAGCAGTGTATGAAAAACGTCGCGCAGCCGCTGATCCAGCAGTAATGGACGACCTGCCCGATGAATATCGATCAAGCCCTGTAGCATTTCCAGCGCCAGCCCTTGCCCCGCTTCCCAGCGATTGAAGCCATCGGGATCGTGCTTGGCCAGAAAGACCCGGTCGTCGCGGCTATAGGGATAACTCATCTTGACCGGCGCGGAGAACCCTCGCAGCAGTGACGGCAACGGTTCCTGGGTCAGTCCTACAAAAGTGAATACCTGTTCGGCTTCGGCAACGGCCAGCACGCGCTCGTTACCGACCGGAACAGACTCGCCGTCTAGCTGTAGGGGCATCTCATTACCCTTACTGTCGAGAAGCGCCATGCGCACCGGAATCACTTGCGGCAACTTGTCGGGCTGACCTGGCGTAGGCGGACAGCTCTGCCGAAACAACAGAGTGAAAGTGCCCGCACTCGCGTCATAACGGCTTTCTACCGCCAGCCGCGGCGTACCGGCTTGGCTGTACCAGCGCTTGAACAGCTCCAGATCAGCGCCATTGGCATCTTCCAGCGCCTTGATGAAATCGTCGCAGGTAACAGCCTGGCCGTCGTGCCGATCGAAATACAGATCGGAGCCCTGGCGGAAACCCTGTTCCCCCAACAGGGTATGCAGCATGCGCACAACTTCCGAGCCTTTTTCATACACTGTCAGCGTATAGAAATTGGTGATCTCGATGAACGAGTCAGGACGCACCGGGTGCGCCATCGGGCCGGCATCCTCGGCAAACTGATTGGCCCGCAGGAAGCTGACGTGCTCGATACGGCTGACCGTCGGCGAGTTCATGTCAGCGGAAAACTGCGAGTCGCGAAATACCGTGAAGCCTTCCTTGAGCGACAGCTGAAACCAGTCACGACAAGTCACCCGATTTCCCGACCAGTTGTGGAAATACTCATGGGCAACGACCGATTCGACACGCTGGAATGCCATATCGGTCGCGGTATCGGGGTGAGCCAGAACACAACTGGAGTTGAATATATTGAGTCCCTTGTTCTCCATCGCCCCCATATTGAAGTCATTCACCGCGACGATCATGAAGATATCCAGATCGTACTCACGACCATAAACCTCTTCGTCCCAGCGCATGGACCGCTTGAGGCTATCCATCGCGTGGCCGCACTGCTCCTTGTTTTCAGGCTCTACATAGATACGTAGATCAATCTCTCGATCGCTCATTGTGGTGAAGCTGTCCTGAATCAGGCACAGATCGCCGGCTACCAACGCGAACAAATAAGCGGGTTTGGGGAAGGGGTCTTCCCAGGTCACCCAGTGACGATTGCCTTTGTCTTCTCCACTGGCAACCGGATTGCCATTGGATAACAGGATCGGATATTCGGTCGATGCAATGACCGTAGTGGTAAAACGACTCATCACATCTGGGCGATCCAAATAATAGGTAATCTTGCGAAAGCCTTCGGCTTCGCACTGGGTACAAAACATCTTCCCAGATTGATATAGCCCTTCCAGGGCAGTATTCAACTGCGGCTGAATACGCGTGGTAATCGCTACGACGAATTCCGCCGCGCCGGGCTGAAGGCTCAGAGTGTCTTTATCCAACTGGTAAGCGCTGGCATCGAGTAACTGTTCGTCCAGTGACACACTGATCAGTTCTAACAGTTGGCCATCAAGCACCAGGGGCGGTAACTGCTTGTCGCTGTCCTCCCCGTTGCGCCGCACACTCAGGCGACTGTGTACCAGCGCGTGGTCTTCAAACAACTCGAAGGTCAGATGTGTTTCATCTATCCAGTAATCTGGCTGCTGATAGTCCTTGAGGTAAATGGTCTTGGGCTGTTCAGTACGCATGTTGCACTCCTCAGTACACACTGACGGACAGTGTGTAGGACGTATATTTACGAATATTGATGACGCCGGTATCAAGCAGCAGGTATTGCCCTTTGATGCCCAATAGCGTGCCTTCCAGCACAGGCTGCTTGTCGAGATTAACCGACTGGGGCTTGGTACTGTACTCCAGAACCGGGTAGGTGATATCGACCACATCGGCGTCCAGGGGTTGAATCGCCTGCAAACCAAACCGCTCCTGCAGCGCGAGAATACCCTCCTGGGCACCCTCCAGCAGACGATCCCTGGCGGCCAGCATGTCTACTGGATCAGGCACGCCGCGCAACAATGCCCGCCAGTTGGTCTTATCAGCCACCTGAGCACGCAAGAGATCCTCCACCAGCCCGGATTGCTGACGGGTGGCGACCCGCAAAATCGGCAGCGCCTGGCTTGCACCTTGATCGATCCAGCGGGTAGGAATCTGGCTTGCCCGCGTGATACCGACTTTCAGACCCGACGAGTTTGCCAAATAGACGATGTGGTCGGTCATGCAGAACTGCTCGCCCCAGACAGGCTCGCGACAGGTTCCAAGATGATAATGACACTTCTCGGGGCTCATGATGCAGGTGTCACAGCGAGCCAGCTTGGTCATACACGGATAACAATAACCCTGACTATAGCTCTTTTTGGTACGTCTACCACAGTGGCTGCAATGGATAAGACCGAGCGACTCCAGACGTACCGTACGGCCCAGCCACTCGTCCATCGGCACCAGATGATCACCGATTGGCAGACTGTAGCGCACAGGCGAATCGTGAACACCAACCAACTTGCTGACACTGCCTTGGCCCTGAATAGGTTCAATCAATGCAAAGTGTCCGACTTGGTAGAGAAGAGAATATTGGGGATCGGTTTCGCTTCGGATTTACAATTCTGCTCTCCCATGTAGCCGGTGCGCTCTTCTTCCGGCACGTTCTCCAGTTCCCAACCGATCATCGCCTGCATGCAGAGCTCTTTCTGTTCCTGAGTCAGGCGTCGCCCATCCGGCCATTTACCGATTTCCAATGCCAGCTTCAGACTGCCATAGACCTCAGAGGTGATATTGCGCAACATTTCGACGAAGGTAGTCATCATAGTCTCCAGAAATTTATCTCGCCAAACCGAACCGCTGAGCTGCGCCGGCTACCAGCCCGGCGGCACAACCCACCAACAAGCCACTGACATGCGCCGCATTGGCTATCGCGCCAAATCCGAGCAAGGTCACCAGGCCCGAAAAACACACAACCAGCCAGACCAGCATCAGCACTACGACGCCCTTGGGCAGGTCGAAAAAAACATTGGGCGCCAGCCATTGATATATCCAGCAATAGCCAAGCAGCCCATACAAAACGCCGGAAAGACCACCGAAAAACGGCTGGCCGGAAATCCACCACTGCACACTGTTGGACACCACAGCAAACAGCAAGGTCAGGCCCAACAACCAGAGAGAACCCGAACGCAATTCAATCCGCCTACCGAGCTCCCAGTACCACAGCGCATTGAATACCAGGTGCATCAGGCCAAAATGCAGGAACATGGGAGTGATCAGACGCCACCATTGTCCGCTATCGAATTGGCTAGCCATAAATTCCGCGGACTGCGGCGGCACAAACGTAAAAAGCACCACGCTGTCAGGCTGACTGCCCAGCCCTGTTATCAAGGCTACCACAGCCGTGACTAGCAATACCGCGAGGGTCAGTGGGACACGCCTGAGCGTGACTTGCCAAGCAGCCATCCCGCTGACGCGCACTTGCGCCGCCGGCCCAGCGCTGACAACCTCAGGCGTGCCCTCCTGGTAATAATGCCTGGCAGCTCGGGCACCAGCCTCGTCCCGTGTCCAGACAACCTGCTGGCCAGACTCTTCAGTCACGCGGTGCACCACGCCCTGACTGCTCAGATAACGGGTAAAACCAGAAAGATCTTCTTCCAGAGGGCACTGCAATGCGCGAAACATGATTACCTCATAGGGTGCCAGGCGCGCCGAACGCTCACGCCAGTCTGGGCACATCCACCCAGACAAAATGATCACGGTTCAGACGGTGCTCACCGTCCCAACGGTAGGCAACCAGTTTGCCATACTTCACCGCGCTGTAATCCAGACAGGCCAGATTCGGTCTGATCGGATGAGGCTCACCCTGTTGCCAGTAATGACCAACAAAAAGGATAGGTTCATTGCTGCCATAGATTAGCAGCTCGGCTTTCTGGCTATCGGTCAAGGGTCTGACAGCCACATCCTCTGGCAACGCATCCGGTTGAAATACCAGATCTCCGTAAGTCTGCGGCGCTTCTTCCCAGAACTTGGTACGAAAAGTGTGTCTGACAAGCCCGTCTTTACTGATCATCTTTCCGCCGTGGGGCAAACGCATCTCACTGCCACGCAGCAGCCGCTCTAGCACCTGCGAAGCAAAACCGCCGTATCTAGCTGCCGACTCGAGAAATTCCCGATCAATCCGACCGTCTGGGTACTGAGCCGCAAAAGGTCGGATGAGGCTTTCGTCCCAGCAAGCGTGCACCAGCCGAATATCCCCAAGATCGATGAACAATGGCAGGGTGTAGAACCAGTCGAGAAAATAAGCCCATTCATCGGGCCATGCGGCCATTTGTTCCAGGGTCGCCTGCAATTGCCGACGACTGCGATCAGTATGCTCTCGGATGAACTGCTTGCCGCTGCCCGCTGGCGCCGGTGTCGACCAGGCCAATGCATTGATCTCATGGTTGCCCATGATGCACTGGGCACTGCCGGCTTCCACCATGTCGTGCACCAGATGCAAGGATTCGCGAATGCGCGGCCCGCGGTCGATTATGTCGCCCAGAAACAATGCCTGACGCTGTGGGTGCCGCCAGACGCCCTGTTGTCGGGAATACCCCATGTTTTCAAGCAAACGCTCCAGAGTGTGCGCACACCCATGGATATCACCGATGACATCGTAACCCCGGCCACTGTCCAGTCCGTCCTGAATCATTGGTCCGTCAGCCTGCTACTCCAACCCAGCTTGCTGCGACAGATGGCGTAAAAGTTGTGGTCCAGCGGATGAATCAGTCGCAGTTTCTGCGGCTTCTTGCGAATAGTGATTGAATCCCCGGGCGCGCAGGCGACGTGCACCTGTCCATCGCAGCTGATCTGCGGATAAATACCGCTTTGCTTGGAAATGACAATTTTCAGCTCACTGCCGGCGTCGACCACAATCGGGCGGCTGGACAGGGTATGCGGGGACATAGGAACCAAAACTATCGCATCAAGCTTTGGATGCATGATAGGCCCGCCTGCCGACAACGCATAGGCTGTCGAGCCAGTGGGCGTGGCAACGATTAAACCGTCGGACTTCTGGCTATAGACAAACTGCCCGTCGACATATAACTCAAACTCGATCATCCGCGCCGACTTGCCTGGGTGCAACACTACTTCGTTGAGTGCCTCGCTGGAGCCCAACTGCTCATTGTCGCGGCGAACAAACGCGTCCAGCAGGAAGCGATTCTCGGACATATAATGCCCGGCCAGCACTTCACCGACCCGCGCTTCAAGCTCATCAGGGGATATATCCGTTAAAAACCCAAGTCCGCCCCGGTTTACACCCAGCACAGGAACGTTGTAACGACACAATGCACGCGCAGCACCCAGCAGACTGCCGTCGCCACCTACTACAATGACGAGGTCGCATATTTCACCCATCATCTTGCGTGAACAGACCTGCAGATCGTCGCCCGGCAACAGGTCCGCCACAGTATCTTCCAGGATCACGGTGTATCCGCTATCGATCAGGAATCGCTTAAGACGCTGAAGAGTGTCTACCACCCTGTCGCTCCCCAGCCGCCCGATCAAGCCGATATTGCGGAAATGATCCATACCACCTCACTGTCATGCCGTTATAAAACAATCAGTGATTATCCGCAGCCAGCAGGGCGCTGGCAAATGCGATGTAGTAAAGGAAGGTGTCTGGACACATTATGGATGGGACGAGCGCCCCTATTCGGCGTCGCTAGCCGAGTGCTTCTGCAACTTTGAAAGATCACGTTTCAGGGACCCATTGATCTTCTGTTGCTGCTCGAGCTCTTTCTTGATATCCAGCAACTCGCCCTGAACGATTGCCAGATGATCCACATGACGCTGGCGCTCAGTAGCCAATTCATCCTCACGCAATTGAAGCAGTTCTTCCAACTGGCGCTTGAGCTCGAGTACCTGCTCTTCGTGGGAGACACGCTCCTGCTCCAGTATCCTGGAGGCAGTCGCAACTTTTTCAGCGCTCTGCTTTGCGGTTTCGGGCTCAGCATTGTCGGCACGGACCGGCACATCGATCACGCGTCCATCGCCATACCAGGCGTCTTCGGCTGCCATCTGCAAACGCTCGGTCTGGATGATCGCCATGGTCTCGCGATCCTCCCCCAAAATACCCAGAGTGTTGCGAGTAACCGCTTCTTTGACCAGCAGCAGGTCTGATCGGCCATCCCGTTGGGCCGGTTTCCACATATGGGGTCTGAATCGACTTTCGCTACAGAAACCGAGGCACGCCAGGCGGATTGGCCCGCCACCCATGTCGGGACCGCGACCAGCTTTCTCTGCCAGCGTGCGTAACGGCATGTCCCACAACGGGTTTATATTACCGTCCAGATCAAAGTCGATGGTAAAGAACACAGCAGCACGCACATGCAGTCGATTATTGATCTGCAGGAAAACAGCCTCGATCGTCTCTTCGGCAAACTCTGGTGTAACCACCATACCTTCGAGCAAGGCTTCAAACTCGGGATAAAGCATTTGTTTGGCGATGCCGCGATCCGAAAAAAACAGGATCGCTTCCGTCAGCAACGGCTGTAGACTTGTATTCATGATTATCTCCGTACCGCCCTTTCAGCGCACATAATATCCCAACTTTGCGCTTTTTTTTGCATGATTGCACTTGGCTCAAAAGCCAACTGGAAAGCGCAGACGAGGATTGTGACGGAATTGGCAGTACCAACAGGAAGCGCGGCAGATGCCACGCTTCCCAGATCATCAGATAGCAGCAGACAAGCGTGAGCCCTGATCGATAGCGCGCTTGGCATCCAGCTCAGCAGCCACGTCTGCACCGCCTACCAAATACACCGGCTTACCGGCCGACTCTAGACCCGCCTGCAACTCGCGCAGCGGATCCTGTCCGGCACAAATAACAATATTATCCACCGCTAGCACCCTGGGCTCGCCATCGGCAATACTCACATGCAAGCCCTGGTCATCAATCTTCAGATACTGAACCGCATTAAGCATGTGCACCTGACGGGACTTCAGGCCGGCACGGTGAATCCAGCCTGTGGTCTTGCCAAGCCCATCGCCTACCTTGCTCGCCTTGCGCTGCAGTAGATACACCTCGCGAGCCGGCGGATGTGGATGCGCCTGAATCCCAGCGATGCCGCCTCGGGCTTCAATAGCCGGATCTATGCCCCATTCGTCCCAAAACATCTCGGTATCCAGACTCGCGCTATCACCCAGCTGGGTAATGAACTCCGAGACATCAAAGCCGATACCGCCCGCCCCTATCACCGCCACACGCTTGCCAAGCTTACGGCGTTGCATGATGGTATCCAGGTAGCCCACCACCATCGGGTGGTCAATGCCGGGGATGTCCGGCGTGCGTGGCACAACGCCCGTGGCCAAAATCACTTCATCGAACCCGAGCAGGTCTTCGACCGTGGCACGCTTGCCTAGTACCCGGTGAACGCCGTATTTGGTCATCATTCGATCGAAGTAGCGTAGCGTTTCAAAAAACTCCTCCTTGCCCGGAATGCGCTTGGCAATATTGAACTGGCCGCCAATTTCGTCAGCTGAATCGAATAGGGTTACCTCATGCCCGCGTTGAGCTGCAACAGTTGCAGCGGCAAGACCTCCAGGGCCAGCACCGACCACTGCAATCTTTTTCACCGCAACAGTGGGGATATAGTTCAGCTCGGTTTCGTGACAGGCGCGAGGATTGACCAGGCAGCTGGTCAATTTGCCACCGAAGGTGTGATCCAGGCAGGCCTGATTGCAGCCAATACAGGTATTGATCTCTTCAGCCAGACCCGCTGCAGCTTTATTAACGAACTCCGGATCTGCCAGAAATGGCCGAGCCATTGACACCATGTCCGCATCCCCTTCCGCCAGCACCCTTTCTGCGACCTCCGGTGTGTTGATCCGATTGGTAGTGACCAACGGAATGGCAACCTCACCCTTAAGCTTGGCCGTCACCTTGGTAAAGGCCGCCCGTGGCACCTTCGTAGCGATGGTGGGGATACGCGCTTCATGCCAACCAATACCGGTATTGATAATAGTGGCACCCGCCTTCTCGACGGCCTTGGCCAACAACACCACCTCATCCCAAGTACTGCCGCCCTCAATCAGATCAAGCATCGATAGCCGATAGATGATAATAAAATTGGCGCCTACACCCTCACGCACGCGCCGCACGATCTCCACCGGAAGACGCATGCGGTTTTCGTAACTTCCGCCCCAGCGGTCAGTACGCTGGTTCACATGTTTGACCAGGAACTGATTAATGAAATAGCCTTCTGAACCCATGATTTCGACGCCGTCATAACCAGCGCTCTGAGCCAACTGCGAGCAGGTAACAAAATCCTGGATCTGCTTTTCGATACCGGCTTCGTCCAGCTCCCGAGGAGTAAACGGGTTAATCGGCGCCTTGACCGCGCTCGCCGATACCTGCTTGGGGCTGTACGCATACCGCCCGGCGTGCAGAATCTGCATGCATATTTTACCACCTGCTTCATGCACAGCCTGGGTGACTACCTTGTGGTGTTCAGCTTCTTCGGGGGTACTCATCTTGGCCGCGCCCTGGGCGACGCTTCCCTCCTCATTCGGTCCGATACCACCGGTCACAATCAGGCCAACACCACCACGGGCACGCTCTGCAAAATAGGCTGCCATGCGCTCGAAGCCATGTGGGCGCTCCTCCAGCCCCGTGTGCATGGACCCCATAAGGGTGCGATTGCGCAACGTAGTAAATCCCAGATCCAGGGGGGCCAGCAAATGGGGATAGAGGGTAGATTCGCTCATGGACTGCTCCGGTTATCACTTCATCAGGATCTTCGCCGGGTACATGCCCGGCAAATGCTATGCGAAGACAATAGGCTCGCGGCGCTGACCGCTCAATCACCTGAAATGACATCTTTATAACTTTGAATTACAGTTATGTTTCCAATTTAACCACGAACCCCCATTATGAAGCTCGGCGACATCTCGGTTGGTTACCTTTATAGCCTACAAGCCGCACTGATCCAGCTGGGCCATGATCCGCACCCCTTGTTTCAGCGCTTTCGCATCAGCCCAGATCTGCTGTTCACACCCCAGGCCCGAATTAGTATTCCGCGCTTTATGCGCCTGGGCAACGCAGCCATCCAGTTGACCGGCCGAGCAGATATCGGGTTGCTGATGGGCCGTCATAGTCACGCCAGCCACCTGGGACTGGCCGGCGTGACGGCCCAGTGCGCCTCTGACCTGACTCAGGCATTCAATACTCTGGTGCTTTTCGAGCGCCTATCCAGTCAGAATTACCGCGGCCATTCGAGCTTTGAATCACCGGCGCTGCGCTTTTATTCGATCAGTCCCTATAACGCCTTTAATTTATTTGTAGTCGACTCAGCCCTGGCTTCACGTGCGCAGTTTGGCCACCACCTGACCGGGGGCAGGGCGATACTGGTAGCCGTACATATAGAGTTTCCTGCGCCCGCCTACGCCGACCGGTACGAAGCCGCTTTCGGGTGCCCGGTGCTATTTGACCAAGAGCACAACCAATTGATCTGGGATCCAGAGAGCCTACAGCTCGCATTGGAGCAGTACGCACCGGCCAGTTTTTACCACCTCGAATCAGTATGCAAAGCCCATCTAGATGATCTTAACCGTCATCGTGGATTGCGCGAAAAAGTCGAAGAAATACTCTCGCCGCAATTGCATCAGCGCTTGCCATCGCTCACTGAGGTCGCACGCAAACTAGGATTACCCTCTTGGACGCTGCGCCGCCGGCTGCAGCAGGAGGCACAAACACGCTTTCAGGACATCATCGATGAGACACGGCAGGATCTGGCCGTGAGTTATATCCGCGACACTGAACTGGCGTTGGGAGAGATTGCCTTTCTACTAGGATTTTCATCGCCGGGCGCATTTCAACGAGCATTCAAGCGCTGGACTGGCGAGCCACCGGGACAATTCAGGCGTCAGCGGCGTATGAGCCACGACTGAATTCAACTCAAAGAGAGTGGAGAAACAAGGTATCGCGAAGAAGGGGATTAGCGGCAAGGGTGCAAAATAAAACCGAGGAGGCTACATCTCTTCGGCGTCTTCTGCATCCTGATCCCACTCCTGGGCACGCTGGTCCATCAGTTCCTCTGCATAGTCATTCATGCTGTCTTCCTCTTTTGTTATCGAGCCCAATTGGCTCACTTCTCAACGCTATAGATCGCGTATGACAGTCAGATGAAGCGACAACAAAAAAGTTCAACCTATAATGCCTGACATCAAAGCCAGCATCAGTAAAAGCAAAGTCTCAGCCATTTCCAGCAAGGCTCCAGCGGTATCTCCGGTAGTACCTGCCAAACGTCTAAGCAATACCCAGCGCCAGTAGCCCGCGAAAACAACAACACAGACCAATGCCAGCAAACCGACCGCGCCCCAGGCCACGAGCGAGAGCACAAAGATGACCAACGCATGGAGAATTAACACTTGGGGCAACGCAGCCGGTGCGTTGCTGGCCAGCACGTCCCCTAACCCGCCGGGTCGCGCATAAGGAGTACTGATCAATAACGCCGGCAGCAGTAGCCGACCGATCCAGGGCACCACTAACACCGCTAGCCAAACCTGGCTCTGCAATAAGCTGACCAGCGCAGCAAATTTGAGCAGTAGCACCAGAACCAGAGCGACCACGCCAATGGGACCGCAGGCCGGGTCCTTCATGATTGCCAGCGTACGTTCCCGGTCTCCGTGACCGCCGACCCAGGCATCAGCCGTATCGGCCAGCCCGTCCAGGTGCAGCGCGCCGCTGATCCAAACCCACAAACTAAGTATGACGGCTGCCTGTAGCAACGGTGCAGCCGACGCCAGCAACCACTGCGCCAGCACCAGCAACAGCCCGATCAGAACACCCACAAGCGGATACCAGAGCAAAGAGCGGCCGTTTTCCTGCGGGTCAGGAAGAGACGGCAGCCGCAGCGGAAGGCGAGTCAGAAACTGCAAGGCAATCAGTAGCGCGAGCGGAAGTTTCATAGCCTCTCCAGCACACCATCAGGATGACGTCGTAGCAGAATCCGTTCGGCCAGCGCTACCTGAACCTGCAGCAGCTGTTGCCGCGGCAAACCCTGCGCCTGGGCCAGCAACAAACGCATCACGCCGCCGTGGGTAATCACCAGTACCCGCTCTTCGGCATAAGCCCGGGCCAGCGCATCGATACTCGCCAGAACACGGAGCTCGAAGGCCGCAACGGGCTCACCGCCAGGCGGTGTGCAGGCATAAGGGTCCTGCCAGAAGGCGCCCAGAGCATCGGCATGTTCGTGCATCAGGTCTGCGGGATATTGCCCCTCCCATTCGCCAAAATGCAGCTCGCACAAACCGGGCTCCAGGCTCAAAGGCAGTTCAAGGCGCTCGGCCAGCTCGGAAGCGAAGGCCGCACAACGTTGCAGTGGGGAGCTGACTATCCGCTGCCACGCTGCCGGATTTTGGCAGGCTTCGCGCATCTGCTGCCACCCGGCGGCAGTCAGCTCATCGTCGAGACTGCCGCGCAGGCTGCCGGCCAATGCCGTTTCACCGTGACGTAACAACTCGATCAGCATGGCTGCCTAGCGGAGACAGCCGCTTGGGCGAAGGTCGCCATCTGGTTATGCAATGCGCAGGCTGCGCGCAGCAATGGAACAGCTACCGCCGCACCGCTGCCCTCGCCCAGGCGCATGCCCAGGTCCAGCAGCGGTGTTGCGTTCAGTGCTTGAAGGACTAAAGCATGCCCGGGCTCGGCGCTGCGATGGCTGAACAGCATCCAGTCCCGGCAACCCGGGCTAAGACGCGCCGCACACAGAGCAGCTACGCTGCTGATGTAGCCGTCCACCAGCACCGGCAGACCGCGCTGCCCAGCAGCCAGGTAGGCCCCGACCAACGCGGCTATTTCCAGCCCGCCAAGACAGGCTAATGCGGACAGGGGATCCTGCAGTCTGGCAGCATGATGTTTCAGGCCACGTTCGATCACCTTGCGTTTGTGCTCGATACCCGCCGCATCGAGTCCTGCGCCGGGCCCGACCAACCGCGCCGCCGGCAGATCAAGCAAAGCACTGGCCAAAGCCGTGGCGCTAGTGCTGTTACCGATGCCCATTTCACCGCCAATGAACAGATCCGCAGACTCAGCCGCCAATACCGCTTCGCGGCCGGCCTGCATGGCTGTAAGGCAATGCTCGTCACTCATGGCCGCGCAGCGGCTGAGATTGCCGGTACCGGCAGCGATCGGACGGTGTTCAACACCGGTCAGCGGAGCCGTAGGTATGGCCAGCCCCAAATCCATAACTCTGAGTGTGGCCTGCAGATAGCGGGCCAGCACACAGATGGCCGCCCCGCCCTCGGAGAAATTGCGCAGCATCTCGCCTGTCACCGCCTGCGGGTAGGCGGAAACGCCCTCTGCCACCACGCCATGATCGGCGGCAAACACGCAGATCCAGGGCGCCATGATCGACGGCTGGTTGCTGCCCTGCATTGCCGCCAGCTGGATCGCCAGGTCTTCCAGGCGGCCCAAGGCGCCGGCCGGCTTGGTCAGTTCTGCCTGGCGTTGCTGCGCCGAGCGCATTACCGCCTGATGCCACTGCGCTACCGGCGCCTGCCACCAATAGCCGCTCATGGAAGTTGTCCCTTAACCGCCAGCGGCAACCCGGCGATGCAGAACAGCACTCGCTCGCAACGTTTGGCCAAGGCCTGATGCAGCCAGCCAGCCTGGTCTACGTAACGGCGGCTGAGTTCGCCCATGGGCACGACGCCCAGCCCGGTCTCATTGCTGACTAGAATAAGGCGGCCCGGCAGGAAATCGATGCACGCCAGCAAAGCGTCACGCTCTGCCTCAAGGCGCTGCGGGTCGTCACAGAGCAGCAGATTTGTCAGCCACAAAGTCAAGCAGTCGACCAGCAGGCAGCGCTCCGCCGCCGCTTCCCTGCGCAACACCGCCGCCAGGGACAAGGGCTCTTCGATCAGCGCCCAATGGGCCGGCCGCCGTTGGCGGTGCTCATGTATACGCTCACTCATCTCACCGTCGAGTGCCTGGCTGGTTGCGATATAGGTCACTAGCAGCCCGCTATCAGCGGCCAGTTGCTCGGCCAGCCGACTCTTGCCCGAGCGTGCGCCGCCCAGAATCAATTCGTGCATGCGCTGACTCCACATAGCTGCAGCAATAAAGCCGTGTCCAGATGATCTTCCACACTCTGGGCCAGACGTTCAATATCGCGCTCGCGCAACGCGGCATAATCCAGCGCCTGCGCCTGCGCCAGACCCGCCCAGTGCAGCAGCGCCTGACTGGCAGCCGGCGATTCAAACAGGCCGTGCAAATAGGTGCCGGCAATTTGTCCATCCTCGCTCATTACGCCATCCGCGTCGCCGTTGTCGAGGTATAACAAAGGTCGCTCAAGGGCCGGACCAAAGCTGCGGCCGGAATGAATTTCATAGCCACTGACAGTGGCCTGGTCCAGTTGCAACTGCCCTGTGACTCGGCTTAGTCGCTTGTGCGCCTGCAAGCAGGTGGCAAACTCCAGTAGCCCCAGGGCCGGCACGCTGCCGACCGGTCCTTCCAGTCCAAGAGGATCGTCGATACGCTGCCCGAGCATCTGCAAACCGCCGCAAATACCCAGTAGCTTGCCGCCATAACGCAAATGCCGATGGA
>Ga0307487_1000506_pt1 | contig 30469 bp, 27 predicted proteins | sample CBIW12metaG_FD_203665 | JGI IMG/M metagenome (GOLD analysis project Ga0307487, IMG submission 203665) | Sea-ice brine microbial communities from Beaufort Sea near Barrow, Alaska, United States - CBIW 1.2 | ecosystem: Environmental > Aquatic > Marine > Coastal | place: USA: Alaska | collected... | reverse complement strand
GGTGTGGCCCGGTGCGACCAGTTCATCAAAGAGCTCGCGAAGATCTCGTATAGTCGCGCCAAGCAGGCCCGCGTCGTCCTGCGGCTGGCGCTGGAGCTGGCGGTGCGGCACGAGGTGCTCCCGCGTAACCCGATGGACCACGTTGGCCGCCTGTACCGTGAGCCGCATATCCCCGATGCGCTGACAGCCCCCGAGGTGAATGTGATCCGTGCGGCGATCGCCCGGTGGGAGGCTGGCGCCAACCACGTGTCCGGTCCGAAGCCCGACGGGCAGCTCGGTGCGATCATCGAGGTGATGCTCGGCACCTCGGCTCGGATCGGCGAGGTGTTGGCCATCCGCCGCCGGGATGTCGACATCACCAGTGTTGTGCCGTCCATCCGCCTGGCCGGCACGATCATCAGCCGCAACGGCGAGCTAACCTTCCGGCAGGACCACCCAAAGACCGCGAAGTCCCGTCGCGTCGTGGCCCTGCCCTCGTTCACCGCTGACGCGCTGCGCCGACGGCTCGCCACAGCACCGAACCTCGACCTGGATGCGCTGCTGTTCCAGTCCCGGGACGGCACCCCGCTGACCACCACGAACGTGCGCCGACAACTTCGTCACGTGCTCGGGGGAGCAGGGATCGAGGGCGTGACCCCGCACATGTTCCGCCGCACCGTAGCGACCGCGGTCAACGCCAACGCGCACATCGAACTCGCCGCAGAACTCCTCGGCCACACCGACACGAAGATCACGGTGCAGCATTACATCGAACGCAGCGAACTGGTGAACCCGGCCACCGCCGCGCTGCTTGACCGGGCATTCGCTCGAGACGAGGACTAAGCAGCGGTGCTGCCACTGTGGCAGCACCGTCCCATCTGGGGTTTTGCCGTACCGTCGTGCATCAGTTTCCCGACCGCCGCCGCGCCCCGACCGGTCGCTGGCGGGGAATGACGGCTGAACGCGGTGGTGGCACGATGGCACCACCGTTGGAAGACGATATTCGGTTCTAGCTCCGAGATCGAAATGAAACCATACCGTTCTCGAACATTCATTATCGTTCCGCGACGAACCACCTCCCCGATCATCGGGCGATCCGGCTCGATTGCTCGAACCTGACGCTCTGGGGGAGAGGAAGACACCGAGGCGAGTGCTGTACACAGCACAGGGTCCCCATCGGCGCGAAGCAGGGCTTGAACAGCCGTCGCGAATCGTGCCCAGACGACGCCCTGCGGCGTCCGGTTGTTGGACTAAACAGTGAGTGAGACAGCTGCGCGTCCGTCTGGATCAGCGGCCGGTTGCGGCCACGCCGAGCAGCCGTGCGCGCTCCGTCACATGCTCCGGCAGCGGATGCGTCAGTACATACGGCCGATCGTGCACGATGGCGTCGACGACCATCGGCCCGACGGTCTCGGGATGGATCGCCTGAGCGGAGTCTGCTCCCGTCTGCACAGGCTGTCCTCGGGTGTACGACGTCCACGGCACGACTGCACGGGCCTCGGTCTTGTCGACCGCTGATCGCAGTCGCTCGCTGGACGCGAAGTCCGTGCGTACGGGGCCAGGGAAGAGCACGGTTACGCCGATGTCGAGCCCGGCCGCGGCATACTCCGCACGCACGGCCGTCGAGAATCCCTCGACCGCGGCCTTCGACGCGGTGTAGGCGGCGTGGCCGGGGATTGGCTGGAGCACCGCGCGGGAGGCTGTGTTCACGATGTGCGCCGGCGAGCCCGACCGGCCCATACGGGGTGCGAACGCCCGATGCCCGTGAAAAACGCCCCAGAAGTTCACCGACATGATCCACGTGAAGTCCTCGACCGACGCATCCCAGCTCGCGCGATACGGGCGCCAGGTCACGCCCGCATTGTTCACGAGCACCGCGATGTCGCCGAACGCCTCGAAGCTCACATCCGCGAGCGCCGAGACGTCGGAGAGATCGGAGACGTCGGCGCGCACCGCGATCGCGCGCCGACCGAGTCTGCGGATCTCGTCACGGACGCGCTCCGCAGACTCGAGCTCGATGTCGGCCAGCACGACATCCATCCCTTGCTCCGCGAGCGCGATCGCGATCGACCGCCCGATGCCGCCGCCGCCGCCGGTCACGACGGCGCCGCGACCGGCCAGCTGCTCCATTCGCATCGCGGCCTCAGTTCTCGGTGAAGCCGAGATGGAGGCCGCCGTGGCTCGGGGCGAGCCATCGCTGCGTGATCGCCTTCTCGCGGGTGAAGAACTCGAAGCCGGCGGCGCCGTCTGCCTTCGACGAGCCCCACAACGACTGCTTCCAGCCGGCGAAAGAGTGGTAGGCGACTGGCACTGGGATCGGTACGTCCACGCCGACTATGCCGACCTGGATACGCACCGTCGAGAGGTCGCGCCAGGCGGGGAGCGCCTCCTGCGCCGCCTCGATCGCGGCGCGCGCGTCGGCGAGGGCGACGTGCTTCGTGATGACGCCGCGTGCCGGGTCGTACGCGGGTGCGGTGCGACCGCTCGTACTCTCGTGTGCCTTGCCGCCGATCCAGGGATGAACGACGGTGGTGTGTTCAGTGGTGGTCATGGATACTCCTGGTGCGTTGGGTGAACGGATCACGCGTAGACGGCCTGGTACAGCTGTTCGATCTGCTCAGCGGTCGGCACGCGGGGATTGTTGTTGGGGGAGCCCGAGGCGAGCGCCTGCATCGCCATGACAGGCACGAGTGCGTCCCAGTCACTTCGTTCGATGCCTCGCAGCGCAGGGGTGGGGACCTCGAGCTCGGCCGCGAGCGCGCGCAGTGCTGCCACGAGCTGGTCGGCCGCGTCAGCATCGGTGTCGCCTTGGCTGGCAACACCGAACTCGCGTGCGCAGGTCGCGTAACGCCCGGCGGCGTCCTGAACCGAGAAGGCGGTGATCTCCGCGAACAACATCGCGTTCGCCATGCCGTGGGCGATCTGAAACTGCGCACCGAGCGGGCGGCTCATGCCGTGAACGAGCGCCACGCTGGCGTTCGAGAAGGCCATGCCGGCGAGTGTCGCGGCGGTCATCATCTCCTCGCGCGCGACCCGGTCGCCGCCGTCGTTGTATGCGCGGCGCAGGAACCGGCCGATGCGCGAGATCGCGGCGCGCGCGTAGGCGTCGGAGATCGGGTTCGCCTTGCGGCTCACGTACGCCTCGATCGCGTGCGTCAGGGCGTCGATGCCGGTGTCGGCCGTCAGGCGCGGCGGCATTGAGAGCGTCAGCTCGTAGTCGACGACGGCGGCCCGTGGCAGGTAGCCAGGCCCAGCGCAGAGCATCTTCTCGTTCGTCTCGCTGTCGGTGATGATTGTGAACTGCGTCACCTCTGATCCCGTGCCGGCGGTGGTGGGCACTGCGATCACCGGCAGTGCCTCGCCGTTGAACTGGTACGGCGCCTTCAGCTCCCGCATATGGCCACCTCGCACCGCGAGCACCGAGAGGGCCTTGGCGGTGTCGATGGGACTGCCGCCGCCCAGCGCAACGATGCTGTCGGCGCCGTGGGTGCGGATGCTGTCCAGACCGGCTTCGAGGGAGTCGGTGGTCGGGTCGGGGATAGTGTCGCCGAACACCGCAGGCTCCATGCCCGCGGCCCGCAGAACATCCGCCACCCGCGCGGCGACACCCGTCGAGACGAGGAAGCCGTCGGTCACCACGAGCGGCCGTGCACTGCCCAGGGTCGTCAGAAGGTCACCGATGCTGTCGACGCTGCCCGCGCCGAAGCGGAGGACGGGAGGGGTATGGATGTCTATGTTCACCAGTGCACGCCTTCGTGATCTGCCCCACCAATGTCGTGGGGATGCATCCAGCATCGGATGCAGTGATGCAGGCGTCAAGGATAAATTACGCAGTTTCGACTGCAAGAGTGCAGAATGGAGTCGTGGACACCGAGAACCTGCGCTTCCTGCTTGAGGTCGCGCGCACGGGCAGGCTGCGTGATGCCGCCGCCAGGTTGCAGGTCGACGAGACGACGGTCTCCCGGCGCATCGGCAGGCTCGAGCAGGAGCTGGGCGTGCGGATGTTTGATCGCACGCCGCAGGGCTGGCGCATCACCGAGCCGGGCTTGCTGATCCTCCCGCACGCGGAGGCGATCGAGTCGAGCGTGGCGCGCGCACTCGAGGCCGTGACCTCTCGTCCCGGGGATCTGAGCGGCACCGCGCGCATCCTCGCACCGGACGGCTTCGGCGCGAATGTGCTGATGCCGGGCTTGCAGCCGCTGCTCGACGCGCACCCCGGCCTCTCGCTCGAGGTGATCACGGCGACGAGTCACGACCTCATCACGGCGCGCGATTTCGACGTCGCCGTGACGCTCGAGCGACCGTCGCCGCGCTCGGCGGCTGTGCGGCATCTCGCCGACTACGAGCTGCGCTGCTACGCCTCTCGCGAGTACCTCGACCGACACGGCATGCCGGGCTCGGTCGACGAGTTGCGCCGCGACCACGACCTCATCTGGTACGTGGATGCGCTGCTCGACGTGCTGCCGCTGCGCGTCCTGGACGAGCTGTTGCCCCGCGCCCATGCGCGCCTGCAGACGACGAACATCACCGGCCAGCACAGCGCGGTACGCGCCGGTTTGGGCGTCGCGCTGCTGCCTACCTACATCGGCGCCGCGGACGCCGGTCTTGTCGGCGTCCTGCCGGAGGAGCTGCGCATCAGCCGAACGTACTGGCTGGTCGTGCCGCGTGATCTTACCGAGCTGCTGCGCGTGCGCGAGATCACGCAGGCGATCGTGTCGCTGGTCGAGAGGCATCCTCATCTGTCGACGCGGGACGAGCAGCCAGGTGGTGCGCCGCGGGCGCAGTCCTCCTGAGCCGGCCGAGTCGAGCGGACCCGGCGCAGGCGCCGCTCGCGCGTGCAATGCGTCAGACAAGAGAGTGTCTCGCCTAATAGAGCGTCTCGACGTCGGAGAGGCCTCGCGAACAGCGTCGGATGCCCCGGCGCACGAGGAGGTCGCGGCCGTCAGGCATGCCGACGCGCTGCAAGGTCGTGGGTGCGCTCAGTCGAACGGCGAGGCTACCCCGCCTTCGCGGCGAGCAGTGCCAGCTCGTCAGCCGTCGCCGAGGCGGGGGTGATCGCCGCGGTGTTGCGGTTTGCTGCTGCGCGCTCGAGGTCGCGGGGCGTCAGGATCGCATCGACTCCGGGGTGTCGCTCGCTCGAGCGGATCTGAGTCGCGAAGCGATCAACGCGATCGGCGACCGGCTCCGCAGCGCCGAAGCGCGAAGCATCGAGGGCATGAAGACGTGGGAGCAGTTGATGGGGCGGTCGCGCTCCTTGTAGATGCTGCGCACCTCTGCGCCGACGGCGCCGCCGCTTAGGATGCCGGTCAACACCTCGATGAAGAAGGCCAGGCCGAAGCCTTTAGCCCCGGCCGCTGGCGGCAGGAGGCCAGCTCGCGCCGCCGCCGGATCCGTGGTCGGCTCGCCCCGCGCATCCGTCGCCCGGCCGGGCGGGATCGCGGCGTCGCCGACCACGGTGCCGTTGCGCAGACGCTCGAGGAAAATGCCGAGACGGGAGACACGTGGGAGGGGACTCCGTGCAGATCAGCATCTCCGAGGCACTCGGCGACCGTCACCGCGACCTCACCCACGCAGCCCTGTGCCATGAGGACGCTCAGGTGCGACGGCGCCTTTAGTGCTCGATCAGGCGGCCTGCAGCCGACCGCGCTCGGCAGCGGCACTCGCGAACACGGCGGCTGCGGCCAGCACGTGTTCGGCATAGGGCAGCAGCCTGCAGCCCTCCTCGGTCAGCGTCACGCGTCGTGCGCGGTGCGCGAGCTCGAAGCCGAGCGAGATCTCGAGCTGTTTGATCTGAAGCGACAGCGCTGGCTGCGTGATGAACAGGCTGGCAGCGGCTCGGCCGAAGTGCAGCTCAGTGGCCAGCGCGGTGAAGCACTGCAGGCGCCACAGGTTCACGTCGCAGCTCCTGCCGACACCGATTCGAGCCTGCGCGTACCGTCCATCGACTTGCCGTCGACAAGGTACTCATCGGGCTTGAAGCGGCCGCTCTCGCGGCGGAACCTGGTCATAAAGTCCGGCCAGACCGTCGTCAGGCGGCCGTAGCGGTGGTCGACGTACCAGGAGTAGCAGCCACCGTTCAACCACACGGTGTCTGCGGCGCGCTCATCGATGGCGGCGACGAACTTGTCCTGTGCCTGCTGAGGGATCTCTATCGTGGATGCCCCGGTCGAGTCCATGAACTCGAGCGCGCCCAGGATGTACTGGATCTGAGACTCGACGACGTAGATGATCGAGCCGGCGCCGAGGCCGGAGTTCGGCCCGTTCATGATGAACAGGTTCGGGTATCCGGCGACCGTCGAGCAGGCGTACGCCGCCCCACCCGAGGTCCACGACTCGGCCATCGAGCGCCCGTTCTCATTAAAGATGCGATGCGTGATGGGCAGATCGGCAGCCTCGAAGCCGGTGCCGAGCACGAGGGCGTCGAGCTCGATCTCGCCGTCATTGGTGATGATGCTGCGCTCTCTCACCTCGACGATGCCGCTGGTCTCGAGCGCCACGTTGTCCCGAAGGAAGGTCGGGTAGTAGTCGTTCGAGATGAGGATGCGCTTGCAGCCGATCATGTAGTCGGGCGTGAGATTGTCGCGCAGCTCGCCCTCTGGCACCTGCGCCGCCAGGTGGTCGAGCGCAGTGGTCTCGATCTTGGCGATGAAGTCGGCGATGCCGCGACGCTGCGGGAACCGCGCCTCGTTGCCCCAGAACAGCTCGTCGCGCAGCGCCTGCGCAGTCTCGGGCATGCGCCGAAACATCGACTTCTGCGCTGTCGTGTACTCGTGGTCCACGCGGGGGATGATGTAGGGCGCCGAGCGCTGGAAGACCGTCAATTTCCCAGCGGTCTTCGCGAGCTCCGGTACGATCTGGATGCCGGATGCGCCGGAGCCGATGACGCCGATGCGCTTGCCCTCCGGCTCGAACGACTGATCCCACTGCGCCGAGTGGAACATCGGTCGCTCGAACTTCTCGAGCCCAGGGATGCTTGGCAGCTTCGGATCGGACAGGTGGCCGGCGGCGGTGACGACGAAGTCGGCCGTGAACGAGCCTGCCGAGGTATTCAGTGCCCAGTGCGCCGCACCCGCCTGCCAGGTGCACGAGAGCAGTTCGGCATCGAAGGTGATGTGGGGCTGCACGCCCTCGTCGATGGATGCCTCTTTCAGATAGGCGTGGATCTCCGGCTGGGTGGCGTATACGCGCGACCAGTCCGGGTTCGGGCGGAACGAGAAGGAGTAGAGGTGCGACTGGATGTCGCACGCAGCACCGGGATAAATGTTGTCGCGCCAGGTGCCGCCGACGTCGCCGGCTCGCTCGAGCACGATGAAGTCATGCTCGCCCCGCCGCCGTAGCTGAATGGCGAGCCCCAGGCCCGCAAAGCCGGAGCCGATGATGGCGATCTTCGCGTGCCTCGTCGTTGACTGGGGCGCGGTGGTGGATGTCTGCTGCATTATGGATCCTCGGCGTCTCTGGTCGTCAGGCGTGGTCGTTGCGGATGATGGTTCCCGCGGGGTGCTCGTGCGGGTCGAGGGAGAAGTCGTCGACGGCGACGGCCAGCTCGGCAGGGCGCTCGACGGAGACGGCGTGGCCGCTCTCGATCTCGAGGTAGCGCGCATCCGAGATCGCGCCGAACAGCATGTGGCTGTGATGCAGCGGCACCATGTCGTCGTGCCTACAGCCGATGACGAGCGTGGGCACGTCGATGCGGCCAAGACCTGACTCGATGTCGATGTCGCGGTTGAGTCGCATGATCTGCGCCGGGTAGGGCCGTGCTGCCACCGCCTGCTGCAACTCGCGCCAGTCGCGTTCGTTGCGGCCGACGAGGTAGCCGGCCGAGTAGGCCATCAGCAGGGTGAGGCGGCTGAGGGCCTCGGGATCAGCGTCGTGCAGTCGCTGCCAGAGGTTATTGCGGAGTAGCTGGTGCCGATCGGTCTTCGACCAGCCCGCGACCAGCGAGAGCGAGGCGACGGTTGTGGGCCGCTCGGAGGCGTGGGCTGCTGCCACCACGGCACCGAACGAGTAGCCGACGAGCGCCACGGCGCCGCCGGCGGATGCATGGTCGACGACGGCGCGAAGCTGCGCCACGGCATCCGCGAGCGTGAGCTCTGCGTCATCTGCGGGCAGCTGCAGATCGAAGGCGACCACCCGGCGTGTGAAGGTGAGGATGGGGTAGACGGCCCAGAAGCTGCCGCGCGCGGTGCCAGAGCTGCCGTGTACGAGCACGATGGTCGCCGTGCTCGTCTCGTTGCCGCTGTCGTAGATCGGGATCAACCTGCCCGCCTGTTCCACGTGCCCCGTCGGCTCGATCAGCAGCGGCTTGTGCAGCGTGCCGTCGGCGTGCCAGGCGTTCTGCCGTGGTTCTGTCAACCTCGTGACCATGGTCACCTCACTTCGTCGTGATTCGAATAATGAGAGCAGACTATCAAAAGCTGCCCTGCGCCGACACTACACGCTCGTCCGGAGGATGCCAATAGGCGGATCTGATTGCCTACTCTCGTTTTGTTTCGTACGATCGGCATGCGGCGAAGGCGCCGGCGTGCGTCGTGCGTCGCGATCGTGGCAGGACAACGAGAAGGGGTGCGGTCCATGGCCGATTTGACGAGAGAACGGGTGCTGGTCACCGGCGGAGCGAGCGGCATCGGCGCGGCGATCGTTGCGCAACAGCGAGGGCTCGGGCGCGAGGTCATCGTGATCGACAAGCAGCCCGGCGGTATCGTGGCCGATCTCGGCGAGGCCGCACAGGTCGAAACGGCCCTCGCTGAGGCGCTGGTCGGTGGACCTATCCACCGACTGGTAAACAACGTCGGCTACATCCGGGTGGCGAACCTTGAGGAGCTCGACATCGATGACGCTCTGCGCACCTACGAGATCAACGTCCTCGCTGCGATGCGCTGCGCCAAGGCGCTGCTGCCGGGCATGCGCGAGGCGGGCTTCGGGAGGATCGTGAACATCGCCTCGCGCGCGTCTCTCGGCAAGGCGGGCCGCTCGGCGTACTCGGGCTCGAAGGCCGGAATGATCGGCATCACCCGCACCTGGGCGCTCGAGCTTGGACAGCACGGCATTACGGTCAACGCGGTCAGCCCCGGTCCGATCCGCACCGCGCTGTTCGAGGCGGCCAACCCCGCGGGAGAGCCACGCACGCAGCGGCTCATCGATGCCATCCCCGTCAAGCGTGTCGGCGAGCCCGACGACATCGCGGCGACAGTCGGGTTTCTGCTCGACGAGCGGGGCTTCATCACCGGTCAGAACCTCAATGTCTGCGGTGGAATGACGATCGGCGCAGCACCGCTGTGAGCGCCTCGCCCACGCTCGCCGAGACGATCGCCGCGTATGTGGCGCGCGCGGGCACCCACCCGCTGCCTGAGTCGACCCGGCGGGCCGCGAAGTCGGTGCTGCTGCACAACCTGATCGTGGGCCTTGCGGCCCACGGCAGTCCGCTGCCCGGCCTGTCGCGCGGCCAGAGCCTGCCCTGGGCGCAGCAGCCGACGACCGCACCCGACCTGGCCTTCGCGACATCGCTGCAGATGGGCGCTCGCGCACAACACGACGAGCACCCGAGCTCGGTCACCCACTTGGGCAGCGCTGTGACTCCCGCGTGCCTCGCCATTGCGCCAGCAGGCATCGTCGGCGCACGCCTGCTGTCGGCGATCGCTGCCGGCTACCAGGTCGGCGGGGTGCTCGGCCACGCTCTCCTTCCGCATGTCCGTGACCGTGGCATGCGCGCAACCGGCGTCGTCGGCCCGATCGCAGCGGCCGCCGGAGCGGCGGCCGTGCAGGAGCTCGACGAGGCTGCGATGGCACAGGCGATCTCGCTCGCAGTCAATCGCGCTGCCGGTTACACCCAGGTGTGGCTCTCCGGCACCGACGAATGGCGCCTGCAGACCGCTGCCGCAGCACGCGACGGACTCGAATCGGCGCTCTGGGCAGCGGGCGGTGCCCGCGGTGCCGCGGCCGCGCTCGAGGGGACTTCCGGTCTTCTGCATGCACTCGGGGCGGACGCCATGGAATCCGCCCAGCTGGCCAAGGCGCTGGAGGGCCCGCCGGTGATCGAGCAGATGCTGCTGAAGGCGCACCCGGTGTGCGCGATCAACCAGGCAGCGGTCGAAGTTGCCATCAACCTCCGCGCCCAGGCGACCATCGAGGCCCATCAGATCGCGAGCGTCACCGTGCGCCTCTCCGACGCCGACTCCGCGTACCCGGGCATCGACGTCTCACTGCCGCCCACGTCGTGGTCCCAGGCGATGATGGATGCGCGGCAGGGGGTCGCGGTTGCCCTGGCCGACGGACGGGTCGAGATCGATGCCCTCCACCCGTCCAGTCTTGAGGTGCAGCGGGTGCGACAGCGCATCACGGTGCTGGGCGGCTTGCCGGGCGGCGCTGGGCACGGCGCTGAGGTCGTGATCGAGCTGACCGACGGGCGCCGTCTCGAGGGGCGTGCCGAGAGCGTCGAGGTTGACGGTGAGCGTTCCGCGCAGATGGCGGCAGAGCTCCTGCCCGCAGCCGGCATCTCGGACGCGCTAGCGGCGCGCCTGCCGGGGATAGTCGATGCGATCGACGAGCCCGACGGCGTGCGGCGACTGGTCGCGGCGATGGAGGGAATCGAGCCGTGGGCGTTGCTGTGCAGCCGATGATGAAGGCGATCGCCGCAACCGCCTGGGGTGGGCCGGAGGTCCTGCAGCTCGTTGAGGTGCCCATGCCGTCGCTGTTGCCGGGTGACGTCCTTGTGCGGGTGGAGGCCGCCGGCGTGAACCCGACGGATTGGAAGTCGCGCGCGGCAGGCGGCCGTGGGTTGTGGCGCGACCCGGCCGTTCTCGGCTTCGACATCGCCGGTGTCGTCGAAGCGGTGGCGGATGGCTCGCACCTGCTCTTGCCCGGCGATTGGGTCTTCGGCATGCCCCGCTTCCCGCTGCCAGCTGAAGGCTACGCGCAGTACGCCGCGGCTCCTGCGCGGCAGCTCGCGCGCATTCCCGCGGGATTGACCTTCACCGAGGCGGCATCCCTGCCGCTCGCCGGTCTAACAGCGCTGCAAGCGCTTGAGGAGGCCGGGAAACTCGTGCCCGGGCAATCCGTCCTCGTCTGCGCGGCGGGCGGCGGGGTCGGTAGGCTCGCGGTGCAGATCGCCGTCGCGCTCGGCGCAGTGGTCACGGCCTGCGCCCGCGCCGAGCGACTCGGTGATGCCGCAGCAGCAGGGGCCACCATCGTCGAGGCAGCGGACGACGGCACGCCTGCCCGCCCGTCGCGGCACGACCTCGTTATCGATCCATTCGGCGGCAAGCGCACCGCGGCGCTGCTCGACTGGTGCGCGCCCGGCGGCATACTCGTCTCCCTGATCCCGTACACGGACCAGGCGGTGCAGGATGCCGCGAGCGCGGGAGGTGTCGCGCTGCGCCGAGTGGTCGTTGAGCCCTCTGGAGTGGGGATGCAGCGCATCGCCGAGTGGGTCGAAAAGGGTCACCTGTGGCCGCGCGTGTCGCTCGCGCTGCCTCTGGCGGAGGCCGCCCAGGCGCATCGTGCAGGGGAGCGAGGCGGATTGGATGGCAAGATTGTGCTTCAGCCGTGGCATTGCAGTCGCGGCGAGATTGCTGATGGGAGAGCACAGTGACCACTGCACCGGAAACGTCCGCGCGTCAGCGCGGCAAGCAGCTCAAGCGCGACGCCATCCAGACGGCCGCTGCCACTCTGCTGCGTTCGAAGCAGTTCGATGAGATCACCATGCGGGAGGTGGCACAGCTCGCGGGAGTCGGAGAAGCGACGCTCTTCCGCTACGTCTCAAGCAAGTACGAGCTGCTACATATGGTCTACGGCGATGAGCTCGATGCCGTCCTCGATCGCATCGAGGAGCAGGATGCCGCGCTCGTCGCCGCACAGGGCGATGATCCGACCGGGACCAACCTCGTGGAGCGCATCCGCGCCATCTACCTGGAGCGCAGCGCCTTCTACCGACGCAACCCGGCGAACTCCTCGCGCTACCTGCGCGAGGGCTTCACGCTGAGTGATCTCAGCGCACGCAACGTGGCGCAGGGTGACCGTACGATCGCGCTGACCCGCGGCATTATCGAGGACGGGCAGGGGCGAGGGCTCCTTGACCTGCGGGCCGGGGCGCTGTCCGTGGCGCAGAACTGTCATGCGATCTACATGCACGAGGTCGATCGCACACCCGTCCGCGGCTTCGATCCGGATCGGATCTGGGAGCGCCTAGGGCCGCGCCTCGACGCTCAGCTGCGACCCCTGGTGCTTGTGTCGCGAGGGTGACCGGCAGCTCTGGAGCGGTTGCCGATCAGGGAGTTCGATCGTCAATCGTTATCGCAGCTTGACGTGCCGCATCGAGCGCGACTAAATTCGCGACAGGACAAATTGAGAGTGCACTATCGAAAGTGCGCTCCACTAACAACGAGGTTAGGAGCCCGCCATGCACAGCATGAGCAAGAAATACCGTCGGTCGCTCATTACAGCCGGCGCCATCATGGGAGTCACGCTACTCGCGGGCTGTAGCGGCGCTGCCGGCGCCGGCGAGTCCGCCGCTCCGGCGGGGGAGGCCGCGGCCTTTCCTGACGGCGACATCCGATTCGTCATTCCCTATTCGGCAGGTGGCCCCACCGACATCACCGCTCGGGCGCTCGCGCCCTGCCTCGGAGAAACACTCGGCACCAATGTGATCGCAGAGAACATCACCGGAGGCTCCGGCTCGGTCGGCTTGCAGGACCTGATCTCGAAGCCCGCCGACGGCCAGACCCTCGCCATCGTCTCACCCGGCATGGTGGCGCTCTCGCCGATTGCCAACGGCCTCGACTACTCGCGCGAAGATGTCTCCTCGGTCGGCGTCATCTCGTACTCGCCGATGATCCTTGTCGTCGGCGAGGACTCGCCCTACAGCACCGGCAAGGAGTTTTTCGCTGCTGCTGACGAGGCCCCCGCGACGCTGACGGTGGGCGTTTCGGGTGCTTCGACGCCGCAGGCTATCGAGCTCCAGCGCCTCGCCGATGAGTACGGGATCGAGGTGATCGTGGTGCCCTTCGACGGCAGCTCCGGAGCCATCACCGCATTGCTCGGCGGACACGTTGACTCGGTCTTCGTGAACGACCAAGAGGATGTCGTGCAGCGCATCGACTCCGGCGATTTCACGGCGTTGGCCGTCTCGTCGCCGGAGCGTCAGGCGCACCTGCCCGAGACGCCGACGCTGGTCGAGCTCGGCTACGACGATCTCACGCTGGCCGTCACGATTTACGCGCTCGCCGCCCCGGCGGGCATTCCCGACGACGTCGTTGCGACGCTCTCCGACGCGCTCGAGGAGTGTCTCACCAACCCGGAGACCGTCGCCGCGATCGGCGAAAACTACGTGCCTGCTGAGTACCAGACCGGCGAGGAGTTCGACGGCTTCCTGTCCGAGGCAGAGAAGGTCTACACCCGCATCCTGGGCAGCTGAGGACATGACCGACGTCGTCCGCACCGAGCGCAACAGTGGAACCGTGACTGAGCACAGCGCATCCGATCTCGTCCATCCCCTTGAGGGCATCCGCGGGCGAGGGATCGCGCGCTGGGGCGCGGTCGCCGTGCTCGCGGCGGTCGGCGTCGGCGCGATCATCCTGAGCATCGGCTTCGGCCTCGGCACGGGCGCCCGCCCGGGGCCGGGGCTGTGGCCCTTCCTCGCCGCCGTGCTGATGCTCGGCGCCACCGTGGTGGTGGCGATTACGGACACCCTCGAGGAGTACGAGCCGTGGGGCAACGAATCGGTGCGCACGCTCATCGCTCTTGCATCGCTCGTCGTCTTCGCCGTGTTGTTCACCCTGCTTGGCTTCACAGTGCCTGCAATCCTGCTGATGGTCCTCTGGCTGCGCATGTTCGGCCAGATGCGCTGGCTGCACGCCGGACTGCTCGCCGTCGGTGGCGCCATTGCCCTTTTCATGCTATTCGACGTCGTGCTCGGTGTCCCGATGCCTCGGGACCTGCTCATGACCCCACTAACGTCTTGGATGTGATCCCGCTATGCTCGATGGCCTGATAACCGGCTTCGGAGTCGCGCTCGACCCGATCAACCTGCTCTACGTCTTCGTCGGGGTTGTGATCGGCACCGTCATCGGCGTGCTGCCTGGTCTCGGCCCGACCGCCACGATCGCACTGCTGCTCCCGCTCACCTATGTGCTCGACCCCGCCACCGCCATAATCATGCTCGCTGGCATCTACTACGGGTCAATGTACGGCGGCACCATCACCTCTGTCCTGCTGCGAATGCCGGGTGAGGCCGCATCGGTCGTCACGACTTTCGACGGCTACCAGATGGCCAAGCAGGGTCGAGCTGGCCCCGCGCTGGGCATCGCGGCGATCGGATCGTTCATCGGCGGCATCGTCTCGGTGATCGGCCTGGCGATCTTCGCCCCGATGCTTGCTGACGCGGCGCTCGCCTTCGGCCCCGTGGCGATGGTAGCGCTGATGGTGCTCGGCCTGTTGCTGGTGACCTCGCTCGGCATGGGCTCGACCTGGAAGGCGCTCGTGATGGCGACAGTCGGGCTTCTGCTCGCGACTGTCGGCCAGGATCAGATCAGCGGCATGCCGCGCTTCACCTTCGGGTCGGCGTCACTGCTCGACGGCTTCGACTTCGTCGCCATCGCGATGGGTCTGTTCGGGGTCGGCGAGATCCTTCACAATCTCGAGCAGGGTGGCCACCTGAACAAGATCGCCAAGAAGGTCACGAAGATCATGCCGACGCGCGACGACGCGAGGCAGTCGGCGATGCCGATCGTGCGTGGCTCACTGCTGGGCTTCTTTATCGGCATCCTGCCCGGCGGCGGCGGCGTGCTCTCTTCGCTCGCCTCCTATGCGCTCGAGAAGCGCGTCGCGAAACACCCCGAACGCTTCGGCAAGGGCGCCATCGAGGGCGTCGCCGGCCCGGAGACCGCCAATAACGCATCCTCCACCTCGGCCTTCGTGCCGCTGCTGGTGCTCGGGATCCCCTCGAACGTGGTGCTCGCGCTCATCTTCGGCGCGCTGCTCATCCAGGGCATCACGCCAGGCCCGAGCCTCATCCCTGACCACCCTGAGATCTTCTGGGGCGTCGTTGCGTCGATGGTGATCGGCAACACCATGCTGCTCATTCTCAACATGCCGATGGTGGGCTTCTTCGTGCAGCTGCTGCGCGTGCCGATGGGCATCCTCGTCACCTTCGCCATGGCGATCGTGCTAATCGGCACCTTCTCGATCGCGAACGATCCCTTCGACATCTGGCTCGTGCTGGGCTTTGGCATCCTCGGTTGGATCATGAAACGCACCGGATTCGACCCCGGCCCCTTGGTGCTCGCGTTCGTCCTCGGCCCGATACTTGAGGCCTCGGTGCGCCAGTCGTTGCTCATCTCCGGCGGAGAGTTCACTGTCTTTGTCAGCGACCCAATCGCCATCACGATTTACTCGTTGCTCGCCGTCGGCATCGCCTTCGCCACGATCCGCAGGCTCACGAAGGGTCGCCCGTCGGTCATTGAGCAGGCCCGCAACATCCCGCCGGCCACCGGTCTGATCGCGGTCGTCCGCGGCAGGCGCGACGCGAAGACGAGGACGACGACAGACGCGTCGGCCGACGCGGTCGCGGATACCGAGGTGGGCGAGGAGGAGCGCGCGGAGGGCGCGCCCAAGCGGTGAGGCCGGATGGTCGGGAGCGCAGGCTAGTCGCAGCGCTCTTCGTCTCCGGGTTCGCGACCTTCTCGCAGGTGTTCGACGCTCAGGCGATCCTGCCGAGCCTCGCTCGCGACCTCGAGATCACCAGCGCCACTGCGGCGCTCGCGGTCTCGGCAACGACCACCGGAATCGCCGTGTCAGTGCTGGCGTGGGCCTGGCTGTCGGATCGCATCGGCCGCACGGCGGTCATGCGGATCAGCCTGATCGCCACTACCGTCTCTGCGCTTGCCGCGCCCCTGGCGCCGACCCTCGAGCTGTTGATCGCCATGCGGGGTCTCACCGGGATCGCGCTCGGTGGCATCCAGGCTGTCGCCATGGCGCTGCTGGTCGAGGTGCTCCCGCGGCACCGCGTGCCGGCTGCTGCTGCCGTCTACATCACCGGCAACACGGTCGGCGGGGTTACCGGCCGCCTGATCGCCGGCCCGGTGAGCGAACTGTTGCATTGGCGGATCGGTCTGCTCGCGGTCGCGGCGCTCGGAGTCGTCGCGTGCGTGCTCTTCTTCGCGCTTCTGCCACGCGGCCTCGAGGAGCGCGTCAGCCGACCCGCATCGTTTGGCTCGGCGCTGGGGCACGTCGGTCATCACCTCTCACGTTGGACGACCGCCTCGATCTATGTGCAGGGCTTCCTGATCATGGGCTCGTTCACCGCTGTCTACAACTACCTCGGCTTCCACCTCACCCGCGAGCCGTTCTCGGTGCCGGCCGCGCTGGCAAGCCTGTTTTTCCTCGTGTACTTCGTGGGCACGGTCAGCGCGCGCGTGGCCGGTGAGCTGGCGTCGCGCGTCCCGCCGTGGAGTGTCGTCCTGTGCGGTGGCGCGTGCGTCGCGGTCTCGGCGCTGCCGATGCTGTCTGCGAGCATAGGGATGCTGCTGGTCGGCATCACGCTGCTCACGATCGGCACGTTCATGGCGCACCCGATGTCGAGCACGCTCTCGGGGCTGGAGGCCGACCGCGGGCGTGTGCAGTCGACGGCGCTCTACCAGCTGAGCTGGCTGACAGGCGCTGCTGGGTGGGGATGGTTTGGCGGCGTGCTGTACGACCGATACGGATGGCCCGGCGTTGTCGGGCTGTCGACAACGCTCGCGCTCGCGGCCGGCGGCATCGCCGCCAGCCGGGCGTGGGCGACCAGGATGGGTTTGAACGGAGAAGGGAGCAGGGCATGAAGGCGATGCAGTTCGAAGTGGGTGGGCCGTTGACGTGGGCAGATGCGCCGGAGCCGGTGGCGGCGGCGGGCGAGGTGATCGTGGAGATCGCGGCGACGGCCGTGAACCGTGCAGACCTCATGCAACGGGCGGGCAAGTATCCGTCGCCCGCGGGGGAGTCGGAGGTCATGGGGCTGGAGTGCTCCGGGACGATCGTCGAGCTCGGCGACGACGTGGAGGGCTGGGCAGCGGGCGATCAGATGTGCGCGCTGCTCGCGGGCGGCGGCTACGCCGAACGCGTCGCGGTGCCGGTGACGCAGCTTCTGCCGGTGCCTGTAGGGGTCTCGCTAGAGGCGGCGGCGGCCCTGCCCGAGGCTGTCTGCACGGTGTGGAGCGCTGTGCGCGACGCCCCCGAGCCAGGGGCCGGTGCGCTCGCCCTCGTGCACGGCAGCGGCGGCATCGGCACCATGGCCATCCAGCTGCTGCGTGCTCGCGGCTACCGGGTCGCTGTCACCGCCAGCGCCCGCAGCCACGACCTCTGCCGGTCGCTCGGAGCCGAGCTCACGATCGACTACCGCGACGAGGACTTCGTGGATGCGGTTCTCGCGGCCACCGACGGGGTCGGCGCGGAGTACATCCTCGACGTCATCGGTGCCGACTACCTGGGTCGGAATGTCGATGCGCTCGCGCTCGACGGCACGCTCACGGTGATCGCCGTGCAGGGCGGCACGAAGGCGGAGGTCGACCTACGAAGGCTCATGCAGCGCCGGGTCACGCTGCGCGCTATGACGCTGCGCGCGCGACCGCGAGTCGGAGGCCGCGGCTCCAAGGCTGCGGTGATCTCGCAGGTGCGAGAGCATGTCTGGCCGCTCATCGCCGCTGGCTCAGTGCGGCCGGTGATCGGTGCGACGCTCCCGCTCGCAGAGGCCGAGCGTGCGCACCAGCTGATGGGCTCCGCTCAGGCGCCCGGCGGCAAGATCCTGCTCGTGCGCTGACCCTCCTCGGCGGCAACGGCGGGGTCTGTTGGACCAGTAACGGCATGGGCGAGACCTCTAGCCCTGCTAGGTACCTACGCCCTGCGTACACCCCTCGTCTGCCCAGCGGTCGGGTGAGGATCGGGCCACGTCACCAACCGCGTGACGTGGTCGATCAGCTACGAACGCTAATCCCCTCGGGCGCATTGGTGGCTCGGGGGTTTCGCCCCGGTGCGCGTGTCGTACATTTGGCGTCAACCCCTGAATAACGGTACGAATCGCTTGAGAACGGCGCCGAATAACCCACCGACCGAGCAGCAGGAGGTCTGCGGCAGATCCTGGAATCAAATGGAGTCGGCGCGGGCATAGAACGCTGCCTCGGCCTGGCGGCGCCTGGCCACGTCGTCGGCGACGAACTGCACGAAGTCCTTGTCGCGGTCGCTGATCGGGATGTCCTCGTGGGCGTCGGTGGGTTGTTCTCCTGGCCAGACCGTCTGGCGCGTGGACCGGTCACGGTCAAGACGCGTCCCCGAGGTGGCCACCCAGTCATGGAGGCGTTGGCGGGCGTCGGCGAAGTCGCGGTGCCAGCCGAAGGGGGCGGAGCCGTGCTGATCGGGGTCGTAGGCGCAGAGCCAGTGCAGATGCAGCGCGGAGAGTTCCCAGACAAGTTCGGGGTGACGATGCCAGAGCGGCGGCACGACGGACGCTGGGAGACCATACGTCCGTCGTAGCCAAATCACCCACCGGTTGAGTTCGATCCATTCGGTTTCGGCTTCGTCGGCGGACAGAAGGTTCCAATTGATCGGATGCGGCGGCTCCGCGACGAGCGGCCCGTCGAAATCGTCCTCTGCGTCCTGGCCGAATGAGGCATCCTGACCGCCGGGCGGCGACTCGGGCGGGAGTTCTACCATCGCCGCTTCAGAGCCCGACCGCAGCCAAGGCGGCGCGAACCGGCCCGGCCTCGGGAGCCACGACCTGCTGGACGGCCGACAAGTCCGTCTCGGTAGCCGCGGCTGAGCGGCGGGTTCGGTCAACGTCGTAGTTCGTGCGGGCGAGGTCGTGGCCGATCTTCTTCGCAACGAATTCCTCGCGCTGGATGGTCTCGCCGTCACGTTCGAACTCAAAGTTGCGCACGTAGCCTTCGGCGACGAAGCTGTCCCAGATCGTCTGCAACTGGGGAGAATATGCACAAACCGGTAGAAGCGGTCCTCTTTTCAGCCGGCGTTAACGGCTCCCACCGAGCGGCGACCATGCCGCAGCGCGCCCGGGTTCTTTGAGTCATGGGGTGATCCCATAGGGCCTGGAACGGCCATCGGATATCGCGCGGGCGACGGCGACAGTGGTGGCTCGGAGGCGCCCGAATCCGGTACTCAGGGCGCGAATAGCAGGGACGTACTCAGGGCGCGAATAGCAGGGACGAGAGCGGCTCCGCTCAACGTAGACGTCGGCGCGAATATTGCACAGTAACCTAAGAGCGCCTGTACCCCTTGTGTGGGGGACCTGCATCTTTTCTGAGAGGCAACCAAGTAGCGAGTACCCCACCATGAACATCACACAGAAGGCGAAATGAACCCCTCGACCACGAAAGCACCCATGACCCGCAAGAAGCTCATCGCCGTGGTTGCCGCTGTCGTGATCATCGCCGGTGTCACCACTCTCACCTCCGTGAACGTGGCCAACGCCACCGCCGAGGAGACCGCTCGCCTGTGCGTTACGGCGCTCGACGAGGGGGCAGGCGCTACCAAGAAGGCAGTCGCATCCACGGCGGCCGCCGATGAGGCGATCGAAGCTGCCAAGAGCACCGCGCTGCCCGGTGATGCCGGAACCAGCACAGGGTACTCATCCCGCCCGGCTCTCGCCGCGATCGAGGCGGTTGCCGCTGTTGCTGCCATCGAAAGCGTCGAGGCTGTCGAAGCCAGCGAAGCCGTTGCCGGCGTCGAGGACGTACCCGCGCGCACCAGCGGTGCAGGGCTCGTCACGCGCGTGACCGAAGCCCGTGTTGCCTTGGCGAAGATCACGACTTTCACCGAGTGCACAACCCGCGACCAGGCTGCGGCGGTTTCTGCCAAGGCCGCAGCGGCCACGACAGCGATCGCCGCGCTCGAGACGAGCGCTACCGCGCTCACGGCCGACTTCGCGGCATTCCAAGTCGACGAGGCCGCGCGCATCGCAGCTGAGATCGAAGCTGCGCGTGTGGCCGCTGAAGCCGCCGCCGCTGAAGCGGCGCGCGTTGCTGCGGCGGCCGAGGCTGCTCGAGTTGCTGCCGCACAGGCGGCGGCTCGGAAGTCCACGTATTCCGGATCCAGCTCAGGCTACTCAAGTGGCGGCGGCTCCAGCTCCGGTGGTGGCGGCTCCAGCGGTGGTGGCACTAGCTCTGGTGGTGGCCGCGTAGGACCCGCCCCCAGAGGCAGTGGCGGTTGCCTGACCAGCAACGGCATGGGCGGAACCATGCCCTGCTAGGCACCTACACCCCGCGGACACCCACGAACCCCTCATGTACCAACGGCAGGATGAGGATCGGGCCACGTCATCGACCGGGTGGCGCGCCCAGCCATTGAAACCCCCGGGGAGCTTCTGCTCCTCGGGGGTCGCTTCTCGTTATGCACTCCCGAACCACTGAACGAAAGGCGGCCAGACTTGGCTGACTACGACACCCCACCCCAACAGCCCAGCAAAGCCGAGATCGACGAGCGCCTGACACGCATCGACGGTATCAACGGTTCGGCCGGGCACCACCTCGAAGACCCGTACCTGAGAGACCTGCTTCGGCAGTTCCTCGCCGACGAGATCACCGGCGACGAGTACGACCGTCCCGGTATGGAGCACCTGCGGAAGTCGGCCGAGCAGTGAGCGCTGCGGTGAATGCAGCGGGCGTAGCAGCAGGTCCAGCAGCCAGCGAGCGAGACTACATTCCGGGTACCACGGTGGTCCGAAGGCGCGAGCCTCTCGAGTTGTGACCACGTTGCTGACATAATCGCTAGCCTGCGTGGCAGGCTCCGACTCCTCGAGCAGATGCAGCGTTTGGCGGATGGCCAGGCCGCCCATCGAGTGCCCCTCACGACTACTGCGGTCTCTCGGCACCGAAGTGCCGGCCAGTCCGTAGGTCGAGGTCTAGTGCGGATGGACACTCGGGACTCTGCCCACGACTGGTCGGCGTTTCTCCATGTACCGGATAGCGTGTGTTCGTGACCGAATAACTTGCAGCAACCAATTGGATCATCGCCTCGAAGGCAAATACCTTTTCACGTGTTGCCCTGGCGCTTTCGTGGCGCTCGGCTTCGGCCAGGCGGAGTATTGCCGACGAAGCCGACGAAGCCGATGACCTTGACCCGGGGTGACGGTGTCGCCGACTGCGAGTGGTGACTTGGTCACAAAGTGGCGGTACCGCATGACAGCGTCCCCGTATTGAATCTGCATGTAGAACCCGCAGCCGTGCAGGTTGTCACTTACCTTCTGGAGAGCATCCAAGCGCCCCACGCCTGGCATCGCAGTTTGGTTGCCTGGCGCTACCGATCGAGAATTTCAACCCCAATGCGGCGTCATCAGATGTGTAACGCGGCCTCGTGACTATGAATGCTGGCCTATTCCTTAGGGCATGCAGATAATCGGAGTCGCGATATGAGTCGATATCGTGGTCTGGACTGTCCCTACCCTACCGGGTCGCAGGGTGTCGTTTTGCACAGGTTTTCTTATGCTATCTTTCAGGTGGTACTCAGACAGGTACCTATTTTCCTGGGGGGAATTTCATGGGGCACAACGGTAATTTCAGTTTTGACGGCGGGGCGGCGACCTATTTTGGAACCGCTCTTCTAGGAGCGCTCATCACGATCGTGACGCTGGGAATCTGCTATCCCTTCAGCCTGGTGCTGAATGAGCAATGGCGAGCCAAGCACGCGTACATTGACGGCAAGCGGCTGGTTTTTACGGGGACGGGCATAGGTCTGTTCGGGCTGTGGGTCAAATGGTTCCTGCTGATCGTGATCACCCTCGGTATTTACGGCATCTGGGTGGCACCTCGGGTAGCGAAATGGAAATGGGAGCACACCACCTTCGCTGTTTGACCCTACTCACCGACGCCCGTGGCCGTGTTGACGCCGCTGTTGTCGTGAGAAGACCATCGATATCTTAACCGCGTCGCAGTCACGAGAAGCACAGCTCAGTGACCGACGCCCTGCGCAGCGGAGCAAATACGTGATCCAAAAAAACAATGCGACACCCACGAGAAGGAGACTTCGGCGAGCGTTACGCGCCGTCGTCGCGGTTGCCACAGCCCTCGTTCTGACCGGGTGCGGTGCGCTGATCGACACGACCATGACTGTCGCGAGCGACGGAAGCGGCTCGCGGGTCATGACCTTGACGCTCCCGGCCGATGATGCGGCGAACCTGGCCGGGGGAGCGGCGGCGGTGGACGCATCCGTTCAAAAGAACCTGCCGACCGAACTCAGCTACTCCGGGGTGCAGACAACGCCCGACGGCGGAATCGTGCTCTCCCTCACCATGGCCTTCGCGGACTCCTCGGAATACCAGAAGAAGGCGCGGGCGCTGCTCGCCGGCGGCGGCGACACCTCGTCAGAAGTCAACTTCTCGGTGACCGACTCCCTGCTGCTCAAGGGAATCACGCTGGACGAGAACTTCACCAGCTACGGCCTGCTGAAGTGGATGTTTGACGGCCTGATCGCCGACGGCGTTGTAGCCGCAAGCGACTCCTCCAACATGTATGAGGTCGGCACCACAGTGCTGGACTTCGCCGGCGCGAGCATCACCCAGGGCAGCACCTACGATTACTCGAGCGTCATCGACAACGGTTTCACCGAGGTCTCGATGGCCACGAACATCGCCGACGTTGACCAGATTGAGCGCGGGATTTCATTCTCGGTTGCAGCCGCGCAATACACCGCAAACCAAGCTGTTTACGACAAGTACTTCAGCCAGTCGACGCCGACCGGGGCCGACCTGACGATGGTGTCTCCCGGAACCTGGGACATGCTGTTCAGTGGGGATGCGACGGACATCGCCCGCTCCACCGACCAAGCGCTCGGCAGCTCCGGCAGCACTTTCGAGGTGAAATCGGGCGCCGACACCAACGACCCGGCCACACTGACGAAGTCCGTCACCGAGTCCGCCAGCTGCGCGAACATCTGCGCCACCGACAGCGATAGCGCGATCCACGATGCGGTCAGCGCCGGAGCTGCCTACCTGCCGCGCGTCAGCGACGTCGACCTGTCGGCCGACACCTCCGTGCGGTTTGATAACTCCCCACCGATCAAATCCGTAGACGCCGACTTCACGTTCGCCACCTTCGGCTCTGTCACGGCGACACTGGCATTCACGGTGGCCAACACCGACGTGGCACTCGTCGGTGACGGATTCACGAAGTTGTTCACCCCTGAGGTCGGATCCCTCTCGTCACAGGAGGGCGCCTCCGACACCACTTTCACTGCCGTGATCACGGGGAAAGACGCCGAGGCCTTCGCATCCGCTTATTCGAAGTGGTCGCCTGGCGCGACGGTCTCGGTGACCGAGGGTTCCGACTCCGGTTTCCTCGCTCGCGACTACAGCTACACGATCGACCCGGGCCTCGGCAAGATCACCGGAAACCACGAGGTCACGGGAGCGAAGACGACGAAGATCAGCCTGCCGTTCGGCCAGCGCATGACCGCGGCGACTTCAGAGCCAGACGAGGCCACTGGGCTCACCGGGACGACGCTGAAATATTCGGGCGCAGACACGCAAGTGTCTTTTCAGAGCAGTGGCCCCACCGTTGCCGGATTCATTGTTCTCGCAAGCCTCGCCCTCGCCGTCATCGCCGGATTCATTGTTCTCGTGAAGTATCGACGCCGGGTGCTGACGAAGCTTCAGGCTGCGCGGGTGCGGTTCGACGAGGGGAGAGTGCCGAGCACGCTCGGCACCACGTTCCCCGCTGCGCCGCCACGCACGAGCGGGTCGGGATCTCTCTTTGGTCTGCCAGCCTTCACACCACGGCCTCGGCCGACACTGTCGATGCTGGACTGGCCCCAACAACGGCATCCTGTGCGGCCGCCGGGGACTCTGTTGCGCCTGGCGCAGTCTGGAAAGCGGGTCACGGTGAAATTGCCGTCCCTGTTCAGCCAGCCGGCGACGCCACGGCCGCGCCCGAGTAGCGCCAATCTCTTTGATCTCTCCGGCGCGCTCGGCACCAGCCGGCCGCGCAGCACCACCTCCAACTGACGCAAGGAAAATCACATGTTCAATTCCGAATCAACCACCACCCCGGGCTTCGGCCCGCCCAGCACGACCGCCGCGACCGACACTCTCGCGTCGCCGACCGGCGCCACGGTGGACTACCCGTTCCGGCTGCTCGCCGACGAGGTCGTACTCGGCACTTACCCCATCGCGCGCAAGCGCCGCCCGCTCGGCTCGCTCGTGAGTTACCTCTTCGTCACCGACTCCCGGGTGGTTTACTCCGCGGAAGCCAAGACGTTCGCCTCCTCGTCGATCCATAACAAGGAGTATCAGGTACCGAAAATTGAGGGCATTGAGGTCGGCCGGCACCGCGGGCTCAACGCCCTCGGGGTCGCGGCCAGCATCGGAGTGATCTTCAACTTTCTCGGAATGGTCATTCTCGCGATCTCCGCGGGATACGCGGGCAGCAGCAACTTTATCCCCGAGGAATACGGCTTTGCAGCTGGATTCCTCGCGGTAGCGTCCCTGGTCGTCGGCATCATCGTGATTGCAATTCTGCGCCGGTCCACAGCCACCCTCAAGGTGGTCGGTCCGCAGAAGCCGCAGACCCTGGCCGATGAGACCGACCTCGTAAAACTGTTCATGTTGATTTTTCTCTTCCTGACCTTCGGCGTCTTCATCGGCTTCACGCTGATCATCTGGGCACTCGTTCGCGAACTCGGCGTGTTCAAGGCCGAAGACGCCCAGTCCTACGCCGACGCCGACAACATCGACCGCATCGCCCACGAGGTCGGCGCGCTGATCCTCGACGTGCAGGCACGCGGCAAGTTCGCCGGGCGGGACTGATCCAATAATGCAGACCAACGGATGCCTGCCCGCTGACGGTTCGCTGCCCGCTGCGTTCGCCGCGCGGCCGGTGGCACTGTGATCGACGCGGTAAAAGACGCGGTCGGCGGCTTGGAGAGCGCGGTCGAGCTGTTGACGAACGTCGCGGGAGCCCTGCAGCAGGCATCCGACGTGGTGACGGACACAGCCGAGTTGGTGGGGACTGTCAGCGACACTTTGCAAGACCCGAGCTCTGTCATAGCGGAGGTGCTCGCCGGGCTGCTCGGGGGAGTACCGGCAGCGGCGGCGTCTGCGCCAACCGAGGCTGTTGCGGGGGCGGCCGTACCGGCAGCTGCCGAAGCGGCAGGCGCAGACGGGGTACCGCCCGTGGCCGTACTCGATCCACTCAGCGCCCTTGAGGGAGCCATCGACGCGGTCAACGGCGTTCTCGACCTGTTGGAGAAGGCGCTCGGGCTGCTGGAACGAGTGGATGCGCTCTTCGGCAGTCCGGCGCCAGAGGCCTCGAGCCAATCGTCCAGTCAGCCGTCCAGCCAGCCCGCCAACCCGCCCTCCAGCCAGCCAGCGAGCCAGCCGTCGAACGCGGCCGTTGCCGCTTCTGCGGGAGCCGCGTCAGCGACGGCCGGAGTCGGCGAGCCGCAGGGCGACGTCAGTCAGAACGGTGACGTCAACCAGTCTGGCGAGACTGTCACCTACGGGGACACCATCCAATCCGGGGACACCAACCAGACCATCAACAATTCGGGCAATGCCCCCAGCAACACCAACATCGCAGTCACCAATAACCAGGCCATAACGGTAGAGGCGCCCGCCAACGCTGCGGCTGCCCAGGGGCAGACGCAGCCGGCTTCGGTTCCGGTGCAGCAGGCTCCGGCGTCAGGGCCGGCAGCGGTACAGGCTCCGGCGCAGGTGCAACCGGCGCAGGCACAAGATACTCTGGCGCCGGCTGCGACGCCGGCCCAGATAGAATCCCCGACGGGTGCCACGGCCGCGGCACCAACGCAGGCACCAACGCAGGCGCCAGCGCAAGCCGTGATGGCCGACCCAACGCAGGCGCCCGAGCCGGCCGTGATGGCCGACCCAACGCAGGGACCGACAGCTGAACCCGCACAGGCGCCAACGGCTGAACCATATGAGGCACTGGCGCCCGAACCGACACCAGTACCCGCTCCGGCTCCGGTCGAGGACCCGACTCGAGCGCTAGAGGATGCGGCCTCCACCGGGGACGACGCCAACGACCCCGAAATGGAGTGGTGACCCGTGGCCTTCACCGAGGAAGTGGTCAGCGGCGACGTTCTGACGGACGCCTGCGGATACATCGGTGCAAACCCGGCTGAATTCGGGGTTCACGGCGTTGGCGGCACGGGTATCGGGCTCAGTGATCCGATGATGGGGCGCCACGTTCTCTACATCGGCGGTATCGGTACCGGCAAGACTGTGGGTTTGTCGGCGCTCATCAAGACAATCCGTGGTGGGCTCAAGCCGGACGACGTCATGGTGTTCTTCGATACCAAGGGCGATTACTACCAGACATTCCATCAGCCGGGTGACGCCGTGATCGCGGCAACGACGGCGGCGGAGTATGAGGGCCAGGTCTCCTGGAACCTGTTTGAGGAATTCCGCGACGTGCCGCTCGGGCGTGAGGTCGATGATGAAATTCTGGAGGTGTGCAACGGGTTGTTCTCATCCCTCATGGAGGACGCAGGTGACAACGCGTACTTTGCAAACGCAGCCCGGGACGTTTTCGTCGCACTGGTCACCGCGATGTACCGCGAGTCGGCCGATCGGTCAAACAAGGACATTCGCATGCTCGTCGGCGGCATGACTATTCCCGAAATGCACGAGCTTCTCGACAAGCCGGAGAACGGCGACCTGCGTGGAGCGAAGCACTACATTGCCAAGGAGGGCGCCAACTCCACCATGGCGACAATGGCCTTCATGCAGCAGGTGATTCAAGAGTCATTCCGCTCCTCCTTCGGCCGGGTGGGCGACTTCTCCATTCGCCGCTTCGTTCGCGGAAAGGGTGCTCGGGCACTGTTTCTGGAATACGACATCGCCTCCGGCACCATGCTGGCTCCGATATACAAGACGATGATCGACGTCGCCATGAAAGAGGCAATGTCACGGTCGCGCGCCGGCGGACGCGTCTTCTTCGTACTCGATGAGTTCGCACTGCTGCCGGAGCTGACCCACCTCTCCAACGGCCTGAACTTTGGCCGGTCGCTCGGACTCAGATTTATCGTCGGGACGCAGAACATCAAGCAGGTTCAGAACATGTACGGGGACCAGATGGCGGCATCCGTTCTCTCGTCGTTTGGAACGGTCTTCGCATTTCGTCTCTATGACGGGGATTCGCGGGCGTTCGTGCGCGACCGGTTTGGCAAGAACAAGAAAGTCTCCCGGTTTGAGTCTGTCGTGCGAAACACCGGCATGATCGAAAAGTCGGACGACGGTTATGTCGTCGAAGACTGGGATCTGTCGCGGTTGCCCGTGGGCACCTGCATCGCCGCGATCCCCGACCATCCTCCGCTGCGTTTTACTTTCGCCTTTGAGCATTAGGACTATCGTGCGGTGGATCGTTTCCGGCTCTATATCGCTGATTCGCTAACGGTCTGTCTCGCTGAACTCGTACCGGAGGCGAGGATGGTAAGCATCGCAATTTTGACTGGGATGCTGGCGGTTTCAGGTTGTACATCTGCGGGCCAACAGACGCCCCCGAACGATCTGTTCCAAACGGCACGTCAATCTGAACCGGCATCAGAAGACTTCAATGCCGGACAACCGGGCCGGTGGTGCGTCGAGGCGTGGACTCACGAGCGCTGCCCGGAGACCACGACCATCACGTTGTTGCGGGGATGCTCGGATATTTAGTGCCCGGCCCAGTTCGCCTTGAGAGACATGGGCAGACACGCCCCGCCCAGCGTTCTGGCCTGCGGTCGGAATGACCCCGAGAGCCATACGTCATATAGAACTTCGTGGGCTGTTAACGCCGACCGAAAACAGTGAGCATGGAGCTGCGTCGCGGCCGCACCTGGGCGGATGAGAATCGGGAGATGGTCACCTCTTGCCCTGACCGTTGTGCGGGTATGGTGGGAAAACCAATCGGCACCAACCTGGGCCAACCAAGATGTCGGCAATGCGCAGCGAGAAGATCATTTGTCTCGCAAACGTCCGGGGGAGTGGGCGCTGTTTGGGGCCCGGTGTGACTTCGGGTTCGGAATCCGACGCCTGAACCGAGAAGTCGTCGCCCGAGGGGACTGGGGGCTGCACTCCACGATCGATTGCCCGGGCCGGAGACCGGCCGACATATCGTCTCCTATGCGGCAGGCATCCGACGAACAGTATGGCTAGGTCAGTCGATCGAACCGGCAGCAGTCCCAAGTCACATAGAGGTGTGTTGTCGGATAGCGTCGCATTTATTTCGCGGTTCGCGGGGCTTGTCCGTCTTTGGAGGTGCGGACGTGCACGCACTTCCATGGCTACGATTGTGGCGAGCACAGTGATTGAGAGCGCGTGATGACGTACAGCGTAATTCGAGTTCGCGCGACGCCTAGTGCCTCGCGATCAGGGCACACAGGTGGTGTGGTCGTGGTTGCTGGTATCGCGGTGGCCGCGTGGATCTCTTTCGGCCGCCACCTCTTCGGGATCGGTGGCGACCTCACCATCATCTACGCGGCAACGCTGGGTGTGATTTTTGCCGCCTTGCTGGTGTTCACGGGGCTCGCGGTACGACGCACGGCACGTCGAGGGTTCGAAACTCGCGCGATGACATACGCGTTTCTCATTGCATCAGGCGTTAGCGGAATCTTGTTGGGACTCACGCTTCCAGATTCAACACCTCGCGGTTTGCAGACAATCATCAGCGGCCCCACACAGCCTGGGTTGGATATCGCTATTGGTATCGCGAACCCCCTGGGCGTTGTCGGCATCGCGACGGCGATCATTGCGCTCGTGCTTTCGATTCGCGATTCGCGCGGGCGAATCACGCTTGTTGAGTCCTGGGGCGACGAGGATGACGTCGCCCTTGTCGACCCGGCGTAGCGGGAATTCGTTGCATCGACGCCGCTCTCGCCAGACCCACGTCCAGCGCGTCAGGCCGGAAACACCTTCTAAGGAGACAGCCCGATGAGGGCTAGCACGATCAGTATGAACGCTCCGTGGGGTGTGTCGGTTTTCAAGGCGGGCGATGTCGGCCAAGTCCAAGTTAAGGCTTGAGCATTCAGTCGGTCGCTGGTTCACGTGAAGCCAGTGCATGGCTCGGGTACGACCCAATTGGACGTCTTTATCCTGTTCCGCTTCGAAAAACCCCATGTAGAGCGGTGAGACGCGAAACGTGATGAGGCGACTTTCCGAGACGCTCGGGGCGGGGCACCGAGCTCAGTGACTAGGTCGCGCTCAGGGCTTCTTCATCCGCCGCAACATTCTTCTGCACGGCGAACTGGGTCCGGTGCAATTCCTCGTACCGCCCACCCACAGCCAGCAGTTCCTCGTGCGTACCGCGCTCCACGATCGAGCCGTCCTCAACCACGAGGATTAGGTCCGCGCTGCGGATGGTGGAGAGGCGGTGTGCGATCACCATCGCCGTCCGTCCCTTGAGCGCCTCGCTGAGCGCCGCCTGCACGGCGGCCTCAGACGTCGAGTCCAGCGCCGCCGTCGCCTCGTCGAGGATGACGACGCGCGGCTGGGCGAGCAGGAGCCTCGCGATGGTCATCCGCTGGCGCTCACCCCCGGACAGCCGGTAGCCACGCTCTCCCACCATGGTGTCCAGCTGGTCCGGCAGGGACCGTATGAGCGGCTCGAGCCGCGCGCGGCGGACGGCGTCCCATACCTCGTCGTCGGACGCCTCCGGCCTCGCGAGGCGCAGATTGGAGAGGATAGTCTCGTGGAAGAGGTGGCCGTCCTGCGTCACCATGCCCAGGGTGTGTCGCATGGAGACGAAAGTGACATCGCGGACATCCGCCCCCGCGAGGCGCACGGCGCCGCTGTCGACGTCATAGAGGCGCGAGAGGAGCTGCGCAATCGTGGACTTGCCGGCACCGGACGAACCAACGAGGGCAACGGTCTGCCCCGGCTCGATCCTGAAGGACACGCCGTGCAGCACCTCCTCGCCGCCGCGGGTGTCTAGCGTGGAAACTTCCTCGAGGGAGGCGAGAGACACTTTGTCCGCGGACGGGTAGGCGAAGCGGACGTCGTCGAACTCGACGGCCACCGGGCCTTCGGGAACGGCGACGGCGTCGGGCTTCTCCTGGATGAGCGGTTCGAGGTCGAGCACCTCGAAGACGCGCTCGAAGCTGACCACCGCGCTCATGATCTCCACCCGCGCGTTTGCGAGGCCGGTGAGCGGCGCGTAGAGGCGGGTGAGGAGGAGCGCCAGGGTGACCACGTCACCGGTATTCAGCTGGCCGGCCAGTGCGAGGAAGCCGCCGAGCCCATACACGAGCGCGAGGGCGAGAGCGGAGACGAGCATCAGTGCGGTGAAGAAGACGAACTGCAGCATCGCGGTGCGGACCCCGATGTCGCGGACACGGGCGGCGCGGACGCGGAACTCCTCGGCCTCCTCGTCGGGCCGGCCGAACAGCTTGACGAGGGTGGCGCCGGGCGCCGAGAAGCGCTCGGTCATCTGCGTGCTCATGGCGGAATTGTGATCGGCGGCCTCGCGGCGCAGCGCAGCGAGGCGACTGCCCATGCGGCGGGCGGGTACCAGGAAGATGGGGAGCATGA
>Ga0307487_1000505_pt1 | contig 30509 bp, 32 predicted proteins | sample CBIW12metaG_FD_203665 | JGI IMG/M metagenome (GOLD analysis project Ga0307487, IMG submission 203665) | Sea-ice brine microbial communities from Beaufort Sea near Barrow, Alaska, United States - CBIW 1.2 | ecosystem: Environmental > Aquatic > Marine > Coastal | place: USA: Alaska | collected... | reverse complement strand
TCATCGGAGGACCTACCTCCATCTTTATTATAGCTTACACAGCACACATCGAGTAGACGGCTCCGCCAGAAACTGACGGAGTGCGCCTCTCACACCACCGTACGTACGGGTCTCGTATACGGCGGTTATAAGGGGAAACTGCACTAAACCCCTGGAAAGGATTTGCCCGGTTACAGGTATGCCAATTCAGATGCAAAAAGACAGTCAAACCTTTCTCTTGACCAGCAATTAATTTCATTTTCAAGTTTTTCAGCTTCGCCAATTCTTCTTGCCAAGCATTCCCTGTCCATCATATTAATCTCTATTTCAGCCATATTTAGCCAACTCCCGTGCATTGTTGCAATGGCTTCCAATGGTGCCGTTGCAGCCGTTGTGAAAGCTGTTTTAGAGGGTGGAATATATCCAGGAGAAGGGAATTAGCCGTTGCAATGGCGCCATTGCTTCACCGTTGCTTCACCATTGCAATGGCTTTCAATGGCTCCGTTGATTCGTCGATGAATTGTTGTTGCTGAGAAGGTGCCTAATGTCACTGGGAATCACCGTTGCAACGGCGGTTTCTATTTTGCAATGGCCATTGCAATGGCTCCGTTGATTCACCGTTGAATTGTTGTTGCTGAGAAGTCGTCTAATGTCACTGGGAATCACCGTTGCAACGGCGGTTTTTTATTTGCAATGGGCCATTGCAATGGCTCCGTTGATTCATACTTGAATTGTTGCTACTGAGAAGGTGCCTAATGTCACTGGGAATCACCGTTGCAACGGCGGTTTCTTATTTGCAATGGCTTCCAATGGCGCCATTGATTCACCGTTGAATTGTTGTCATTAAGAAGGCGCCTAATGTCACTAGGAATCACCATTGCAACGGCGGCGGTTAGTAATATGTAACGGCCGCCGTTGATTCGCGGTTACAACCGCGGTTAGTAATTTATAACGGCCACGGTTAGGTATTTGTAAGGTCCGCGGTTAATATACCGTTTCAATCACGGTTGCCGCAGTTTCTTAAGCTGTTTTAGAGGGTGGAATATATCCAGGAGAAGGGAATTAGCCATTGAAAGCCATTGCAGTTTAAAAATAAAATTCTATCATGGGTAGATAATAAAGCAAGTCCACATCAACAACCTTGTGAAACTTAACAGAAACATCTATATAAAATAGTCTTAGACCATTAACACCTCTGAATCCATTAACACCCCTTAGACCATTAAGACCTTTAACGCCTCTTGGAGGTTGGTCTAATTTAACTTGGAACATATTTAATAACTAATTTATAAAAATATATTATGGGACTAATTTCTAAAAACGACCTTTATTACACAGATTATTCTTGGACAGCTTTAACAGGCGATCATCCAAAAATCACTGGAAAACCTGACAGCACATTATTAAACAGAAAAGAAGGATATGAAATATTATATTTTATAAACAAGTTTTCGGAAATACACGAGTTTAAACAAAAAAACTCAGCTATAACAGTTGAGAAAATGATTAGAGAAGAAGTTCCGAGTGACAAAAGAAGTCAAGAAAATATTAAAACTTGGATTGAACAAAATTGGAAAAACAGTAAATTCTAATAAAACTACCGCCAACATTTAGCAAACTAGCAGAAAAAAGCCCTTTTTTACCCCTCAAGTAGAGGGGCTTTTTTTTGTTAGTTTGTGTTTGACTGACACCCGGTAATTGGTCTGTCCTTGTATAGGTGGTTTAGTAGTTCCTGGATTTGTTTTTCGCGATTTTTAGGATTCCCTTTTCCTGCTGCATTCTTGCTTTTTTTATTGTTTTGAGTACAACTTCCCCTAAAAGCCACTCATTTAACGGGTGGTTTTTTTGTTTCTACAAACTTATTGAAATACTTATTATGGTCAATAAGCGAAAAATGCAGACCCTTTAATAATGGCCATCAATAATCCTACATAGATTTGAAACATACAAAAACATGTAATGACCGAAAAATAAGAAGCCTTTGCCATAATTACTTATGGAAGCGTACTTACCTTTGACATGTCAATAAAATACAAAGGAATTATGAGAATAAAAACCCAACCGGAAAGCAAAAAAAAACTTGGTAACAGCGAAGGAAGTAGTTGATATTTTAGAAGTTTCAAGGTCAATGGTAGAGAGGTTAACACTACAAAAAAAACTAATTCCTGTTTCCACACCGTATAGTTTGTATTACTTCTCTAAATCGGCTGTATTGGAACTGAAAGCAACCTTAAAATAATATCTATTAATAGAAAAATTTAGAAAATAAGCAGACAAAAAACAGGTGGCCGCAAAATGGGAGTAAAGAATATTCAAGGCAATGAATTGAGGGAAAAGATCAAGATATTTTTGGATGGCAATTTCGATTTAATACAAGAAGATTTTGAAAAACTGGATTCAGCGCAACGGGTTACATTTTACGAACGGATTCTAAAATATGCGGTGCCAGTCTTAAAAAGCATTGAAAATATCCCAGATGTAAAAGAAGATAAAGATTTTGATTTCAGGCAGTTCAGTAGCGAAGATTTAAAAACACTAGCAAAATTATATGAAAAATATGGAACATTTGAATTCCCTTAAAGCAAAAGCCTGGTTTAAACCAACCAATGTTAATTTATTCTATCTGTCAAAAATAGGAATTTTAAGCTGGTAAATCTTCAATTTGCAACGGCTACCGTTGCAACGGTATGGTAAAAGGTTAAATACTTAAAAATCAGCACTTTAAATAATTTGCAACGGTAAATGCAACGATTTGCAACGGCCGTTTTTCTCTTGTTGAAATTCCTGTTTATAACAAAAAAACAGGTGAAAGGCCATTAACTAAATTTAAAATATCACTTCGATCTTATTGGGGGCTAAATTACCCCTATCCGATTAGGATAGGGGTTTTATAATTTTAGTTTTTTAAAAAAGAGTGAAATGAAACCAAAGTGGAATTTTACTCTTTTAATACTCTTATAGAGTATTATTATATATTGGTATTTTTGGGGTTTTGATAAATCCTAGTGTTTATGCGGCTTTTCAGGCGTTTTTAAAAACGTAAATTGCACTCAGGTACATAATCACTGCACTCAGGTACATAATCACTGCACTCAGGTACATAAAAACGGCATTAAATTGCACTCAGGTACATAGTACAATTATTGCCATTCTTTGTTTAAGTAAAAAATCACCTTAGGTTCTCCAGAGGAACCATCTACAATTTTATAATCTTCAAGAATACCCATGATTTTTACTGTATCTATAGCTTTATCTAAAGATTCCTTTACTTTTTTCTTTCGTTTTTCCCTCATCCACTTCTCAGCTACCAAATCATATAAATTATGAAGGTAAATTTCACTTTCAAAATGTTTATAGGTCAATTCTCGCATTAGGTAATCCCTTAATCTAATTGTGACTTCTGAAATGTTGTGAGATCCGTAGGATATTTGTGTCCTGCTAATGATATCATCTGGATATAAAATAAATTTACTGTCTATTTGTCTTCTGAAGATGGGATGCAGAATTATTAAAGTTTCTTCCTTTTTGCTTACTTCAATATTTTCTTTACTGTATTCTCTCTGTTTGAATACAGGAAGCTTAATTATTTTTTCATATGTTTCAATTTCCTTTTCTATACGTCCCCCTCCTTTCTTATAAGCGGTTTCTCTGTATTTTAATAAAAATTGCTTTTTGGATAACGCCTGGAGTGTATTTGCTACATTTTCTACATCTTTTCCACTAATAGATTGCCCTCCCTTATATTCTTTTGTAAGCTCATAAAGAGTAAATGCTAATTTTGGGGCTGTTGTGCGCTCCCCTCCATAATTAATTATTTCTAATTCAGCATTTCCGGAATAATATGTTTTTTCTTTAGGATTTAAATGTTGACTGTTCACGTGTAGGAGTTTACATAGTGAATCTATTATTTTAGTTTCGGCAGGAGAAAGCTTTATTCCCTCTACAATTTGAGTAATCTCAATACCGGAAACCTCAATATCTTTTATTGTTTCAGGTTTCAATGAATCAAATAAAGATATTTGCGTAGAGTGTTTTCTGGTACTTTCATATTTAAGCATTTGATCACTTAAGTGGCCTGATCGTTTATATTTCCCTTTGGGAGTTTCTTTTTTGTTTTTTTTCTTTTGATCACCAACCTTTGGCGCTGCAAAATCTGAAACATCTTTTTCTGCACCTGGTAAACCTACGCCTGAACCCTGTATTTCTTTTTCGCTCATTTCTCTAGATGGTCTTTGGTGTATGCGGTATAAATATCCTCATCTACTTTCAGATTATTTAGATCCGGAGTTATGCTATAGAACTTTTTAACAGCATCGATTCTTGTTGATTTTTCATCATTCAAAAAGGATGGTGAAGAGGAAAGATATTTATCCCATCCTATGATAGGACGGTGAACTTCATCTGTAATATCTTTAATTAACTCATTATAGGTTTTTATATTAAAACCTTCTTTTTTCATATAATCTACTAATGCCTGTCTCCAGCTAATAAACTGTATAACGCTTTTTTCAGTTTTATTTTTCACGTTATTTATTAAAAATCGTAAGCTATATTTTTGGTTGGCTAAATCTCCTTGTTTTGCTTTGTTTGGAAAATCAATATTTAGATCTAAATATCCTTCAGAATCAACCTCAACTTCACTAAAAGTTATACTATTTCTATGAATAATAGTATCTGTTATTTTTATTCTTTCCGATTTTTTAATTTGATGTAAAATAGAATTTGCTAATAATTCAGATTCTTCAATGGTATGCCAAACAAGGATATACCCTCTGAGATTGGAGAAATTCATTAACACATTAAATTTTAAGCCCTGAAGATTTGTTAAAGAATTAGTTATAACTTTATCTAAATGCTCCCATTTTTCAAAAAGTTCTAATTCCTCATTGGTATTGAAGCTGTTCAATAGCATATCAGATTCCTTATTTGAAAGGATTGGCTTTCCACTGAATTTTTTAACCGCTACATCTTCTACTAACAGTTTTATTCTTTGCTTAGGAGTTCCTGAAGCTATTATATCTAAGGGTTTTTTTCTAGCCATTAGTTAAATTTTTCAATTTTTAAATTAATAGACTCATACGCATCCATTAAAATAGAATAAGGTGCTTTTATTTCCTTTGCCAATATTCTTAATCCTGGCAATTGCGATAATAACAATTTTTCTAAATGGAGCTGTTCTCCTATTGCTCTTAAAATAGTACTGTATTGATCTGTAGAAAAACACCCATACCACCTATCAGGAAGGTTAAATTTATCTGGAGTTATTTTTAATAGATCCTTATATTCATTCCCACTCTCTATAGCGTTTTTAAGAGCTGATAAATATTTTTTGTAATTAGATACTGTAAAAGCATATTCAACCTCATCAAATAGATCCTCATCCACTTTCAAAAGCTCCTGCAACTGTTTAGCGCTTGTTATTTTGGTTTTATGTAATTCCTCTATATAATCAATAAGATACTCTTTAGATCCTGCCTGATTTAAATAAGTATTTGACCTCAACACGATACTCCAGTCTTTATTTTCCAGATAAACAGATTCTATATTATTTAATCTGGTTTCGTGCTCAGAATCTTTTTTTACTTTTTTCATTTTTTTTAATGGTATTTTACTTCGGTAATGTAATCTTTACCGAAGTTGAGAAGATTTACAACAGTTCATTTTGGATTTTCAACCTCAACCGTTCTTTAAAAATTCTTTTAAATTTTCCGATGTAATCAAAATAGGTCTACCTACTCTTTTCCCTTCCAATTTACCTTGTCTAATATAAGATCTCACGGTTTGAGGAGTTACGTTTAATTCCTCAGCCGCTTCCGGTACCGTATAAAATTCTATTCCCTGTATTGTTGTTGGCATTTTATTTATTTATTAATGTTGTTTGTGTGTTTAGTGATAAAGAACCCGATTCTATAACACGTGTCCATTTTCATCCGTTCAATAGATTCTTTGCTGAGATCCTTTGGAAAATCACCTTCTATTGTGAAATGCCATCGCGTAGCATATTTTTTAAAGGTTGTAATTTTCAAAACGTAAGCCATATTATGGGTTTCAACTGCAAAAGGAATACAATCTTCATGATCATCATAAATATGCAAGTTGATTTCATATTTTACTATCATAGCGACGTAATTAGAGTATAGAATTTTTATTTATAATAGCCCCTGGATCTCCTATAGTGCCTTTCTTTTTTTCATATTCTTTAATAAACCGGGTAAAGGCTTCATTCACGGTATTTTTGTACTGAAAACCTTCCAACTTGGATATAGCTTTTATTTTAGCTAACACATTTTCATTTACTATAAATGTGGCCCTGGTCTCATTTTCCTTTGTTCCCTCCTGTGAAGTACTCGTAACTTCTTTAGTTTGAGTTTTGGGCCTTCCTCTTTTGGATTTCTGGTTATCTCCTAGAAGAGACCCCAACCCGCCTTTAAAATCTTTTTTACTCATAATAGTAATATTTGTTTATTGTTATTATTCTGTAACCAGGTATTACTTCTTTTTTAGAATTTCTTTTGAAAGTGATAAATAATCTATAGCTCCATTACTTTTAGCATTATACCTGAAAATATCTAAACCCTGAGTTGGGGCCTCAGCCAAACTGACATTATCCCTGATTTTTGTTTTAAATACCCTATTTTTAAAGTGGGTTTCTATAGTTTCAACAACATTTCTATTTAAAACTTTCCTACTATCATATTGAGTTATAAAAACCCCTCTAATTTTCAGGTCTTTATTCAGCCTTTTTTTTATTTTTTCAACAATTTCAACTAATTTACTTAATCCCTGAAGAGCTAAATATTGCGCTTGTAGTGGTATCAAAATTTCATCTGAAGCTGTAAAGGCATTTATTGTTAAAAGTCCCAATGAAGGAGGGCTATCTATTATTATATAGTCATAGTTTGATTTTATAGGATCTATTAATTCTTTTAAAATATATTCCCGGCCGGTTTCTGTGGAAAGTTCAACCTCAGCACCTGACAAATCCAGAGTGGAAGGAACCAGGTGAAGGTTTTTCATTATTTCAATAGGTTCTAGCTTATATTCTCCTCTAATGGCTGTGTAAATATTATTTTCCTCATCTTCTCTTACACCTAAACTTTGAGTAAGGTTAGCCTGTGGGTCCAGATCAATTAAAAGCACCTTCTTTTTTAGTATAGAAAGCCCTGCACCGATATTTACTGCTGAAGTGGTTTTTCCTACTCCTCCCTTATGATTTGAGATACTTATAATGTTACTCATATTACAATGTTTATTTTTGTTATTGTGATTACTTAAAAGGGTTTTCCTGTTCAGAAAAATCACTATTATTTATCTTCCCGGTATTACCTTTAAAGTTTAATATCTCATCAACTTCTACTACTCCACCTCTATTTTTCAAAACCTTTGCATAAAGAGTGTTTCTATTGTCACATCCCATTTGACTTATCTCACTAAGCTCTGCAGGGGTTCCTAATGGCTTAAAATTGTTATTCCAGAATCCCACTATTAAATTGGCTATTCTTTCAATATCCCCGGCCTCACCTAATTTAGTTGCGTGAAGTCTGAGTTGGTTTACTACTTCTCTATTGAATTGAGAACCTAGAATGATGGGTAAACCTGTTTCTACTGCTAAATCCTTTAGGGCAATACATATTTCTTTAATTTCTTCCTGCCTGGAGTATGTTTTATATTTTCCTTTTGGAAGGTTAAGTAGCTGGATATAATCAATAAAAACCGCGCCTATTGAAGTGTTTTTATGAAGGTACCGGATAGCTTCAATTAGGGTATCAGAATCATAGGAGCTGTAATTAATATTTAATCTTCGATCCTCTATTAACTCCGAAAAGAACAGATCTTTCTTTGCCTTAAAATAATCTCTTACATCAGTTTTTATAAATTGAGTTGATCCTGTGGTGAAATAACTTTTTAAGGTTTTACGGTTGTTTAGGCTTATATCAAATTCTAAGAATGTATTGAGTGCATTTATAACAATACTATCCCTGTCCTCTTCATAACTGAAAAATAAAATTTCTTTATCATCATACGTTTTAGCTACATTGAGTGCCGTATTTATCAGTAAAGTAGTTTTACCGTGGGATGTTGGAGCTGCAAAAATACTAATGGCTCCGGACGGCAATAAGAGTTCTTCTCCAGCTATGGTATATCCACTGTTTAAGCTATCCGGTTTATTTACCAGCCGTGATCTCATTTCATCTTCTTTGGTAGAAATAAGAAGACTGCTAAATTCAGTAGCTCTATCCTTTAGCTTTATTTCCTTAATTCTGCCAGTTAACCTTTCAATTGCTTTATCTGTAGATCCTTCTTTCTGTAAATTATTAACCTCATCCAGGAGCTTTGAAAAATCATTTCTTTGCTCTTTTTTATCCCTTACAGATATGATCCTGTCTAAAGTTATAGACAAACTTTCTTCATTGATTCCCAACTGATTGATTTCAGGTAAAGAAATAAATGTTTTTTTAAATTGATCCCTATGAATTGGTTCTGTTATGTTGGATGCAGCATCTACAACCTCATCTAACATATCTTCAATCTCTCTTGGATGAAGATCCCTTTTTGTTTCAATCCCGGCGTATTTTAGGATTATGGATTGTAGCTTATAATCATAGTAAGTTAATGCCTGAGATAGTATCTCTTTAAATTTTTCAATTCCTTCAGAATTAATAAAACTATCTGGATCTGTCTTACTGTTTCCTATTTCAGGTAATTCAGCTATATAAATACGGTTTACTCCTTCATTCAAGATTGTTTCAATACCAGCTATTGATTTCTTTAAAGTTTCAATCTCTTTACCGGGTTCCCTATCAAAACATATAGTAAAACTCTTTGCACCGCGTTTTATGGCATCTTTAACCTGATCTGGACTAATTCCACTACCACCAATAGCAACTATGTTTTCAATGCCTTTAGCAGTGGCATGTAAACTATCTAATTCACCTTCCACTATTACAATATCCTTATTTCCTTTTATTCCAAGTAAATTAAAGAAACCACTTATTCTATCCAGACCTGCACTATTTAAATATTTTGGATTTGCACCTGTAACGGTTCTAAATTTAAAACCTTTTATAGTTCCTCCGCTTCTATAAGGAATAGTAATGGTGTGAGTAGATCCTATTCTTTTATCTTTATTTATATCAATAGCTTCATATATCACTTTTTCAGTAAATCCTTTTTTTAGTAAATATTTGATAAGATCCTCTTGATTTGGGATAAATCCTAACTCCATACTTTTAAAATATTCTCTGGAGTAACCTCTGGAAATTAAATATTTTCTTTCTTTATCAGCATTTTTATTATTTTTAAGGCACTCAATAAAATAATTATTACAGGTTTCCAGAATAGTGATTTTGTTTTTGTAGCTAACATAACTTTTCTGATCAAAATTTGGATTTTCAGGAATTGATAACCCTACCTGCTTAGATAGATTTTCCACCGCAGGAAAAAACTCTATAGAATCACGTTCCATTACATAGTCAATCAATCCTACAGCATCTCCACCCTGTTCTAAAATATAACCAGGGCGCTTTTTAGAAACCACTACTTTATCTTGCCTGGAAGAGTGCGCTGTTCCGTTTAAATACGTTTTACTTTTCCAGCCCCCAGAAAACCTTTTAAAATTATGTTCCGGAAAAGCTTTATCAATGTTTTCAAAGAGGATAGGATAAAGTTCGTATTTAATCCACTCGGTTATATTATTCATGTTTTTTCAGTTATCAAGGTTCTTTGGTTTACAGAGTAAACAGTTTAATATTAAAAAGGAGTAGATCCAGTTAAATAAAATAAATCTTTACCGGGAACTTCATTTATTACTTTAAAATCCTTCATTAAATTAAATCCGTTTTTTGCCCTCTGTTCATCTACATTGGTTTTTTCCTGAATACCATTAATTATTTTACCTTCAGAAAAGCTTTCCGATTCCGGTATTATTTCTTTTGCTAGAGAAAGTAGTTTTTGGTGTTTAATACCGTCATTCCTATTAATAGGCGCTTTCTCTATTGGTCTATTGTCTTTTTTGACAGGAATACTTTCTGATACCTCTATTGAGGTTTTTTTAAATGGTTCTCCTGTTTTAGTGCTTACTAAATCTAATTTTTCTACTAGACTTTCTATGATGGGATTTTTTCTTAATAGCTTAGAATAAATTATATCTTCTGAATTTACCAACTCCTTAACGGCCATTCTGGATTGATCAGGAGTTGGTAATGTAACACCCTTAAGGGATAACTTTTTAAGGTTCTTTATGTTTACAGAAGATAATCCCATTTTTAAATTATTTGTTCATGTAATTGTGGGAGATGGATTAGTAAAATTCTATTTGGAGATTTAATCCCTTTTGCAATGTTGGGATAATATTTATTTGATTCAGCCCATTCATAAAACCGCCTGACTGAATTTAAATAAGAAGAAACAGTAAGACTGCTCTTATTTAATAATAATTCTTTTTTGTATTCTAATATTTCGCGCCTGGATAAATCAGCAAGATTGTATCTTTTATTTTCAATCCAATTTAAATACTGGTTTAGAGTTTTTTTATAAAGACCTTTAGAACTCTCTTTTATATCCAGAGAAGATATAAAACTCTCAATGAGATTTTCTATTAACTGATCCTTCCGGAAAATAGGTGATTGTTTTAGTAAGCTCTTCATTATTATTTTACTGTTTACTATCACAAATATAATAATAATATCTAAACACACAATATTATTTTTATTTTTTTGTAAACATTAAAACACCCCTACTAATATGAAGCTATTCAGTAAGATATTCCTTTAAAAGCTGTTGTAAACGGTTGGATTCTTCATTCTTTAATTTCCCTGCCTTGTTCAACAATCTCTTTTGATCAACACAACGTAATTGATCTAATGCTATTTGACCTTTTTTTCCTTCCAGGACAATATCCAATCTCATCGGAAAATTTTTAATTGTTGAAGTCAAAGGAGCAATAATAACTGTATTAAGATACTTGTTTGATGCATCTGGTGTAATAACCACTGCAGGCCTGGTTTTATTAATTTCACTTCCCTGTGTTGGATCAAGACTTACCCAATAAATTTCAAATTGTTTTACCATGTCCAGTCTTCATTTTCTTCGTCCTTAAAAAAGTCAGGAATTAAATGTTTTGGTTGCCCGGTTTTATTCACTTCTCTTTTAATCATATCCTCCCAGCCATATCTAACTATCTTTTTCACTGGTGTTATAATTATTTTATTTCCCTGAACGTCAATATTTACTTTTTCTTTAAGCCCAACTAGCTTAAAAAGCTTTGAAGGAATTATAACTCCCTTTGAATTTCCAACTTTAACAATATTTGCTTCCATAACAGACTATTTAATATAATACTTACAAAGTTACAACATTGTTATAACAAAAAAATAAAAACGATATTAAAAAAATCGGTTGATTTTACATGGTTTATGGTTGTCACACCACTTTTAAACTTCCCTTATTACCTTTCCAACGCATAGGGTAACTGCTGTCCTTTTTTTAAATAACCCTAGGGAATACCTTAGCTTTTATTAGCTGTCCTTATGCTAATGAAATAAAATAATCATATTAAAAATAATCTTATACCTAAAGTCATGATTAAAGCAAAAATTAAAATTAGCTTTCAAATTAAATCCAGAAGCATTAGAAAAATTTTGAAATTATTAGTAACATATGCTCCTATAATTTTCTTTGTTATAAAAAACTCTATTCCAAACATTGCATAAATTTACCCAGGCGCACAACCACCGTTGCAATGGTAAAAAATCTATTGGAGAATCAAAATTTAAGGAATGCAGCAAAATCAACCGTTGGTAGCCGTTGCAACCGCCATTGACAACCATTGCAATGGTGAATCAACTAGCCATTGGAATCCATTGCAAAAGTGATTTTTTAAATAAATTAACTCATGTAAAAAATGACAAAAAATAAAATTGACTAAAAATTAAATCGAGGATTAACTATTGTGTTGTAAATAGATCCAAAAGAATAACTAAACCCTAGGCTAAGCGAATAATTATACCCAGAAGCAAGCTGCTGTTGCTGTAATAAAAGGTCTTCTAATGAAACATCTCCAGCAGCCAAATTAATTTGGTTTGAAGTAATGCTATAATAACCCCTTACATTAAAATTAAATCCTTTAAACAACCTTATGCTTGTACCAAGATTAAACCTGAATGCATTTAAAGTGGTGTCATGAAGATATTGTTCAAAGGAAGCTTCTCCATAGATATAACCCCATCTTTGCTTTACCCTACCGCCTAAGTTTATTTCGTGTTCCCAAAGTTGTTCCGACTCTTTTCCAAATACAGATGTTTCTATATAGTCATTATAAACTACGCCATTTCTGTAAGATAGTACCAGTTGCTTTTCGGCAGAGTCTGCGTAATTAAAAAAGTTAAATTCAATGGCCGGTTTAAATTGCCAATAAAAATCAAGGTTTCTATAAACCGAAGAACCTACCCTGCCAAAGGCACCCGTAGACCAATTTCCCCCGATACTAATAACATCACTAATCCTAATATCCTTTGATTGTCTTACCGAAACTATATCTTCATCTTCGTAGTTAAACGTAGATTTATTTTCGTTGTAACCTGCTCTTATATAAAACTTATTTTTTTCGGTAACACGTTTAGCCGAAGCACTAAAGTTAACATCTAATCTTTTTTTAGATTGTTCACCATCAATATTACCTCTAGCATTTAACTCAAACACCCAATAGTTCCATGGGTCTTCTACTTCTTCTACTTCTTCTTGCCCTTCTTTATCCACAACAGTTATTTTAATAACATCCGTGTCCCCTTTTTTTAACCAATACCTAACCAACCCTAATTTTAAAAAATTCAGGATTCTATTCCTTACATCATCATCAGTCATGTTTGTATCTGTAGAAAAACTTATTTTATCTTCTAGTCCATCAAATTCATTTTTACCAATAAAATCGACCTCATACAAGCGTCCGCCACTTCCATTTGTTTGCCTCACAAAAAACAAATGAACATCAGCAAAATTTTGATCCCTAACAAATTGAACGTTATTAAGGTTTTGCTTAAGGTAAGTATTATCGCAAAAGTTGCAATCTAAATAAACCCTTAAACTAGCATCGTTATCTTGCGAAAAAGATAGGAAAGAAAGGAAAAAAATTAAAATGGTTGGTATTAGCTTAGGCATAAAAAATTAATTTTATTATTCTATTTAATCATTTCAATAAACGCTTCAATTGTAATCACTGTTTCATAATTTGTTGGGAAATTTCGTATATTCTTCTTCTGACTTATTCCAAACTCTCTCCAAATAAATCAAAAATTAAGCCAATTAGATTCAAATTCCATCAATAGATTTTTATCTTCTTTAGCTTTCATTTCATCTAGATATTTTTTTGCTTTTATCAATTCTTTCTCTGAAAACGATAATTTCATATTGTAAAAATTATATATAACATGTTATATAAAGTATAAAGCCTTAAATCCGCAAGTCGTTAATTTGTTGTTTTAAAATCTATTTTGTAGGGTAAACTTAACGTTTTTGAAGACTATTCTGGTTGTATTTTCGTTGATTTTCCTGTTTTATCACTTCCTTGTTTTAGTTTTTCCTGGGCAACATTTTAGTTCCTTGGATTGAAATGGCAACGAATAACGGTTTTAGGGTGATTCCAGGCGACAATTGAGCATACCTGTCCCATAAGGCTGCAATTTACCGGTGTTTCAAATTTCTAAACCAGGAGATGGTACGGTTTTTCCGTGAATAGTTTGAGTATTTTTTGCCTTCCCCGCCGGATCCACTTGAAGGGAACCGTCACAAATCGAAATATGAATTTTTTTAGCCTGAAATAGGGCTTTACGAAAGAAATTTTTTGGGATATTTTCTCCAGGAGTATCAAATAGAAATTCCTGCACATAGCTGTCAAGATCATATATACCGTATTTTCCTGTAAAAAAGAAAAAGGCAGGTTCTTCCATCCAAAGTCATTGTTCATCTCATCGAATATCTTTTCAGTTGCGCCCCTTTGGTTGTAATATTCTATAATTCCTTTGTTGGTGGAAGCCCAGTCGTTGGTTGCTATTGCCCTGTAGGTAAAATCATCGCCAAAAAAGGCATCTGTTTGTCCCGTTTTGTTTTTTTGCCTGCTTACTACGTACCGATAGGTTTTTTCGCCCCCGAAAGGAATATAGTCGATGCTACAAATCTCCACATCGAACAGGCCTATCCGCGCGATTTCCCACTCTTTTACTTCCTTCACCCGGTTGGAAAGCTCCCCGCAGCGCTGTGCCCTGATATAAAACCTTTTGCAGTAGGCCTCAACCGTTTCTATAATTTCTTTTGTAAAGGAGCCACAGTCCATGCGGCTTCTATCAATTCGGATATTTTTGCTTTCTAACATTTCATAGGCCGCCTGCAGCGTTTCGGCTTGTTTGAATTTTACATTACTGTTGCCATTCCTGTTTTCAATAAACACGATTTCTTTTCCAATACTGGCCACCCCAGGGAAATAACCTTGTTCCATTTTGTATCCCTTTTTGGAATCGTATTTTTCGCACGGGATGAATTGGTGGTCAAAATCAAAATCATAAAACCGATTTGGTCTTAAAATTTTTGATTGCAGCAACATATCCAGATTCAATTCATTGAGTATGGCGTGTTTGCTGATGTCATTTACCGAACCAGATTTCCCAATGTGGATTTCCTTGTCAAGGGCCAAAGATTTTTGGAGGCGTAGGAGCGTGTCGGGCGAACATACATGAAGGTTTTCAATTTGCAGGAGTTCCTCTTTTAGGTTTGTGCTAATATCTTCTGCACAATCCCCGCCGGCAAAAATAATCGCCCAATGGCTTTTTATTGCATCGCTAAAGCTGAATACCGCTTGTGGCGGGCGCTCTCCAAGATGTTTTGTGATCAGGGAGGGAAGTTGTAATTGGTCAAATTCGGCTGAAATAAAATTAAGCCCACCAAAAGATTTGATATTCTTAGTAGAAGTTGTAATTTTCATCTGCAACGATGTTTTCACCTAAATTGGTGAAAATATTTGAATTGGAAAAGCCTTTTAACCTTTGGTTTTAGTGGCTTTTCCTTTTCTTTTTAATTGAAACTTGCGGATTTAAGGTTGTTTAAAAAATTCACCTAAATTCATAACTTTAACTTTTAGATTTCATTTCTTAAAGTTAAGAATTCATTGTCATTGGTACAAGTTACGGACAGGCATATTATTTTAAGTTTCATAACTCATTACAATTATTTTGTGACTTTATTATCACATTGTAAAAGTCAGCCTTTGGATGATTGAAAGTGTTACATAATTATTGATGGATGTTATATAAATCCCACATTTTTTTTGTTTTAACTAAATTTTAAGATTTAATTAAGAAAAAATACAAAAAAATACTAATTCTTAGAAGATTACATTGAAATATCATTAGTAATTCGGATTTAAAAATGGCCGGCTTTCTATTTTTTAACATCCCGCATTTTCGGGATGAAATTGGATCAATTAAAAAATCGACGAAACAAAAAAAAGGATATGGTTTTTATACCATATCCTTTTTTAATTTAAAAGAAACTCTGTGTTAACTATAAGAGAACTTAGTTGGCCGGAATAAGATCAATTACAACCGTACGGTTATAAGAGCGTTCCTCCGGAAGTTTATTTCCAAAAGGAGCTAAAGCTTCATCCTCTCCAGATCCGTGTACTTCATATGTCACGTCACTTCTTTTTGCATTTGACATTGCATTTTCAAGAATATTCTTAACATCGTTTGCACGCGCCAAAGATAATTCTTGATTGTTATCTGTTTCCCCAATAACATCGGTATAACCGTGGATAATAACTTTTCCGTTTTCAGGAATTTTTGGCGCTACGATCTCGGTAAGATATTTTTCGTACATAGCGATCGCTTTGGAGTCATCAAATTCATAAAGGATACTGAACCTCATCCCTTCTTCCAATTCAGACGGAGTCCAGAGCACAACGTTGATGTTAGATTCTTCAGTTACGATCCCACCATCTTTGGTAGTACCTACCATTTTTACTTTGTAGTCTCCTTCAGTGTTGGTTCCCAAAATGGTTTTTCCCGGAAGGCTAACTTCTTCTTCTGTATAAGGTCCAAAATTTTGAACCAATCCGTTTTCATCTGTAAGTTCCAGTTTCCATGAAGAAAATGCTTCTTTTGCTCCTTCAGCTTTAAAAGTTACATGGCTTTCAACAGGTGCTTCCTGAAGACCTTTAATTTGTACCGGTTTCAAGGGTGCATTAGGACCGCTTTGGAATTCCATAAGCAAAGCCGGAGAATTACTTTCGATAGAAACCCTTCTGTCTCCTTCACGAAGAAGATCCAATTCACGTGTTCCGCCTGGTTTCTCTGATGGGATTTTTGGTTTGTTTCTTCCTTCAATAGCAATTCTTGTTGCATCGATTCCAAATACATCTACCAAATATTTCTTAACAGACCCTGCCATTAATTTCCCATCTTCCGGACCTTTTTCTGACGATCCAACCAAAGTAATGGTTGAGGAAGGATTTTTTCCCATACGGTCACCAAGAATATTCAATACATTATAATAAACTGCCATTTCACGTTTTGAACGTCCGGACAAGTCTTTAGGTGTATTTACTTCAACCTGATCTTCTTTGAAATCTTTTACCTTGTCTTTGTTCAACAACACATAACGACTTGGGATCTCTGTAGATTCTTTTTCAAAAAACACATAGTTACGCAATGGGAAAGTTTCGGTTACCAAACGCTCACCTGGAATGTTCTCAGGAGAATTAACGGTAAATCCTACTAAAGGGACTACTACTTCCGCTTCTTCAACTACCGATTTACGTCCCTGACCAAACTTAAGTGCTGCACCAACTCTTACAGTAGTGATGTTCCATGATTCTGTTGCACGTGGATTCTGACCAAAATATGGTTGAAAAGACACAAAAGGAGAAAGCACAAATTGTGTTTTCTGGGTATTTGAAGAAAGAGGAATATCATATCCTGCTCCTACCTGCATAGAGATAATAGTGTTCTCTACATTACCAAAATCCTCATTAATAGCAGGACCTGCTATTTGCGAAGGAACATCCGGATTGGTTCCTTTCTCGTATGTGAAGGATTTATCTAAATTGAAAGCCAATCTTGGTCCACCATAAACATACAAACCGTTTTTGAAAGGTGCGATACGCACACTTGGTTCAACAGTAATATAACTAAGATCTGTAGAAAGATCCATAGGACAGTTACATGGTGATTTAACCTGATCCCAATCACCCTGACGATTGTCATATCCTGTTTGTAACATGATTCCCCAAACTGAATCCGGGAAATGATATTCTACAAGAGGCGCCGCAAAAAGTCCAATCCCATCACCATCATGAAATGCAGTTGGAACAGTTAGGTTTGCATTTAATCTTTGTGTGGTACCGCGGTAGAAATTAAAGTTAGCACCGGCGGCTACACCAAACAACCAGGTTGGTTTTTCGTACTGAGCTTCCTGTGCCATAGTAGACATTTGGAAACCTAAGGCGATTAAAACAATAAATAGTATTTTTTTCATATTTGGGTTTATAAGGGAGCTGTGCCAGGCACAGCCCCATTTTAAAATTAATTTTTGTTTTCCTAATTCGTTGGTTTTGTAACTATATTAGATAGTAAGGTAACAGCAGCATCTTGAGTTAATGCTCTACCTAACAAAGTTGCTCCGGTATTTAAACTGATCGACGTTTGAGCAAGGATATTTCCAGAAAAGCTTGAGTTTGTTCCAAGTGTTGCTGAAGTCCCAACTATCCAAAAGATGTTTTTCGCTTTTGCATTACCTGCCAAAACTATTTTTGTACCAGGAGCTGTAGTAAGTGTTGAACCCATTTGGAATATCCAAACTGCATTGGCATTGCCGCCGGCATCAAGAGTTAAAATCGCATTTGTTCCTGTTCCTGATATTCCACTTGTAGATGAATTGCTGTATAGTCCGGGAGCCAGGGTAAGACCACCAAGTTGTCCGGGCAATGAAATAGCATTTACTGATCTGTTCATTCCATCAAGGAAAGCCTCTGTTAAGCAGAGTTTTGCGGCAGCCGCATTTGGAGTGGTAATTTCCTGTACTCCATTGATTGTGCCTGGAGGGAAACCCTCCAAAGCGGTTCCAGCGCTCAATCCAACATCTCCGTTAATTACTGTAGGACCATCGCTGGTAATGGTTGAGCCGGCAAGTATTGCATATGGTTCAGCGCATTTAAGATCTATTGCTAACGGTCCTGCTGGAGGTAATTCAATAGCCGTAAAGTTGGCAGTAATATTTTTATTACTGTTCATAGTTACTATTAATGGATTGTTAATTCCGGTAGCATCACCACTCCATGATGTAAATTCATATCCTGAATCTGGTGTAGGCTTAAGTTCTACTGAATCTCCATCATTGTAAATTAAATTATCAGGATTTTTGCTTACTGATCCATGTTGAGCAGTTACATTTAATGTGTAGCCTATAACTTCAAAATTGGCAACTAAGTTGGTGTTTGCTGTGATTGCAAATGTATAACTTGAACTGGTAGAAGCGATAGTTTCACCTTCTGTCCAGTTAACAAAAGCATATCCGTTATTAGGAGTTGCTGTTACAATTACGTTTTCATCAGCATCAAATGAACCAGATCCATTTGTTGATCCACCAGCCGCAGGATTTGCGGATAAGATCACGGCAAATTGATTTTCAAGTACCAGGCTATAATTTGCAACCAAGGTTCTGTTTGCGGTCAATACAAATTGATAACTTGAACTGGTAGAAGCGATAGTTTCACCCTCTGTCCAGTTAACAAAAACATATCCAGGATTTGGCAATGCCGCAACAGTTACTGTTGCATTTGCACTAAATTGTCCCGATCCGTTTGTAGTTCCGCCTGCAATAGGAAGTGACGATAGATTAATCCTGAAATTCCCTAAAACAACTTCGTCAAAATTAGCCACTAAAGCTATGTTTCCGTCCATTTCGAATTGATAGCTTGAACTGGTTGAAACAACAGTTTCACCAACTGTCCAGTTAGTAAATGTAAAACCGTCATTAGGTATTGCAGCTACCGTAACTAAAGATTCATCAGAAAATGTACCTGCTCCAATAAGCGTTCCTCCAGCTTCCGGGGTTGCAGATAATGTTACTTCCGGTATAGTTGTAAATGTCCATACATAATTTTCCTGTAATGCATTGCCCATAGGATCTTTAACCGATGTTGTCACCATTCCGGTATAGGTAGTGTTTGGCGCAAGATCAGCAGAAGGTGTAAAGGTTGCAGTTGCACCTGAAGATGTAACGGTTCCAACTACAGATGTAGCTCCGTCAATTGTAAAAGTATCCTCGTTAATTGTTTCAGGATCTACCTCTTCATTAAAAGTTACGGTGATCACCTGATCAAGTGGAACATTAATAGCATCGGTATCGGGAACAGTTGATAATACAATTGGACATACTCCAACGATCTCAACTACTTCATCTTTGGCGCAACCGGTAAGTAAAATAACCAGTGCAAAACCAAAGGTTGCGAGTAATTTTTTTAAAACCATATAATTTGTTTTTTTATAATATTTCTGGTGGGGCCAGGTGTGAAAAAATTTTCACAACACAAAGGTATATAGCCTTATAATGCAAAGCGTTACATAACAGTAGAAAGAGTTAAACTATTCCCACATTTGGCAGTAGTTTAACTAACATTTGGCAGTAGTTTAACTAAAAAAAACTGCCAGCAGGTCTTGACTCAGTTGAAAAAGGTGATAAATTGGATTGCAGGACTTAGAAAAGTTGTGTGATTGAAGACCGGAGAAAAATGGATTTGGGATTATTAAGGAAACAGGTTTTATTTTATCTGATAATTATCTGCGTGGAACTACGCTCCAAATATCGGGATCGGAAAATAGACCGGTTTGTTCTAAATGAATTTTTTGAATAGGTCGACATTTTTCGGGAAAGTTCACTTACGATTGAAAACAATGAAGTAAAAACCAAAAACAATTTTCGTAGCTAATAATTATTATTAAATGGCTTTCACTTTTACCTTTGTTTTTTCTCGTTTTTGCTTCAGCTCTTTATAAAAAGAAGGCGAAAGACCTGTGACTTTTTTAAACTGACCGGATAAATGTGCCACGCTGCTATAATGAAGTCTATAGGAGATCTCGGTAAGATTGAGTTCATCATACAAAAGAAATTCCTTTACCCTTTCAATTTTATTGAGGATAATATATTGCTGTATGGTAATACCTTTTACTTCTGAAAATATATTGGCAAGATAAGTATAATCATAGTTTAATTTTTCGCTGATATAATCGGAATAATTCATTGTAGGACAACCATCAGCATATTGGAGCATCTCGAGAATTGTATTTTTTATTTTTTCGATCAGGATGCTCTTTTTATCTTTGTGTAACTTCAGTCCAAGCCTCAAAAGATTCTTTTTAAGTTGATCCCGCTGTTTTAATGATATTTCTTCAAGAACCTTAAATCCGCAGGTTAAAAATTTGGTTTGAAAAATGCGTTTTTTTAGGTTTGGAGGGGGGAAATCCAGCTTGTTTTTTCTCCCATCGGGATTTTGGACCATGATTTTTTGTCCTTCTTTAAAATTTTAAACGTTCTCGTGAACCTCCGGTTCTATGCCAAAAGGCCGTAAATCCCTTTTTTTTATAAAAACTTGATTATCAGTTGGTTATATTTAACAAAAGAGCAAGCCATTCCTTTAGGTGGTGGAAATCTGTTTTTGGTCACTCCAGCAAGGGGTGGTATTCTTTGGAAGTAAAGAGTTTCAGTACCCATTGCCGGCCCTTTTTGATCCATTTTGCGGGCACGGTCATAAAACGGAAGATGAACTTCTTCAACCTGAAGTTGGGCTTTATAAAATCCAGTTTTTTACTGATGCATTCAGTGAGGAAGTGGTATAGGTTTCGGCATATCCCCATCATTATCAGGAATACCGTGTTTTCCTGCAAGAAGGAGAAGGGCATCTTTTTCCAAAGGAAATCGTTGTTCATCTCGTCGAACAAGCGTTCGCTGTTGCCCCTGTCGTTGTAGAAATGGATTACCTCCAAGTCGGTCATCTCCCGGTTGTTGGTCATTATGGCCCTATATATGAAATCGTCGCCGGTGAAGAGGTCGCCCTGCGCACTTGTTTTTTTCTCGCGGCTTATCACATAGCGGTAGGTCTTTTTCCTGCCAAAAGGCGCATATTCGATAGAGGCCAGTTGATATTCTTTATAACCTATCTCCACCGTTTGCCAATGATCGATGTCCGAGATGATCCCGTGCAGGTTGGCGCAGCGTTGTGCCCGTACATAGAAAAAGGAGGTGTTGGCCTCCAGGACGGATACAACGCCTTTGGTGAAGGAGCCACAGTCCATGCGCCCGTGCACTATCTTGATGTTGCCCCCTTCCAAAACATCGAACGTTTTTTGGAGGGTCTCGTCCTGTTTGTACTTCACGTTGCTGTTGCCGTTGCGCCCCTCGATGTACACGGGGAGGTTTCCTATGGATGCGATCCCGGGAAAGTAGCCATCTTCTTTTTTGTAGCTACGTTTCGAGTCGTATTTGCCGGTGGGGATGAACTGGTTGTCGTAATCAAGGATATGCCCTTCATCCTTTGGAGACAATTGCCCAGTCTTCAACAGCAGGTCCAGCATGAGCTGGTTCATCTTCTTGTTGGTGTTGAACTCGTGCAACGCCCCCGAATCGGAAACGAATACCTCTTTTTTCGTGGCCAGTTCCTTTTGCATGCGCAAGAGGGTATCGGCAGAAGGCGGTCTGAAGCCCTTTAAAAATGACAGTTCACCGGTAAGGTGCTCGGTGATGTTCTCGGCACATTCCCCTCCGCAGAGCACCATCTAGAGGTAGGAGCGAAAAAGGTCGCTGTAACCATAAGTGGCCGTGATGCCCCTGTTGCCAAGGATTTTGTCTATGTAGTCATAGATACCAGCGTTGCATAGAATATTATCGGCGAAATTTATCCCGCCAAAAGATTGTATGTTTTCTTGTGAATATGTACATTTCATCTGCAAGGATATTTTCACCCAAATAGGTGAAAATAATTGAAAGGGAAAAGTCTCTGAAGCATTGTTTTCATTGACTTTTCCACTTTCTTATTAACAATGGATTGCGGATTTAAGGTAAAGTAACAAAATATTGATGTTATCTTAGGGATAAACACACCTTTTCGTAGGTTATAGTCTCGAAATATTGGGGTATTTAAATAATTACCGATATCAAGATTATGATTTATAATATAGTAGAGCGTTCAGATTACGGCTATACTTCTAAATGATACAATATTTTCAACCTATTTAGTAGACTTTAAGTGGTATAATTTACACACGTTAAAAATGAACACTATATTTGATTAGGAATTTAAAATATAGGTCATGAAAGTAGCAGCATACAACCGGGTAAGTACGAAGGAACAAAATCCCTCCAGACAAGAAATTAAAGGAATTAAAAATTTCACAGATAAAATCAGCGGTTCAATATCCTTCGCTAAAAGACCGGAGGCAAAAAAATTACTTGCTGAAATTGAGAAAGGAAATATAAATGAGGTTCATATTCACTCAATTGACAGGTTAGGTCGAGATACACTTGACATAATGACCACTATCCAGGATCTAACAGCTAAAGGCGTTAATGTGGTAAGCACAAAAGAAGGATTTCAAACTTTAATAGACGGCAAAGAAAACCCAATATCTAAATTAATGATAGGGATTTTAGGAACTTTGGCAGAGTTTGAACTTTCCAGGATAAAAGACCGACAAACCGAAGGGATCGCAAAAGCAAAAGCAAGAGGAACTTATAAAACCAATGGAGGGAACAAACCAACGGAGACCAAGGCAGAGTTTTTAAGCAAGTCAAAAAATAAAAAGTGCTATAACTTCATAAAGCAAGGTAACAGTCTGAGAGCATCAGCAAAGCTATCAGATGTAAGCCTGGGAACAGCTAGCAAGGTTAACAAAATGTTGATTGAAGATCAAATTAAATAATTTGTAGACTCAATTAGCCACTTAAAACCCTTTGTAATAATGGCAGAGGGAAACGGAGGCGAAACCGCGATAAAACGACCGGTAAACAAATTATATCCCAACGTAATTTAATGATTTAGACAGGACTATAAAAACTTAACTACCTGTAAATTCCTTGTGCAATTTAAAAAAAATCATTCCTCCATATTTTGAGTTTAAACAGCAAAACTTTAAAAAGCCACTTAGATGTTCTTTTTGAATCAGCTACATTTGAGAGTAAATAAAAAGACATGCCGTCCATAAGCGATATATCAGCAATAGGATATAAACGACATGGTTGATATAAACATGTTGGCAACAAGCTAAACAAAAATCCGAACATTAAAGAATAATATGGAAAATTGGAATAAACTCTGCTACTATCTCTCTGAAAAAATTCAAACTGATATTCCTGAAACTGAATTTGAGCCAATCGTCGAAAAAGGTTTGGAGATTTTAGGTTGGGATGAATTTTCTGGAGATTTCGAGATTAGACCAAATTACCAATTAGGTTCATCAAGAGATAGAATGACACCAGATTTCGTCGTTAAGTCAAATCAAACAGGCGAAAAATTATTCGTGATTGAAATTAAAAGACCAAAAGTTCCTTTAAGCAATCAAAACCAAATTCAACTGTCAACATATATGCGCCAATTCAAGTTGGAATTTGGAATTTTAATTGGACCTCAAATTCAAGTTTTTTATGACGGAGAATTAAACAGAAACGAAAATGCGACATTAATAGAAAACATAGAATTTAAGAGAGAAAATGAAAAAGGCAAACTGTTTACTGAACTCTTCTCAAAAGACAGATTTGACAAAGACGCTCTGACTGAATTTGCGAAAAAATCATTCAAAAAAATAAACGAAAAAGAAACCGAGAAAGAAATTAAAAACAAATTATTGTCGGAAGATTTTAAAGAAACAGTTTCTGAAATTATTCTTGAAAAACTGGCTGTAGAATATGATATTAATTTAGTTTCAAGAGTTTTAAAAGATATTAACTTTGAGATTTCGGAGAAATATAAAGAACAAAAAACCGTAGAACGTGTTGAGAGGTCGGAAATAAACAGATATTCAAGAACCGGAAATGGAAATTTTGAAATAGTATTAAATCCCGCGAATGAACGGTTATTTAAAGAAAGACTTCTTGAAACAAAAAGCGCAACAATTAAGTATTTTTACGATAATGGACAAACCGTAAATAAACATTGGGACGCTTCAAGATTTACGAGAGAATCAAATCTGATGGGAAATATTACATCGAAATCTGGAATTAGAAAACAAGAGAGAATTGAGCAAGGAGTGGTTAAGGTCGAAATAACAATAAACGGATAAGAAAGCCAGTTGCCAACACCGTATATAAGCTATGGCTTGGTCGTTGCCCATTTGGAAAATCTGCCGATTTTCCAAAGTTAGTTTTTATCAATAAAGGTTCGTTACTCTCGGCACACATAAAAATAGTGCGGTTTTACGTGCGATTATTTTCGGAAGGAAAATCAGACGTAACAAACACGCAACGACCTTTGGTTAAGCCAAAAACCGCAATTAATTTTATACGGTGTTAGGCAACGTATTTTATTTCAGATTCAGTTCAGATTTACTGTTTAAATACTCAACTTTTTGAATCAAATCATTTATTAATGTGAAATGTTCATACATATATTTTTCCAAATCTATATAAGTAAAATGATTATGATATCCCATTTCAACGTGATGTTTTACACCAATATAAAACATTTGGTTTTTTATTTTTGTTAATATAAATTTCAGCTCCTCATTTAGATTTGAAACATAAGGATTAGATAAAATTACGTTTATATTATTCAAAACCACAGTCTTTTCTATCTCAAAAAAATCAATTTCAGTCATTCCTCCGAACGACATTGAAGTTTCTCCTTCTTCTGTAGTTTCTTTAAAAGAAAATTTTAACTTTTCCATCTGAAGTTTTTTGAATTCAGTAAAGTCAGTTGATTTTATTTCTTTCCAGTTTGTTTTTTTGAGTTTAAATAAAAAGTATGATTGACTAATTTTTAATCTCTTATAAATGTCTCTAATATATGGTTGACAAACTTTAATCGCTCTTTTCTTATTTTTCGAATGTGGAATTACAGAATTTAATAAATAAAACAAAGCATTGATATAAAAACCAAGTATAAGTCCAACAAATATATTATTAACATCGCTTATTTTCCGATTATCAAAGTCAAAAGGATTTAATTCAAAAAAGCCAAAGATGACTTGTAATAATGCAATAGTTGAAATTACAGTAATTCCAATTAAAATAAAATTTGTTGTTCTGTAGTTCATTCGTTTTTCATATGTTGCCTAACATGTTGCCTAACATGTTTATATCAACCATGTCGTTTATATCCTATTGTTGATATATCGCTTTTGTACGGCATGTCTTTTTATTCACTCTCAAATGTAGCTGATTCAAAAAGAACATCCAAGGGGCTTTTTAAAGTTTTGCTGTTTAAACTCAAAATATGGAGGAATGATTTTTTTTAAATTGCACAAGGAATTTACAGGTAGTTAAGTTTTTATAGTCCTATCTAAATCATTAAATTACCTTGGGATATAATTTGTTTTTGCCTCCGTTTCGCCTCCGTTTTAACCTTTAAATCCTTTCCCTTTGTCATTACACAACTTTCCTGCGTTCGTTTGGTCTGTGGCCCCGCTGTTAGTTTGTAGGGCGCCCTGATCTTTACCAGGTTCTGTTTCAACAATCCAATGGCTTCACAAAAATCCGTGTCAAATCGAATCACTCCGGATCCTTTCAGGATCTCGATCAGTTTTAAGATTTGTATGTCCGGAATGTTCATGGGTTCTTTATTTATTGTTTATCATTTCATCATATCCAGGAAAACCATTAGGAGTAGAATACAGCCCTCCCTTATCTTCAGTAACATTTAACACTTCTTGTTCTGGAGTCGTTTGCACATAAAATTCCTGTTTTACTTTTGCGCCAAAAGCATTATTAGATCGCATTTCAAAAATATAAGTGTACGCTGCAGCATCATTTCCTTTAGTGCCCATTTCTTTTTTAATAGAATCAATTGAGATTAAATATCTATCATACATTTTTAAATCTTCTGAATTGTACAACACGGATTCACTTTCTTTTAAATCCTTTTGTCTATCAAGTGAAGTTTTGAACATCTCAATTCTAGATTCTATATTGTCGGAATAACTAGTTGAATCAATCAAAGTGAGTTTCACAAATTCATAGCTTTCAGGATTATTTAAGTTTGGCTTTATGGACTTCTCAATATTAGATTGTGCAGTATCCTTTTTAGATTCTGATTTATTTGACTGACAGGAAAAAATTAAAATTGACATTGAAATTAGTAGTACTTTTTTCATAATTGTTTTTTTTGGTAAATAATATTTGGTTGAATTTTATAATTCTCTCTCAAATGTAGCTGATTCAAAAAGAACATCCAAGGGGCTTTTTAAAGTTTTGCCTATTCAAGCAACACGGTAGATTTTTCGCGTCTTCAGATTCGGATTTAGAAATTCCAATTAATAAAAAAGAATTTTGGAAAAATATGATGTTTCGGATTAAAATATCTCCAGATGCTAAAGAAAATATTTTCAAAGGATTGATTGATATGAAAATCACAAGACAAGATTTAATGTTAGAAGAAAGTGAAGAAGCAGATCAAATGATTTCTAAGATAAACAGTGGGATGAAAAAACTGTAGCAAATAACGCATATTCTGTTGATGTTCGGTATAACCGCCACGGTTAGTGCGTGAAAGGCAAAAGAGTAACTGCGGCGGTTATTTTGGCGGTTATTGTTTAACATTAAGTATATAAAATATAGGAGGAGATTCTTCTGCCTTGAAAATGATTTTAACCGCCGCTATTAGCTCATGTTTATTGAAAGGTAATCGTATCGGTTATAATACTGTTGCAGCATAGTAACGGCCACCGTTATTACAGCGGAGGTAAATTGGGAACTGGCACCTGCGTATAATGAAGGCTTGAATATTGTGGAGAATGTTCGCTCACTTCTAACGATTAATTATCCTATCAGGAATGAAATTGATACTGTTTTTTTAATAGTTCAAGAATTTCATAGTGATATTACAAGTAAAAAGAAGATTGACGTAAATAAAGACGATTTAGATTATTTTATAAAATTTATCACAAATTCTTCTCATAAAAGAATTAATAAAAATGAACTAATTGGTCCTATAAAGAATCCATTTACTAAACAGATAAATTTGTACATCGGGAAATTTGAAACATATATTGAATAAAAAAAACTGCACACAATAACTAGAATAACTAGGCGTTCGTGTGGCCGGTACGGCCTAACATGAACGCCCCGATCCTTCGGGGTTGACTGAACCGGTTGTTTGCCGGAATGCCTGTTATGGGGATTGGTCTGTTTAGAGGAGGTAATCCTTAACGGATATGATTAAAAACCACCAAGTAAAACCACAGAAGGGTTCAGTTTGCCCTGGAATAAAGTATTCTTATCTGGCTATCTTTTTAAATGAAGGTGGCTAGCATCCGCCGGAATGGACGTAAATTAATATTCCTGTTGATGCCGCTAAATTTGCGACGGAGAAGGGTAAGCTTTGCACGATGAATCCACAAATTTCTAATCGCCGCTCTTATAACGGTTAATTACCTTGTCCTGGTTAGATTTTACCTTAAAAACAGCTCCAACCGTGATTAAAACGGCGGCGGTTAACGGCGGCGGTTAGCAATTAGTAACCGCCGCCGTTTTAATCACGATCCGCACGGTTGAGTCAATTACAAGGCTTGTAAGAATGGTTTAAATCCCTAATTTTAGATCAATGGCTTCCAATGGTGCCGTTGCAGCCGTTGTGAAAGCTGTTTTAGAGGGTGGAATATATCCAGGAGAAGGGAATTAGCCGTTGCAATGGCGCCATTGCTTCACCATTGCAATGGCTTTCAATGGCTCCGTTGATTCGTCGATGAATTGTTGTTGCTGAGAAGGCGCGTAAAGTCAGTGAGAATCACCGTTGCAACGGCGGTTTTTTATTTGCAATGGCCCATTGCAATGGCTCCGTTGATTCACCGTTGAATTGTTGTTGCTGCTGAGAAGGTGCCTAATGTCACTGGACATCACCGTTGCAACGGCGGCGGTTAGTAATATGTAACGGCCGCCGTTGATTCGCGGTTACAACCGCGGTTAGTAATTTATAACGGCCACGGTTAATATACCGTTTCAATCACGGTTGCCGCAGTTTCTTAAGCTGTTTTGTGAGTTAAATTAAACCAGGAGAAGGGAATTAGCCGTTGCAATGGCTTCCAATGGCGCCATTGATTCACCGTCCTTAAAAAGCCCCTTGGATGTTCTTTTTGAAACAGCTACATTTGAGAGTAAATAAAAAGACATGCCGTACAAAAGCGATATATCAACAATAGGATATAAACGACATGGTTGATATAAACATGTTGGGCGTAATGTAAAAAAACACATCTACATAATTAAAAAATATTTCCCAATATGGAATTACGTAAAAAAACATTAGAACAAATTGAGCAATTTATTGCCTGTGAATACATCACAATTACCAATGTTTGTTTTTTTATGCAATCCGTAAGAGTATTAATAGAAATTGACGGAAATAAATCTAAATACGAAGCAACAATCCTTTATTGTAATTGGATTTTACACAAAGAACTTAACCAAGGAAATTCACCATCTAAAATAATACAGGAAATTGCAAATTCTTTTGAAAATTTCAATTCTAAAAATGACCTGATTAAAAAAATTAATAAAGCGATTTCACTAAAAAAACTAATTGATGAATTGAAAGAGATATTATGGATTAATATTCCCGATAAAGTAAAAGTAAGCCGAATGGACTATGAAGATTATTGGCTGAAATTTATCCAAATACTTTTAAGTCAATTATTGTTCCGACCAATAAAATTAGAAAAGAAAAATATAATTTTAAATGATTTCCAATTTACAATCTACGGTTTACAATTAGTTTCCGAAAAGGAACACTATAACATAGAATTACTATCGAAAGAATTGGAAAGTAAAAATAAAAGATTGATAATTGATATAGCACTTTTTCATGAATATGAAAACACTACGCCCAACACCGTATAAAAATAATGCTTAGTTTAGTGCTTAATCAAAAGTTCGTGCGCTTTTGTTACGTCTGATTTTCCTGCGGAAAATCCTCGCACACAAAACCGCACTATTCTTATGTGTGCCGAGAGTAACGAACGGCTGAAAATCGTTACGCAACTGTTTATAAGATGGTGGAACCGACCCACCGGTGTTGCCCTGCAGGGGAGAGCATCAAACCACCATAAGATGCTTTGGTAAAGAGCCAAGGTATTGAGCGTTATGGAAAAGGCTGCGCCAAGAGCGTGGTCAGGTATGGATAATGGAGATGAATGCAAATGAACCTCTGATGAAGTGTCGAGAAAGTGCTACTTTCTGTCAAAAGTGTTTGAAGTATGACAAACATTACAAGTCCAGCGGTCACCTGTTTATTGGCTGGGCGACAGGCGTCATTTAGGAGGCATGACCATTATTCGGGCTTATTTATGGAACTCGGGAACCTGTGCCGGGATGCAAAGTGAAACACACAATAGCGCAAACTAGAGGCAGAATAGCGATGCTTGGTACAGGGGCGGACTCATCCGTAGTAGTGATGAAGTTTCTGTAATGGAAATGGAGCAAAGGGATGAGCTAATTTGATGTACAGCCTGCCAACTTGAAAAAGGATGAGCTATATTTGTATATCAGGTTAGAAGAGCCGTATGATGGGAGACTATCACGTACGGTTCTGTGAGAGGCTCGGGGTGAAATTCCCCTTGTCTACTCGACTACATCAACGTTACCTGCCATATGAAAAAACGACAACTAAAGAAAATAATCGAAGTTTACGATCGATAAATAATCGACCAAGGTTTGTGGACTTCCAACAAAACAAAAAAAATAACCGCTTTATTTGAACCTTAAAAAGCACAAAAACAAAAAACAATGGAAGAAAAAGTAATTTGGAAAGGTAGACCGTCTCAATGGACAAATTTTGGAACATATGTATTATGTTTCCTTTTTTGTTGGTTAGTAATACCAATATTTATTGCACTTTGGAGATTTCTTATAGTTAAAACTTGGAAAATTGAAATCACCGACCAAAGACTGGTTGAAGAAAAAGGAGTATTGTCGAAAAAGACTGATGAACTCGAACTGTTTAGAGTAAAGGACATAAGACTTGACCAACCTTTCCTTTTAAGACTTGTAGGACGACTATCAAATATAATTCTCGTAACTTCTGACAAAACAAACTCAATTGTTAGAATTCCAGCAATTAAGGACGGTAAAGATATTAGAGAAAAACTTAGAGTTGCAATTGACGAAAGAAGAGACAAAAAACGTGTACGAGAAACTGACTTTGAATAGAAATACGGCAGGTAGTCGAGTAGGTAAAGGGGAGTTTCACCCCTAAACCTCTCACAGAACCGTACGTGAACCTCTCGATTCATACGGCTCTTGTTATACAGGTCGGTTTGCCCAAATAGTTTAGACCAGTTTGTAGCCCA
>Ga0307487_1000503_pt1 | contig 30548 bp, 24 predicted proteins | sample CBIW12metaG_FD_203665 | JGI IMG/M metagenome (GOLD analysis project Ga0307487, IMG submission 203665) | Sea-ice brine microbial communities from Beaufort Sea near Barrow, Alaska, United States - CBIW 1.2 | ecosystem: Environmental > Aquatic > Marine > Coastal | place: USA: Alaska | collected... | reverse complement strand
TGGTAACAACAACTTCCCACTAAAAGCGGGATTTACCAAATCGGTGGTTCCGCTTTTCTCATTTTGTACTATTCTAAGAACTCCAAATTTGGTAGTTCAGATTTTACTCGGATGACACTAATTAAAATTTATATAAATTAAAGAAATAATACTAAAGGCGGAACTGCTTAAAACCTTATTTTCACTTGATTTTTCTAGCTCGATTTTTCGCAAAATATACAGAATATTGAATTTTGATAGGTAGTATTTTCATTACATAACTAAATTATATTTTTACTAATGGTATTTTGTTAATATAAAATACCATATACAGGGTATTTTTTAAAATAAATAATTTTTAGTTATTTAGGGGTATTAATTTTATCTATCAGCTATGGCTCTAAAAATTTTACTCAGAGGAACCCTTCTTTATCTTCTCTTTTTTATTGGAGGTGTTACAAATGCTTTTGGCCAGTTGCCTGGGGATGTTTCTTCTCAGGTTCAAAAATTAATACCTAATCCATCTCAGCAGTCCCCAAATGCTGCCGCAATTCAAAAGTATGGGGATTATAATGTAAACCTTTACACTGGCACGCCAGACATAAGTATTCCTCTTTTTGAAATACAGTCCGGAGCAATTAGTGTCCCGATCGTACTGTCCTATCATTCCAGTGGAACCCACTACACTGATAGAGCTTCCTGGGCAGGATTAGGCTGGTCAGTGCAAGTAGGAGGACAAGTTTCCAGAACTATTGTCGGGAAGCCGGATGAAAGCAGTTTTTTGACTGGCACTAATGATTATACAGTGGGCACTTATGATTTTTGTTCTAATTTTTATTACAAAGAACATACGGCTTCTGGTTCCAATGACCGTGAACCTGATTTGTTTTCCTATTCCTTTCCTGGAGGATCCGGTCGGTTTGTACTTCAGCAGGGTGGATTACCCCCGCTACTTTTTCCTGAAAGTGCTATAAAAATCACACGAAATCCCAACTATTACGACATCACAGATACTAAAGGTACAATGTACCGCTTCGGGTCTAACTGGGCTGGGAACGTTAATGCAAAAGAATCAATGAGTTCATATGGGGCAGCTGTTACTTCAGGTGTGGTGAATTGGTATTTACAGGAAATCAAATCACCTAATACGGATGATTATGTGACCTTTAAATATCAGGATGTAGGTTCTTACATAGTTTCAGAAATTGAAAGCAATATTACGCTCATGGACAATTGCAATACTGCAAGTGCTGAATTTTTACCATGCAACTCCTATAATCCAGTTGAAACTCTTATTTCTACTACCAATACTTCAACCCAAATGGGTATCGATGAAATATTCTTTAATACGGGGAAGGTGAAATTCATTATGGGTACGGGTAGAACGGATGTCCCGGGAGGAAGTAGTTTAAAGAAACTCGATAAAATCGAAGTTTACTCCAAAGTAAATACTAGTTACATCCTCATCAAATCCTATAAATTGCTTAATAGCGGAAACTTTAAACTTGCTGTAAATAATACAGACGCTAGATTGAAATTAGACGGAATAGAAATAAGGGATGGTGCAAATACGCTGATCAACAAGTACGGATTTAGCTACAATACCACTACTTTTTCCTGGGACAAATCTGAAGGGTCATACCGAAGAGATTTATTTGGTTTTTATAATGGGAAAACTGCCAATACAAATTTAATCCCAATGCAAACAGTACAGTATCGTGCGCTGAGTTACCAATCACCCACAAATTTAAATATTGGCGGTGCCGATAGAACAACTGACACCACCTTTTACAAAGAGGGGGTTTTAAAAAGGATCACCTTTCCGACTGGTGGTTATACAGAGTTTCAATTTGAACCCCATAAATATTCAGATGCTGGCGTAACTAAATATGGTGCTGGTCTTCGAATCAAAAAAATAGTCAAGAATGATGGTCTGAATACCTACTCCACACTGTACAAATATGGGAGCAATGATGATGGTATAGGATACAAGAACTTTGACGTGAGGAATTTTCATTTTATGAATACCCTATATAAGCGTGATATTTCTTATATGACGGGCTTTCCGCAACGACAATATACAGTCCGTACTTGGGTGTCCAATTCTGTCGTCGGTCCGGGATTTGATGATGCGCCAGTAGTTTATACCAATGTATCTGAATATGCAAACAGTACCAGCGGCAACGGTAAGACTGCTTATGAATTTGATAATAATCTGCTTATCTCAGACGGCGTTTTTGCAGTGCCTTATTCCAATAAAATCTGGCGAAACAAAAAAAGTTGGCAGCGGGGAAAATTGACTAAAATCACTAAATATGATAATCTGAATAATATTAAGGAAGTCACTACTAAGAGTTACACCAAGTACAAAGGGCAGACTCTGAAAGTAGGTCAGGCTGCGCTGCAGATTATCGTAGGAGAAGAATCTGGTAACTATTTCTACAATTGTTCAGGCACTGGAGGTGGGCAGGCATATGACGGACACCGGTACATGATATCAACTATTGAGCAGGATGTGGGAGTGTTCTTAGAAACTTCTAGTACAGTTGAATCGCAATATGCTACAGGCTCCATTCAGACAGTAACCAACAGGGCATACCATGCTAACTACCTTCAGCCTACTTATGAAGAAGTTATATCCTCCGGTAATCCAGGAACAGTAAGGAGAAACTTCAGATACAATTACGATGTAGTAGGTACAGGAACGACTTATACTGGGTTACCGGATGCTTACAAACAGCTGCTCATAAAAAATATTATTTCCGTTCCAGTTGAGCAATATACTTCTGTCAAGGAAGGATCAGGATCATACCAAGTGGTTTCTGGACAGATAACAGAATATGCATTGGTTGCAAGCACTTCGCTTTATGTACCCGCTTCTGTATATTTTTTAGAGACAACATCCCCGGTCACTACCTATACACCACTAGCAGTATCGGGTACAAATGCCTTAACTAAGGACAGTCGATACAAGCTAAGAATGAGTATGCAGGGATATGATACCCGAGGAAATCTCTTACAGTATGAGATGACCAATGGTCCAGTAACTTCATTCGTCTATGGGTATGATGGCAAATATCTTATTGCAGAAGCTACAAATTCGAGTGTAGGAAATATAGCCTACACTTCTTTTGAGACGAATGAAAAAGGAGGTTGGACATATACTGGAGCCGAATCGCCAGTATTGTCGGGCCAGGCAAAAACTGGAAACAATGTGTATCTCCTTAATAATGGTCAGGTTACAAAATCAGTTTCAGGTGCTTACAAGCTCAGTTTCTGGGTAAGAAAAAATGCTGCCACTGCCGCCTCACTTACTATCAATGGAACAGCTTACGCAGGTACCATAGATGATACCTGGAGGCTAGTGGAAGTATCAGGCTCAGGCTCCATTACAATCAGCGGATCAGGTACAATCATCGATGAACTCAGGGTACATCCGCCAACTAGTCAAATGACAACTTATACCATAAAGCCGCAGATCGGTATGTGGAGCCAGATGGATGCTAAGAATCACGGCAGCTATTACCAATATGATCCTTTTGGCAGGTTGGAAACTGTCAAAAATGAGAACGGGCACATCCTTAAGCATTTTGAATACACCTATATCAAACCCTAATCCATCTCATTTTTAACGATATGAAATCGAACACCACTATTAATTTACGCAGATGGATGATAATAATCCATGTGAGATTCCATGTGGCCAATAAAATTAAATTATAAACACATGAAAACATTAACTAGCCTGCTGATTCTTATGGTGATAGGATTCAGCAATCTTTCAGCGCAAGATTTGACTTTGTCAGATTCCTTGTCAGCAGAAGAAATCAAATTGATAGGGGTGTGGAAAGTAAATCTACCGGAGCAGAAAAGTAAACTGGATACTGAATCCAAGGCTCAGGTGAACCAATTGGACAGCAAGGGACAAGAAGCATTTTGGAATGCAACGGAATCCAGAGTGTATGCTCTGGATGGGGAAAGAAACTTCGTAATGACCTGGGTTTCTGAAGGATCACACAATGAAGTGATTGGGAAATGGAAGTTGGATGCTAAAACTGGAGTTCTTAATTTATTTTCAGAGAGCGAAGTCATTGAATATCAAATTGAGTTTAAAGAAAAAGGACAAATTTGGACACCACTTACCAAATCCAAAGAAGGCTTTCCTATACTTTATATTAAAGGGTTGAGATTATGAGAAAAATTGTAATACTCCTAATCCTTTGGTTTGTGGTAGGTCCTGTTTCCGCTCAGATTGTTTCCTCTTCACCTTGCGTGACTGTAATTCCTTCTGCTCCTTCGATTGTTATCACCACTAGTCAGGCAGTTACACTCACGGCAAATGCAGCCCCGTCAGGTTTTAGCTATCAGTGGTATGACGGGGATCAGACACCCATTCTACCCAGTGATCAAAGCCTACCTACAGGGACATTAACTGGGAGCAAGACTTTTTATATTGCTTACCGCCATACTTCTTCAGGTTGTATGACCTCACTGGTTCCTGTAAGAGTTAATTTTTATGCCGAGGATCGTAACTGGACTAGGGAGTATACTGCTAGGGATACACTTACTGCGGATTTTGCGTTGAGGAATTCTTCACAACAGGCATCCTATAAACAGACGAGTTATCATGACGGGTTAGGAAGAGTAAACCAACAAGTTGCAATTCAGGCTTCGGTAAATGGTTCTGATATCATTACCCCGGTAGTTTATGATACTTACGGTAGACCTTATCGAGATTATTTGCCTGTTCCAAACAATACAACCAGCCAAGGACTCTACCGCTCTACAGCCGCCTCACTTCATAGTACGTATTATACAGGCCAGTATGCAGATAGCCGCGGCTATGCGGATAAAACTTATGAGACTTCACCGCTCAATCGGGTGTTAAAGCAGGGAGTTCCCGGTACTCCATGGCTGGGACATGAAATTGAATTTCTTGAAAATGTGAATGTAGCGACAGATTCAGTGAGGATCTGGATAGCAAATTCACCCGGATTACCCGTGAATAGCGGATTATATGCCAATGGAGCATTATCTAAGTTGGAGAGCTATAACGAGCAGGATCAAAGAACAGTTGAATACAAAGACAAGCTTGGAAGGCTGATCCTAAAGAAAGTTCAGATTGATGCAGCTCCCACTTCCCACCATGACGGATGGCTCTGTACCTATTACGTATATGATTTGATGGGTAAGCTCAGGGTGGTCATGCCCCCAAAAAGTGTCAGCTCGCTGAGGGCTTTAAATAACTGGTCGGCCTCAATTTCGGACTCCTATCGTCTTGGGCTATATTTCATGTACACCTATGATGCACGGGGCAGGCAGATTGCAAAAAGATTTCCTGGAAAAGCAGCCGAAGAGATGGTTTATGATCTTCAGGACAGGCTAGTGGCTTCCCGGGACAGTCTTCTCACTGTACAGGGGAAATGGCTGTTTGCCAAATATGATGTGCTTGGTCGTGAGGTAATGACCGGCGTGGTTACCTATTCGGGAAACAGGGCGACTCTACAGACGCTGGTGGATGGATTGGTAAGTAATAATGCAGTGATCAATGCAACTTCTGGTAAAACAGGTACTACCAATGCAGGGGGATTCCCAAGAGCAACTGACGGAAATGGTGAAGGAGATGTCTTGACAGTTAATTATTATGACAATTATACCTTTAGAAAATCAACACTCGCCTACGTAAAACCCACGGGTTATCACGACAGCAGTAACAAAACTACGGGACTTTTAACAGGGACTATGGTGAAAAACCTGGGCAATAACACCCGTTATGAAACTGCCGTTTATTACGACTCGCAGGGAAGATTAATCCAGACCATTTCTGACCATCATTTGGCAGGGACAGTCAGGATTTCCAGTAGGTACGATTTTGAAAACAAACCAGTTGAGACCATTACCCAGCATACTACACCAAGTAGCTATACCATTACCAAAGGGTATGTATATAATACAGCGGGAGCATTAAGCCACATTACCCACAAAATCAATTCAGGTGGAGTAGTCACATTGGCAACTCATACCTATAATCAATTAGGAGAACTTACCTCCAAAGCTTACCCTGTAGCGGGTGATGCCGTGACCAGTTTTACTTATAATATCAGGGGCTGGCTGAAGAAAATCAATGATCCACAGACCAGCAATGCCTCCTCCAAAGTTTTTGCGCAGGAACTGTTCTATGAAACAGGTGGGTTAGGACTCTATTGGAATGGGAATATCGCAAAGGCGGAATGGCGAGGTCAGGATGATGTTAAGAGAGTATATAATTATACCTATGATATTGCCAATAGAATAAACGCTGCCTTATACACCGTTCCGACCAACACGATTCAAAACGGTCGATATAATTTAGGTTATATCAATTATGACGCTAACGGAAACATTACCACTATGCAGCGGGTGAATGCCAAAACCTCATCGCACTGGGCTATGGTAGATAACCTGTCTTATTCTTATATCTCCAACAGTAACAAATTAGGTCAGGTAACCGATGCTTTGCTGGATGTATCCTATATATCACAGGATTTCAAGGACAGAAGCACTGCCCAGTATGAGTACGATCGCAATGGAAATCTCACCAAAAACTTGGATAAGGATATTACTTCAATAACCTACAACCATCTGAATCTTCCGGTCACGATTACTTTCTCGGGAACCAATAAGAAAATCGATTATTGGTATAATGCGCAGGGAGTGAAACTCCGGCAGGTCAATACTGATGGAGCAACGGTCAAGACCTTAGATTATCTGGGAGAGCTTGTATTTGAGAATAATGCCATGTCCTATGTCCTGCATGAGGAAGGAAGAGCGACGTATGAGAATTCAGCTTTCCAGTATGAATTCTTTGTGAAAGATCATCTGGGAAATGTAAGACAGGTGATCCGTGCTCCGATATCCGGAGGAAGAATAGCCACGATGGAACCTGAGAATGCAGAAGAGGAGGAGAAAGAATTTAAAGGAATCAGAGAATCCCGACAGGGAGCCGGAGAGCACAATAAAACTCCCGGCGGCTATGCCACAGCATGGCTGAATGCAGGTAGAAACCGTATTTTAGGTCCTTCCAGGTCTCAGGAAGTGCAACAAGGAGACAGCGTGGAGCTTGGGGTATTTGGTAAATACGTAGATCCAAAGAAAATCAGACTTTCTCCAGCTAGCTTTGTACGCACAGGTATGGATAAGAAGCTAATCCAGCAACTCACCGAATATGGTCAGAACCTAAGCACAGTTGGGGTCAATGAAATCGCCATTGCCAATGTGATCGCATTGGTGATCACCGAACTACAACAGAAACCTGTCCCGGAAGCTTATATGGGCTATGCATTGTATGATTCGGATTCCACCTTGTATGAACAAGGAAAAGTAATCCTATCTAAAAAGGCAAGAAACAAACATGAGGAGCTTATTGAGAAAATAGCAATAAAAAAGGATGGCTATATTGAGACTTATTTGGTCAATGAAACTTCTGATGATGTGTGGTTTGATCAATTTAGGATTCTCAGCACTGGGCCGTTAATTGTGCAGGAGACGCACTATGACCCTTGGGGAGTGGAGCTTTCGGGGCTTGGTTACCAGTATGGAGGAATCAAAGTCAATCCATATCTTTATAACGGCAAGGAGGCAAACGGCCACTTGGGAGTGAATATGTACGACTTTGGAGCGCGGATGTACGATCCGGCTATTGGTAGATGGTTCGTGCTGGATCCTATGGCGGAGAACATGCGGAGACATTCGCCATATAATTATGCTTTCAATAATCCGATGCGGTTTATTGATCCGGACGGTATGGAGCCATACGAGGTGATGGGGGGTGTAACTACTTCTGGAGAAAGTGAGAGCCAGGAAGATGAAACGCAGAAGAGTGTGTTGAATGGGGAGGAGAGTGCTCCTGGAAGTTGTTGTGAGGAGGGTGAAATAGTTGAAGGTGGAATGATGCCAGAATTCACAATATCAGCCCCGAGGGATTTTGGAGGTGTTTTAGGTAGAGCAGCAGAGAATTGGTATTCTTCAGGAGATGATCGAAGTACTTATGGTAATATTGGGTTTAATTATTCTCAATTTAGGACAACCCACATTTCAGTATTTAATGCTGCAGGTTTTTATTTGAATGCAATCACGCCAGCCGGAGGAGCTAGTTTTTCTCTTGAATGGATAAAGGCATATAATGAAGAAGGTAAGAGGACTAGAAACCTCTATTTGACAATGGTTTATGCAAGAGGTGTAGATTTTGGAATTGGGGCTAAGGCTTCAAGATATAATTCAAATTCAAATTTAGAGCATAGAGACATTGAAGGATTTTCGTTACAATATGGAATTGGGAATTACTCTATAAGCCATTCAATATCTACAACAAATATTGTAGGGGGCTTTAATGGTGTAACTTCATATGCAGTATCAATGGGTTTGAGTCCAGCATTTCCTATTAAAACAAGTTTTAGTGCAGGAGTAGGTATCACTGTTAACTTATCTAGGATCTTTTAATTTTATGAAAAAAAAATATTACATATTATTCCTAGTTTATTTGGTTTTAACTTCTTGCAATAATTGCGAATTTAACAATAGGAGAAATTTAGAAGATTACTCTGGGATAGTAGTTGAAAAGAAATATTATGAATGGGATCATGGAACAAAAATATTATTTATTAAAAGTGGGGATGAGATAAAAAAATTTTTTTTCCCTACGGATTATTCTTATGATGTTTTTTGGGATAAAATAGAAATAAGAGATTCAATTTCGAAGGTTAAAAATGAATTTGATTTTGCAATATATAGAGGTGGTGAACAAATTGATTCAATGGTGGTGAAGTTTAATTGTAGATAATTTAAATGCTTTTTATTTTTTTGGAAAATCACTGAGTGCAGGCCATTTATTACACTGAGCCTATCCTGTTAGCAAGGAAAATTAAGGACCCCAAGAATACTATCCGTGTGAGTATAACTTTGTTGGAAATCTTAGGGAATTTGAGTTAAGAGGTTTAGGTACAGAAAAAGATTCAAAAAAAGCAGATATCCCCTGGTGGGTATGCCATTACCTGTCTAAATTCCGATAGAGGGAGAATTTTGGGACCATCCCGAAGCCAAGAAGTACAAAATGGAGAAAGTGTGGAGCTAGGGGTTCCCGTGCAGTATTCGGGAGGAAAGTACGTAGATCCAAAGAAAATCAGACTTTCTCCTGCCAGCTTTGTGCGCACAGGTATGGGTAAGAAGCTAATCCAGCAACTCACCGAATATGGTCAGAATCTCAGTGCGGGAGGAGTGAATGAAATCGCAATTGCCAATGTGATCGCGCTGGTGATCACTGAACTCCAACAGAAACCTGTACCGGAAGCCTATATGGGCTACGCACTCTACGATGCCGATTCAAACCTTTACGATCAAGGAAAAGTAATCCTCTCCAAAAAAGCCAGAAACAAACATGAGGAGCTAATTGAGAAAATAGCAATAAAAAAGGATGGCTATATTGAGACTTATTTGGTCAATGAAACTTCTGATGATGTTTGGTTTGATCAATTTAGGATTCTCAGCACTGGACCGCTAATTGTGCAGGAGACGCACTATGACCCATGGGGTGTAGAGTTAAGTGGTTTAGGATACCAGTATGGAGGAATCAAAGTGAATCCATATCTTTATAATGGCAAAGAGGCGAACGGCCACTTGGGAGTAAACATCTACGACTTCGGAGCTCGACTGTATGATCCAGCGATTGGTAGATGGTTTGTGCTGGATCCTATGGCTGAGAAGATGCGCCGACATTCGCCTTATAATTATGCTTTCAATAATCCGCTGAGGTATATTGATCCAGATGGGATGGAGCCTTATGAGGTGATGGGGGGTGTAACTAAAGTGAGAGCCAGGAAGATGAGACTCAGAAGAGCGTGGTGAATGAGGAGGAGGTGATGATAGATACTGGGTATGGTCAAATGGTCAGCTCAAGAGATGTTGTAGGAGTTGATTATATAGGTGAATTTGAAACTAAGGACAGTTATAAATCAAAAGGAAAAAGTGACTGTTGCCAGGATAAGCCTGTTTTGAATGATATGGGAAGGCCAATGGCCACAGGAGCTGTTGAACCAGTACATCCAGAAGCTTTTATAATACCACTTCCTCCAATATTAGCGTTTTTAAGGTATTTGAAATTTGGAAGTTCCGCTGCGAAAGGTCTAATTAATATAATTCCTGAGGGAAAGCTTGCAAACCACCTATTTAAAGGAGTAGAAAAACTTGTAGATACTCCTTCAAATAGGACACTAATACAGAATATCTCAAACAGCAAGCCTCTTGTTATAGATAAATTCGGAAAAACTTGGTATAGGGGAGTAGATGATTCCGGGAAAGCAATTTACTCATATACCCAGAACGGAGTTGTTAAAGGTGCCGGTTATACAAATTCGTCAGCTAAAGAAATGATAATTAAGTATGGAGTAAAATGAAATATATGAAAACAGCTAGTGATGGTAAAGTAAATGGAGAAGGTATAATTTCAAGTAGTGAAATGATTACCGAAAAAGAAGGGTATGAAGCAATGTTATATATGCTAACGGCATATTGGGAAGCCACTGGCTCAAATGATTTAACAGATATTCTAAGCGGTGGTGGCTATTGGGGAGAAGCTGGCAAACCAACAGATACCGCTTACTGGGAGTACTGGTTGGAAGCAATACAAAAAGTTAAAAAGGAAGGCCCACCATTATGATTAATGTGTCCACATTGGGATTTCTGTGCTAAAATAATCCCTCCTGAGTGTAGTATAACGGTGGTAGTGCCTAGTTGTAATTTGTAATTACATCTTCATATCATTTAGAATTTGTAATTCTAGACCAATATAAGGATCAGACTAAAACAACAAAACTCCATTCGGCTATGCCACTGCTTGGCTAAATGCAGGAAGAAACCGAATTCTGGGTCCTTCCAGGTCTCAGGAAGTACAGCAAGGCGACAGTGTGGAGCTTGGGGTATTTGGGAAATACGTAGATCCAAAGAAATTCAAGTTGTCACCAGCCAGCTTTGTACGCGCAGGGATGGATAAGAAACTGATCCAGCAGCTCACCGAATACGGTCAGAATCTCACTGCAGGCGGAGTGAATGAAATAGCCATTGCCAATGTGATCGCGCTGGTGATCACTGAACTGCAGCAGAAACCAGTGCCTGAAGCTTATATGGGTTATGCGCTTTACGACAGTGATAGTACTTTATATGAGCAAGAGGGCTGAGCGTAAAGAAACAGTCCAGTGGACTGTTTTAGCGAAGAGCCAGGCCGTGGGCAGGAATCCTCTCCAAAAAAGCCAGAAACAAACATGAGGAGCTGATCAAGAAGATTGCTGTACCAAAGGATGGGTATATAGAAACGTACTTAGTCAATGAGACTTCTGATGATGTGTGGTTTGATCAGTTTAGGATTCTCAGCACTGGACCACTGATCGTGCAGGAGACGCACTATGACCCATGGGGTGTTGAGTTAAGTGGTTTAGGATATCAGTATGGAGGAATCAAAGTCAATCCATATCTTTATAATGGAAAAGAGGCAAACGGCCACTTGGGAGTGAATCTGTATGATTATGGAGCTAGGTTATATGATCCGGCAATAGGTAGATGGTTTGTATCGGATCCGATGGCAGAACTTGCTCCCGATTGGACACCGTATCGATATGGGTTTAACAATCCCTTAAAGTACACTGATCCTACTGGGATGTTTGAGTATTCAGATGGATATTCCACTCAGGATTCCAGAAATTCAACTGGATCGATTAGTTTTAGTGGTACTTATGAATACCGAACAATCAATACTGACTTAATTACAATTCAACACGGAGAAAACGCGCCAGTATCAGGAGGTTATATTGAAAGCTATGTCAAGGAAACTGGTAGCGTTACAGGAAGAAGCTACTTCGGAAGTAGCCCGAATTTATTTGGAGCTGGAGGATTTGGTGATATGGGAGGGTATTTTCAAGGTAGTGGAGGGACTGATTGGAGTGCTTTTGGAAATGCATTAACAGGAGGAGGCATTGCTTATTATAGCCTTGAAAAAAGTGTAAATAATAGCAAATATTGGGTTGATGCTGAAGGAAGTATAAAGTCAAAAGAACTCTTAAAGCAGGGAGCAAATGGTAAATATGTTAGAGGTGTTCAGGGCTTAAGAAATGGTCAGAAAGCAGCAGCGAATGTGGCTTCTAAATATGCATTTGCAGGAAAAATTGTTGGTGGTCTAGGAATGGGCGTAACAATTATTCAATATGGTACTGGTCAAATTTCAGGCACCGAAGCCTCGATTGATTTAATAATGGGAGGTATAGGTTTTACTGGCTGGGGTGCTCCAATTAGCTTGACATATTTTGGAGGAAAATTATTATATGAATATTCAACAGGCAATACTTTGTTTGATAAACCCATAGGAAGATAGGCAATGAAAGTATACTATTATTTTTTATTCAGGATATACAGACTGTATAAAGATAAAAATAAAGAAAGTGACAGCCAAGCTCTATTTAGTGCTACTGCCGTAAGCACAACAGTATTGTGTTTCAATTTAATCACGACATATCTTTTGGTAAATTATTTTGGCTTGATTCCAATAATAACTAATAAATTAATTATGGTTTTGTTTATGGTTATTGTTGGCTGTATCAACCATTATTTTTTTGTCAGAGAAAAAAAGTTTTTGAATTATGACTTTAAAAAAAATAGTAAAGGAGGAATTTTAATTGTTGCTTACATTGTTTTTTCCTTAATTCTTGTATTAATAGTAGGGAAATACAACCGTGATAGGATTTTTAACGAGCGAGGAGGAGAGATATCTATTGAACTAAGAAAAGAATCTCTTGAAGGAAAAATCAGAAAATGGTTTGATTAGCAATGGTTGGGAATGAACCTATACGATTACTGTGCCAGAATGTATGACTCTTTATAGTTAGGTGGTTTTTTGTTGAACCGATGGGGGAACATCCGGAACAAGTTGGGAAATCACTCCTGCCTGAGTGTAGAATATCTGATGCAGTGTTTAGGTGTAATTTGTAATTACACATTCATATCTTTTAGAGTTTTGTAATTCTAGTCCTTTATAAAGAACGGACTAAAGCAACAAAACTCCATTCGGCTATGCCTCAGCCTGGCTGAAAGAAGGTAGAAACCGTATTCTTGGTCCTTCCCGTTCTCATGAAGTGCAGCAAGTCGACAGTGTGGAACTTGGGGTTCCCGTACAGTAGTCGGGAGGAAAGTACGTAGATCCAAAGAAAATCAGACTTTCTCCAGCCAGCTTTGTACGCTCAGGTATGGATAAGAAGCTGATCCAGCAACTCACCGAATATGGTCAGAATCTCAGTGCAGGGGGAGTAAATGAAATCGCAATTGCCAATGTGATCGCATTGGTGATCACCGAACTACAACAGAAACCTGTACCGGAAGCTTATATGGGCTATGCATTGTATGATTCAGATTCTACCTTATATGAACAAGGAAAAGTAATTCTCTCCAAGAAAGCCCGAAACAAACATGAGGAGCTGATCAAGAAGATTGCTGTACCAAAGGATGGGTATATAGAAACGTACTTGGTCAATGAGACTTCTGATGATGTGTGGTTTGACCAGTTTAGAATTCTCAGTACCGGGCCACTTATCGTACAGGAGACGCACTTTGACCCTTGGGGAGTAGAGCTTTCTGGTTTAGGATACCAGTATGGAGGAATCAAGGTGAATCCCTATCTTTATAATGGCAAGGAGGCAAACGGCCATCTTGGAGTAAACATCTACGATTTTGGCGCGCGTATGTATGACCCAGCGATTGGTAGGTGGTTTGTTGTGGATCCGCTGGCAGATCAAATGCGAAGACATTCTCCATACAATTATGCGTTTGATAATCCGATTAGGTTTATTGATCCGGATGGGATGGCACCTATAGATTATTATAATGAGAGTGGTAAACGTTTAGGGACAGATGGTAATAATGATGGTCGTTTGGTAGTAGTAGTGGATAAAAAAGAAGCTAGACAAATCAGTGCTACAGACAAGGCAGAAGGAACCACTTCTTTAAGCCAGGTTAACTCTGGTGTTGAACTACCTAATTTCTCAGTGAGAAGCGAAATGGGGAAAGCGGTTTCTAGATCCTTGCAACCGACAAATGCTTCTATGTCGGGTGAAGCAGGATTTATTGCAGATACAAAAGGAGGTGCTCACGAAGAAGGCGGAATTTTTGGAAAAAATTCAGACGGGACATATGTTGTTAATCACGCTGAGCCTGGAAGTGCGGTTACATTAGATGATAATAAAGCAATGGTTAACGTATTTAGTGGTGACAATGGTACGATTGTAGATGTTGAGGGCACTTTTCATACTCACCCTGCTATAAATTCTGCACCTGGAGCGAACTCAATTGGGGGCGCTTCTAGGGGATTTGGTCAATCCCCATCACCTGACGATTTTAACGCAGCTAGTACAAACTCAGGTTCTGGTGCTGTCATTGGAAATAACTATGTGCTGGGAACTGGTCCAGCATCAAGCGGCGGACAAAGGGTATCCATTTATAATGGGGTAAAAGTTCTTGCCACTTTTCCGTTGAGCAAGTTTATAAACATAAAATAATGATCATGCAAAAATATATATATGTAATTCTTTTCTTTATTTTCTTTCCAAAAGACTGCTTCTCCCAAGCTAAAAGACTTCGAGATGCTGGAAACGTTTCGATGATTGAAGTTTTAGTAAAGCCGGATGAATTTAATAGTAAGAAAATTCTTTTTTCTGGAATTCTTATTTATGAGCATGAAAATAGTGCTATATACCTATCAAAACAAAGTGCAGAATATGCAGTCTCTACAGAAGCATTTTGGGTGAGGTTTGTAAAAGGTTATGAAAGTGATCATGATCTCAAAAAACTAGATGGTAAATATGTCTCAGTATACGGTATATTCTATAAAGATCAATTTGGACACATGGGAGCTTATAGAGGGACTATATTAGTAGAGAGAATACAATTAAGGACTCGTTACCGAAAACTGTAAGTGCCAGAAAGTAAGGTATTTATGAATATCTAAGAGGAAAGGAGTTGATTATAATAAAATATTTATCAAGTTGGCTTTTATGGAAAGGGATAGTAATATTCGATTTAATAAAATAGTTATTCGCAAAGAAACCATTTTTATTATTATCTTAATGCTATCACCCTATTTTTTGAAAGCCCAAAACTTGCCAAGTGGCATGAATTCAAAGCTTCCTAAGCCTTCGATTTCAAATTCTCCTTCTGCTTTAGCCTCCAAACCTGAAATCCCTTACCTGAAAGAACTCAAGCAGATCCAATCACTGAAGAAATCTTATGATTCGCTCAGGAAAGAACTCAAAGAGCTGAAGGGAATCACAGCTGACAGTAGCCAGCGTGATAGCCTCTTTACCCTCGCAAAAGAAAGAAGCAAAGCCGTTTTGGAACAAGAAAGTAAAACACTGGAAAGCTTGGTCCAAAGCGAAGATATCCCTGGAGCCGAAATCAAGAATGCTGCGAAAAACACCTTGGATCGTGTGAATGATTCTAAAGCAAGGTTGGTCAATATCAGGCAAGTGGATGAGTTGGAATCGTTGGTGGATCAGAACAATGAAAACCTCAAGGCACTAACCAATGAATGGCTCATGCCCAAACTGGAAGCCCAAATCTCAGGAGTAGTGAAAGATGGGTTTGACCCAAGAAGCACCGAACTCCCTGACTTCTATGGAAAAGATGCACTGGCGGAACTGACCAAAAGAGGATTGCCTTCTGAAGTGCCTTTTAATCAAGCCAAAGCACTTGCAACCGAGAAAGCGGGACACATCAGCGAAGAATACATTCAAAAGGCAGGTAAAGAATTTTCCAAACTGAAACTTGATTCAATGGGTAATATCAAAACTATTCCATCTGACCTGAATAATAAGAAGGCAAATTTCTTCGAATCAAACCAACTATCGGGACAACCTTTTTTTCAACGTGTCGGTACGATGCTCTGGTATGATCCGCTGACCTCCTTTGGTGAAGGGTTACTGTTGGATTATGGGCTTTCCTATTCCTTTTCCCAGCAGTTATCTTTCATGGGAGGCATTTCCTGGAAAAAACAGTTTGATCCCGATGAACAACTCCGAAGAGAAGGGTTCGGTGTATTTTCCGGCATACGTTTCAGTAAAGGTAATTGGCTTGCTCAGGGCACGGTAAACCGCAATCAGGTGACCATCACCAATCCTGCTGGGTATGAATCAAGGAATTTCGATGGAAAGGCTTGGGCTTCCAGCTTTGCTATCGGTAGAACCATCCCCATGGGTAAGGTAATCCGCTCAGTGGTAATAGGTTCCATTGACCCATTTTTTAATGAAAAGTCAAGTCTATACAAAAGCAGGGTTCAGGTCAAGATTGGCTTTGAGATCGGTTCCTTCAAAAGGATCAAACAGGAAGTCAAAGAGATGATTCCTTTTGATGATTTGAAAGAGAAAGGGGATGAGCGGGTGGAGTATTATTTAAAAGACTTGGATGGTTCGGGTCATTAAATGCATTGGCTGGCACTAGTGGTTTTTTGCGGAAACCAGACCTACACTTACAATATCCGTGGCTGGCTGAAGACACTCGGCAGTGCACTGACCGATGGCTATACCCAAGTAAATTACTACCAGGAAAGCGGAGCCACAGCACCACGGTTTAATGGTAATATCTCCCGGATCGACTGGGGTGGGAAGGAAGGCTCCGGTGGAACCTTTAAAACAAGGACTTACAATTATATCTACGACCACGCCAACCGGCTGAAAACCGCAAATTTTACTGCCAGCGGTGAAGCCAATCGATTTAATGTAACGGGAATAACCTACGATGCCAATGGGAATATCTATTCCATGGAAAGGAATAACCAAAGAGGTTTATCTGATTATGGCCAGGTTGATGATCTTGAGTATTCTTACAATCGGTTCAGCAATAGACTATCTCAAGTAAATGATAACAATGCTGCATTGACCTACACCGCCAAGGATTTCAAGGATCGTGGAACCACCGAGTATGGCTATGATGCCAACGGCAACATGACCAGCAATGAGGATAAGCAGATTACCACCATCGCTTATAATCACCTGAACCTTCCAAAGGAAATCACCTTCACTTCCGGTGCCAAGATCCGCTTTGCCTATGATGCATCGGGAATGAAGCTGAGTCAGAAGGTATACGATGCTTCCGGCACCCTGACCAAAACCCAAGACTACATCGGGGAAATAGTATTGCTGGACGGGGCACTGGATTACCTGATCCATGAGGAGGGAAGGTTTGTTGCTGAAGTAGATGGTCTATGGGGCGAATACTTCCTCAAGGATCATCTGGGCAATATCCGTCAGGTCTTGCGTGCACCGACCAGCCAGACCTTTTTAGCGACCATGGAAACCCAGAATGCAGAAACGGAAGAGGAGCAGTTTTCACAGGTATCCGCATCCAGACAGACCGAGCCGGCTCATAACGTAACAGTAGGCGGAAACCAAGTGGCTTGGCTGAATGCTGATAGAGGCAGAATGGTAGGTCCGGGCCGGACTCAGGAAATCTATTCGGGTGACAGCCTGAAACTACAGGTATACGGCAAATACCTCGATGACAAGAACCAAAAAATCAATGTGGGAAGCTTTGCGACTCAGGGAGCTAAAGACAAACTGATCAATGACCTAAATGAACTGGCGCTAAGTACCCAGCGTGCAGGAGGTGCAAACCCGATAGCATTACTGAATTTAGCAGACATCCTGGCGAAGGATCTTCAGAAGAAAGAAGCTCCGGAGGCATACCTGATGTATGCATTGTATGATCAGGACAGCAACAGGTATGAGGTCGGTAAGAAAGTCCTCTCTAAAAATGCGGCAAACCAGCATGAAGTTCTGGAAGAGGAGATGTATATTTCCAAAGACGGATATATGGAAACCTTTGTGGTGAACGAAACGGCAGAGGATGTCTGGTTTGACAATATGATGGTGATGAGTGTGAGTTCGGTAATTGTGCAGGAAACACACTATGACCCTTGGGGCTTGGAACTGACAGGATTGGGTTATCAGTATGGAGGGATCAAAGCGAATAAGTACCTCTACAACGGCAAGGAGCTGATTGAGGACAATGGGCTGCAGTACTATGACTTTGGGGCGAGGATGTACGATGCTACCATAGGTAGATGGGGTGTATTAGATCCCATGGCAGAGAAGATGCGCCGACATTCCCCATATAACTATGCCTTCAATAATCCGCTGAGGTATATTGATCCAGATGGGATGGAGCCGTATGAGGTGATGGGGGGTGTAACTCAAGGACCACCTGATGCTGAGGATCCAACGCAGAAGAGTGTTTTGAATGGGGAGGAGCAGGCTCCGGGAGTTGATTGTCAAGGTTGTGCAACACTTCCTGAATTTGTAGTAGAATCAACAAGGATTGAAAATTATCCTGAAGTTGGAGATAAAGTAATGGGGCATAGGGATGGGGTGCCTGGATTTGAGGATTTCTTTGGTTATAGGACGCTGGGAGCTTTTGATGTAAATGCTGAAGGGAGGATAATAGGAATGTCCCCAATTGGTGGGACAGGTCCTGATGTATCTCCTGTCAAAATTCTTAAAATTTCAAAATTATTAGTAAAGGATGGGAATGTATGGAAGTGGGCTGTAAATGGTCGGATAGCTTCAAAGGATGCATTAAAAAGATTTGGACTAGAAAGTACATCTTTAAGTACAACTTCGCAAGTTTCTAAAGTAGAAAAGGCTTTTGAACAGACTATTTCTAATGTTCCCAATACAACAGAACCCATGTCAACTTGGGGGAAAATTAAACAAATGATTAGGATTGCAGGACAATGGCAATTTTAAATTATATCTTATGGAATTTATACTAGGTGCTATTTTTGGATTTGTGTGTTTCTTTTTTGTAAGATATTTAAAGAAACAAATTCATGAAAAAAAGGGGGTGAAATCCAAAGAATATAAAAATATGCCTTTCAAAGAGAAGTTGAGAGATACTATAAGGCACATTGTGTTTGAGTATAATATTAAAAGAAAGAATAATGATTTCTTGCTGAATATATATTTTGATGGTATTCAGTTAATGCAAATTATGCACAGATCACATTTTCCTGAACTTTGCAAGTCAGAGCATGATGTTTCCTTTGGGCTGGCTTTATATATTCCTACAAAAAGTATGAGTATTAATCAAATTGAATCATTAAAATTACTGTTGCATGAAGAAAGTGAGATTATAAAGCATGTAGATGGAGGGGAGATATCTTATTTTATAGTTGATTTAGGTAATCGAATTAGGTTTGGAGGCTATTTGTTAACTAGAATAATTAAAGAGGTGTTTAATGAGCAAGAAAGTAAGATGAGTCTAAAACTTTTTTCTGAAGGTGAATTACCCTATCAATTAAACTAATTTTAATTTAATGTGAACATATGAGTTTCTTTGAGATTTCAATTCTCGAATAATGATTTTTTTTATTATGTATAAAAGTATAGAGATGTCCATTTAGATCAGACTAAAACAACAAAACTCCGGGAGGATATGCCACGGCTTGGCTGAATGCAGGTAGAAACCGTATTTTAGGTCCTTCCAGGTCTCAGGAAGTGCAACAAGGAGACAGCGTGGAGCTTGGGGTATTTGGTAAATACGTAGATCCAAAGAAAATCAGACTTTCTCCAGCTAGCTTTGTACGCACAGGTATGGATAAGAAGCTAATCCAGCAACTCACCGAATATGGTCAGAACCTAAGCACAGTTGGGGTCAATGAAATCGCCATTGCCAATGTGATCGCATTGGTGATCACCGAACTACAACAGAAACCTGTACCGGAAGCTTATATGGGTTACGCGCTTTATGATTCTGACTCTACCTTATATGAACAGGGAAAAGTAATCCTATCCAAAAAAGCCAGAAACAAACATGAAGAACTGATCAAGAAGATCGCTGTACCTAAGGATGGGTATATAGAAACTTATCTTGTCAATGAGACTTCAGATGATGTGTGGTTTGATCAGTTTAGGATTCTCAGCACCGGACCACTAATTGTGCAGGAGACGCACTATGACCCATGGGGTGTTGAGTTAAGTGGTTTAGGATACCAGTATGGAGGAATCAAAGTCAATCCTTATCTTTATAATGGAAAAGAGGCAAACGGCCACTTGGGAGTGAATCTGTATGATTATGGAGCGCGGATGTACGATCCGGCTATTGGTAGATGGTTTGTTGTGGATCCGATGGCAGAACTTGCTCCCGATTGGACACCGTATCGATATGGGTTTAACAATCCCTTAAAGTACACTGATCCTACTGGAATGTTTGAGTATTCGGATGGGTATTCGACTCAGGATTCAAGGAATTCTACTGGTTCGATGAGCTTTAGTGGTACTTATGAATACCGAACAATCAATACTGACTTGATTACAGTTCAAGCCGGAGAAAACGCGCCAGTATCAGGAGGTTATATTGAAAGCTATGTCAAGGAAACTGGTAGCGTTACAGGAAGAAGCTACTTCGGAAGTAGCCCGAATTTATTTGGAGCTGGAGGGTTTGGTGATATGAATTCAACAGGAGAAAATTTATATAAAGCTTCTTCAGTGGCCTCATATTTACTGGGTACTGCTCATACAGCATTAGAAATTTATGCGGATCAAAAGATTGCCCAAAATGAACTACAGACTTTACGACGTGCCAAAGCCTTGGGTAGTGCCAGTTATGGAGCTACAACCGCTATCAAAAATTCAAATAAATATTTAACAGGTCTGAAAATTATAGGTAAAGGATTATCCAAGCCATTTTTCTTTGCAGGGTTAGGGATGTCTGCCATAGACGTTGCAAACGGTGGAAGTTTAGGATGGGCGATTGCTGATACTGGTGTTGGTATTTTAGGTTTAGGGGCTACTGCAATTGGAGTTGCTTTAGGAGCGCCTGTGATAGGAACTGCTATAGCTATAGGTTCTGTAGGTTATTTTACATTTAGAATTGGTTCAGAAATATACAACGAATTTGGGCAGAGTTCAAAAGGAACAAAGTGATGGAAAAATTGAGTTATTATTATAGGATGTTATTTTTCCAAGCTTGTGCAAGACGGAGTGACAAACATAAGAGTGTAGGAGAGCTTGCATCTGGAGCATATTGGGTTATTTCAGCTATGGAAGGGGTTAATTTACTAGCAATTATATACTTTGTAAGTTGGTTGGTTGAGGGAAAAGCAATTAACATAGTGTTAGTGACTGCATTTCTTATTCCTTTGCTTATTAATTATTTCATTTTTATGAAAAATGAAAAATATAAGGAGATTTTAAAGGACTTCTCAAAATATGGAGTCGGTAAAACTAACCTTAAATCTTATGGTTTGATATTAGGATACATTGTGTTTACTTTAATATTTCTGGCATTAACCGGTTTTATATACCAATATAAATAGTACAAGAATGTTGTTATATTTGATATCCCCCCGCTGAGTATTGGTGTGTCGTGAAGTCCTCGATTTGAATCAAAGACATGTTGTATAAAAGTTGGTAGTAGGCCTACCTTAATCGCTGAGTAAGCAGAGGTTGCAAACCACCTCTCGGTCCTGTTTTGGTAACGAAGCGGTATTGAACGGACAGGGGAAAAGGTCCCACTCTATCCATTACCCCCAAGAAGTCCAGGAAGGCGACAGTATTGAGCCGAATGTGTTTGGAAAATACGTCAATCCCAAGAAAATCAGACTTTCTCCAGCCAGCTTTGTACGCACAGGTATGGATAAGAAGCTAATCCAGCAACTCACCGAATATGGTCAGAATCTCAGTGCGGCGGGAGTGAATGAAATCGCAATTGCCAATGTGATCGCATTGGTGATCACCGAACTACAACAGAAACCTGTACCGGAAGCTTATATGGGCTATGCATTGTATGATACAGATTCTACCTTATATGAACAAGAGGGCTGAGCGTAAAGAAACAGTCCAGTGGACTGTTTTAGCGAAGAGCCAAGCTGTGGGTAGGAAATCCTCTCCAAGAAAGCCCGAAACAAACACGAGGAGCTGATCAAGAAGATTGCTGTACCAAAGGATGGGTATATAGAAACTTATCTTGTCAATGAAACTTCCGATGATGTATGGTTTGATCAGTTTCGTATCTTAAGTACTGGACCTCTCATCGTCCAAGAGACCCATTACGATCCTTGGGGAGTAGAACTCAGCGGGCTTGGTTATCAGTATGGCGGTATCAAAATAAATCCGTATTTATACAACGGCAAAGAGGCAAACGGCCACTTAGGAGTAAACATGTATGACTTCGGAGCTAGGATGTATGACCCAGCTATTGGAAGGTGGTTTGTACTTGATCCACTGGCGGAAAAGATGCGTAGGCATTCTCCTTATAATTATGCTATCAATAATCCGCTGAGGTATATTGATCCAGATGGATTGGAGCCGTATGAGGTGATGGGAGCTGTCAAAATGGATGGTTATGTAGCCGATGATGGAAATGGAAATTATGTAGGTGGGTCAGGAGGAAGGAATATCAAACAACAATCAGCTAATTGTAATGTATGTGACAAGGTAATTGGAAGTCTAATAAAATTATTTTCATCAATTTTTACTTCCGATAGTAATCCTGATAATAATCAAGCAGAGGGAGAATTAAGAGCTGAAAATCTCGATAGAATCAATCAAGTATCCAATGTGGTTGGTAATCTCAGAGATGCTCAAAGGGATTTTATTGATTATGCAGTCCCTCTTGGAGGCGGAACTTTAAATGCAGTAATCGACAATTCAGTTGGACAGGGTTCGGGATCGGGTATTGCTGTAGCTGCTGGTCTGGATGTTACTTTGGGATTGTCGGGTGGAGTGAAGGTTGCAAAATTTGGAAGTAGGGCATTCTTCTCTGGAGCTGGGACAGCCTCAAATGCAATTAGCGAAGGGTTTCAAACTCTGGGACAAACTAGAGCCGGAAGAAATCTTCAAAATTTAATTGATAGTAAAAATATACCTTGGTCAAAAGCGGAACCAATGTGGCAGAGATTGTCCACTACTTGGGCAAATGGTGTTCCCAGTGGAAGTACGGTGAACGTATTTTTAAATAATCCAAGAACAAATGCTATTTGGTTTAAGACTGAATTGCCAATTTTACAACAAAAGGGTGTCAATATAATATATAGATAATTAAATGATGAATATAGATAAATTAATTCGTGAAATTATTCCCCCAAATGACTATCAGCATAGAAATGGGTTTAATAATGTTCCCATATTAAATCAATTAACAGCTGACGAGAAACTTCAAATTGAAGATATACTTATAAAAATGCTGCTTTCAGCTTCAGAACAAGAAATAGATACTTTAATCGTAGAGACTTTGGCTTACCTTGGGTCTAATAAGTCGGTTCCAATTTTAAATATACTTTTAGGAAGTTGTTCTGATGAAATAACTAAGTTGGTAATTTCTACATCAATATTTGAAATAAATGATGATGAAAACATGATTGAAACTGCTATTAATATTACTAGGAATATTGATGATAAAAGTGATGCATATTACATTTACAAATTAACTTCCGCATTTTACTATTTAATAAAATTTAAGAGCAAAAGAGTTAATAGCTTTATTGAAGAGTATACTAAACATAAAGAATACCTAGTTTCCTATAATGCAAAACAAGTGTTGAATCAAAAATAGTTTATTACTTTGTGGGTGAAGAAAGTTATTCAAAAGGCTTTATAATATAAACATTTGCAAGTATTAGACTAAAACAATAAAACTCTCGGCGGTTATGTCACAGCCTGGCTGAACGCTGGAAGAAACCGTATCCTCGGTCCTTCCCGTTCTCAGGAAGTGCAACAAGGTGACAGCGTGGAGCTTGGGGTTTCCGTACAGTAGTCGGGAGGAAATTACGTAGATCCAAAGAAAATCATGTTGTCTCCAGCTAGCTTTGTACGCACGGGTATGGACAAGAAACTGATCCAGAAACTCACCGAATATGGTCAGAACCTGAGCACAGTTGGGGTCAATGAAATCGCCATTGCCAATGTGATCACATTGGTGATCACCGAACTACAACAGAAACCTGTAGCGGAAGCTTATATGGGGTACGCATTGTATGATTCAGATTCTGCCTTATATGAACAAGAGGGTTGAGCGTAAAGAAACAGTCCAGTGGACTGTTTTAGCGAAGAGCCAGGCCGTGGGCAGGCAATCTTATCCAAAAAAGCCAGAAATAAACATGAAGAATTGATCAAAAAGATCGCTGTACCTAAGGATGGCTACATCGAGACCTATCTTGTCAATGAGACTTCTGATGATGTATGGTTTGACCAGTTTAGGGTTCTCAGTACTGGACCACTTATAGTTCAGGAGACGCACTATGACCCATGGGGTGTTGAGCTTTCAGGGCTTGGTTACCAGTATGGAGGAATCAAAATAAATCCGTATTTATACAACGGCAAGGAGGCAAACGGCCACTTAGGAGTGAATATATATGACTTCGGAGCCCGACTATATGACCCTGCTATCGGGAGATGGTTTGTATCGGATCCGATGGCGGAGAAGATGCGGAGACATTCTCCTTACAATTTTGCTTTCAATAATCCGCTGAGATATATTGATCCAGATGGGATGGAGCCTTATGAGGTACAGGGAGCTGTCAAAATGGATGGTTATGTAGCCGATGATGGAAATGGAAATTATGTAGGTGGGTCAGGAGGAAGGAATATCAAACAACAGACAGCTAACTGTACTATTTGCAATAAAATTATTGCTAGTGTTCAAAAGTTGATTTCTAGTTTTATGTCAAATCCTTCCAACGAGGAGGAAGCAATTCAACAACAAGATACAAGAGATCGTGTTGAAAGAGTTTCAAATACAGTAGAAGATCTAAGAGATGCACAAAGATCTGTCATTGATGTAATACCTGGTGGGGGTACACTGAATGCAATGGTAGATGCTAAGGTAGGTTCGGGTTCGGGTTCGGGTATTGCTGTAGCTGCTGGTCTAGATATTACTTTGGGATTAATTCCCGGAGGCAAAGCCGCTAAGGGAGGAACAAATTTAGTATATCAAGGTTTTGACAAAGCGGGTGTTGTGAAATATGTAGGGATTACAGGTAGGGATGCAGCCGTTAGGTTTGGAGAACATCTTAGTTCGGGAACAGCAAAATCACTTTTAAGATATGAAGTTGTGCCAGGTGCAACGAACTTATCAAGAACAGGTGCTAGAGTTTGGGAGCAATCTTTAATCAATCAAAACGGTTTAAATACTCTATTGAATGTAAGAAATTCAATAGCACCTAAGTATTGGTTACAAAATTCAATTAAACCTTAAACGAGAAATAATATGAAATCTAAAACAAAGATAGGAGATGTTTTTTCTGTTAAAATTGAAAGTGTCGGCAAGAAATATTTTCAGTACATAATTAGCGACCTTACTCAATTAAACAGTGATGTAATAAGGGTTTTTAAGAAAGTTTATCCAATTAATGATAATCCTGATTTATCAGAAATTGTAAACGGTGAGGTTGAATTTTATGCTCATTGTGTTACAAGACTTGGGCTTAAAATGGGATATTGGGAAAGTGTAGGAAATATTATGAGTGTTGTGAATTTTGATAATGTGCTTTTTAGAAGTAGTGGGGATAATCCCCAAACGAAAGTGTCGCAAAATTGGTGGGTTTGGAAAATCAATGAAGAACAAAAACCAGTGGGGAAATTAAAAGCGGAAAATCGGAAAGCTGAAATTGGAAGTGTCATTCCTCCTGATAGTATTGTTCACCGAATACGAACAGGAAAGTATGATTTTGTATATCCTGAATTTGAATAAAAAAGGATGAGGCAATTCTTAAACATATTATTTTTCCTCACTTGAGTGTAGAATAACGGAGGTATTGTCTTGGTGTAATTTGTAATTACACCTTCATATCTTTTAGAATTTGTAATTCTAGTCCATTTTAATAAAAACAACAAAACTCCCGGCGGCTATTCCAAGGCTTGGCTGAACGCCGGAAGAAACCGTATTCTAGGTCCTTCCCGTTCTCAGGAAGTACAGCATGGTGACAGTGTGGAGCTTGGAGTATTTGGTAAGTATGTAGATCCTAAGAAAATCAGACTTTCTCCTGCCAGCTTTGTACGATCAGGAATGGATAAGAAGCTAATCCAGCAACTCACCGAATATGGTCAGAACCTCAGTTCAGGGGGAGTGAATGAAATCGCTATAGCAAATGTAATCGCGCTGGTGATCACTGAACTGCAGCAGAAACCAGTGCCTGAAGCTTATATGGGCTATGCGCTTTACGACAGTGATAGTACTTTATATGAGCAAGAGGGCTGAGCGTAAAGAAACAGTCCAGTGGACTGTTTTAGCGAAGAGCCAGGCCGTGGGCAGGAATCCTCTCCAAAAAAGCCAGAAACAAACATGAGGAGCTGATCAAGAAGATTGCTGTACCAAATGATGGGTATATAGAAACGTACTTAGTCAATGAGACTTCTGATGATGTGTGGTTTGATCAGTTTAGGATTCTCAGCACTGGACCACTGATCGTGCAGTAAACTCATGGAGCCTGTCCCGATGAATGAAGCGAAGCGATATCGGGAAGCCTTGGGAAGTGGAGCTTTCAGGGCTTGGTTACCAGTATGGAGAGGGCGGAGCGTTAAGAAAATGTCCTGTGGACATTTTTAGTGAGGAGCCAGCTTGCAGGGCGGGAGGCGAACGGCCACTTGGGTGTGAATCTATATGACTTCGGAGCCCGTCTATATGACCCTGCTATCGGGAGATGGTTTGTGCTGGATCCGATGGTACGTGAGTTTCCTTAGAACAGCACTTATGGACAACTGAAATAAAAACATCAGAAGGTTAATGTTTTATTACTTTTTCCTTAGTGTTCGCCACAATTGCACCACTAGTTTTCTAATTCCCCTTCCTTAAAAACATTTCCGATATGTTCGGAGTAGCACTTCTTCCTTTTCAAAAAAGTGCCGCAATTTGTTCTTGGGAAAGCTAAACTATTTCTTGATCAGACATCACTTCAATTTGAGTTTAGCCATTATCGCCTTTAAATATTTCGAATTGATTACTATGTAAGGTTATGATTATAAAACCTCTTTGTCTTTCATGGGGTATTTTTTACTAGAACTTTTTCCATTTTCGACGATCTTTCTTTAAATCCCATATCCATTGGTCAAGGATATACTTCCAGTTTTTGATTGGAACACCGGTTTTGGTTTGCCAGCCATTTTTTTGGAAGTGAGTAAAAAACAGGAATGCTTCTTTTTCTTCCAGCTCCTGTTGATCAAAGATGATTTTCACATGCTCAAGTAAGGGTGGAACTTCATGGCTGAATCCTAAATTTGATCCTTGCAACTCGTCTGACTTTTTAAATTCCATTTTCAGGAAACTTATTTGACTTCTTATTCTCTTCAAACAGTCTAGTAATATCGGCATGATCGTAGTATATGATTCCTCCGATCTTTGTGTATGGTATGGTTCCGCTGACGCGCATGTGTTGCAGCGTGCCGGGAGAAATGGCCAATAACTTTCTAACCTCATGGGATTTCAACCATTTCTTGGCCGGCTGCCCATTGAGGCTAGAAAGCATCTTTTTTATCTCTGATTTCAGTTCAGTTCCAAATTTCTCCAAGTCATTTAATGTGATGATTTCTGTTGGCATTTGAATTTGATTTTGGTTTACATTTCCAAAAGTCAGTCTAATGTTAGATAGAAATTCACATCACAATCAGAAGTTGGTACTAAGGTTATTTGGCTTTACTAAGCTTCCTTCGAAGCTTTTTCATGTCATCACTTACTTTTTTCTCTACCACCTTAGCATATATCTGCGTGGTTTTAATGCTTGCATGTCCGAGCATTTTACTCACAGTTTCAATTGGGACACCATTTAAAAGCGTAACAGTGGTGGCAAAGGTGTGCCTGGCCAAATGGAAAGTCAGGTTTTTATCAACATTACAAATGATTGCAATTTCCTTCAAATAGGCGTTTAGCTTTTGATTGGAAATCAATGGAAAAATTTTCCCTTTGGAGTAAGGCCTGTCTTTGTCCTGATAGAATCTGATGATATCCAGAGCCTCAGGCAAAAGTGGAACTTTTGACTTTTGTTGCGTTTTTTGTCTGCTTATCGTGATCCAATACTCTCCATCCAACCCCACTACAATATCATGGGTCATTAGGTTCATGGTGTCAATGTAGCTTATGCCCGTATAGCAGCTGAAAATAAATAGATCCCTGATGTATTTCAATCGCTGGATATCAAATTGCTTTTCTTCTATTCTCTTTAACTCAGTCGGAGTCAGACAGGTTCTTTCAACTTTTTGGTAACGAAAACTGAACTTTGCAAAGGGATCCTTGAACATCCATTCCATTCTTAAGGCTAAATTGATCACTTTCCTGAATCTTTCCAGGTGCTTCATGATCCCGTTATTTGCCAGTGGCTTGTGATGATCCTGAGGTTCATAGTTCACCAGGTATAATTCAAACTCATTTAAAAAACGGTAATTGATGTCCTGTAAGAAATAATCTTCGACCCCATACTGCGACTTGGCAAAGGCCATTACATATTTTTGGGTAGTGAAGTAATTTTTGAGAGTGCCCCAAGCCAGCACATTTCTGTACTTCTCATTGTGGTATTCAAAGAGCATAGAAACGGTATGTTCTTTTGAATTGGTGCCTAAAAGCTCGTGTTTGATTGCATCAGCCGTAATAGTGGCTTTTTGAAGCTGAAACTCCTGGTAAATCTGAATTATCCTAGCTTCTAATTCTTTCAAATAGTGGTTTAAGGATTTGGAGGATTCTTTGTTTCCCTTAGCGGATCCTAGTACAGGGTTCCAATCGCAGACATTTATTTTTCTCTTTAATGAGATGTCCACTCTGGTTCCATCAACTGTAACTCTTAAATAGATAGGAGCCTCTCCGTCCTTAATAAGGTTGTTTTTGATAAAAAACCTAATTCCAAAGGTGTTAGTCGTTTTCATAATAAATGAACTGTTTTAAAGGTTTTTACATCACTTTAAAAAAGGTCACCGAATAAGACACAGCAAAATTGCGTCAAAATGCATCAAATAAGGTTTAATCACTTTAATACAAAAATTTGAACATCAGTAAGATAAGTTACTTTCTGGGTCCTAAATTTAGGGATTAAAATATGTCACCGAATAAGACACATTTTCTTTGCTATTTGTTGATATGAACTAAACTATAAAAAACAGAAAAGCCTGTAAATCAGTAGATTTACAGGCTTTTGGTTTCCCTTGGAAAGGGTTCTGTCGGGGTGGCAGGATTCGAACCTACGACCTCCTCGTCCCAAACGAGGCGCGATACCGGGCTACGCTACACCCCGAGGTGTGTGAATTGGGTTTTATTTCAGGGGTTAAATTATAATCATTCTGATTGAAATCCGAATAGAAGCTTGGGGAATTACTTCCGAAAACTTTCGTGGCTAGGCCTCGAACTATAGCTAAGTGATCCCTGACTTATTCCTGAATCAAGTGCGAATGTAAGCAATTTTTTTTCTTTGTGTAACTATTTTGAAAATCCTTCACAAAAAATCTCAAGTATAAGGAATCCTGCCATCAACCAAATTTTCTGACCACACCAAGAGCCGCTACCAGACTAACCGAGAGGGTAAGAAGCCAAGCGATTTTATTTTTTTTATATGTGTATCCGATTTTCTGACAGTAAGGAGGTAAAAGAAACACAGGATTTGGTAAACTTAAGAATTGAGGCTGCTTCGGTCTCCCGTCATCGGTCTTCAAACCAGATAAGCGAAGGATCTAAGGTAACTGGCATCATTGCGGTTAATCAGATTTTTTTATTACCGTTTTCTGTATGTTCAATAATTATGTTTTTTCAAACTTAATTGGTGATTAACTAAGAATGGCACTAGTCTATTAGGTTCTCTGAAGTTTTATTCTTCTCGAAGGAATCTAAATTATACATAGTAGTCTTAGCAATATTTCGTAAGGATGTTTCGGTGAGAAATCCCTGATGGCTAGTGATCAACACATTTTGAAAAGTCATGAGACGTGCTATGGTATCATCCTGAAGAATAATTTCAGAGCAGTCTTCAAAAAAAAGACCTTCCTCTTCCTCATATACATCCATACCGAAATAACCCATGTGTCCGCATTTCAATGACTCAACCACATCTTTGGTATTTACGAGTGCACCTCTGCTCGTATTGATCAACATAACTCCTTTTTTCATCTTTTTTATGGTCCTGTCATTAATCAAATAATTGGACTCTTTATTGAGTGGAAGATGAAGCGTTATTATATCAGATTTCTCGCAAAGCGTTTCGAAATCAGCGTATTGAACCTGATATTTTTGTATGATTTCCTCATCTCTGATTTTATCAAATGCCAGCAAATGACATCCAAATCCGTGCAGAATTCGGGCCATCACCTTACCGATCTGCCCTGTGCCAACTATTCCCACCGTTTTTCCATTCATATCAAACCCAGTTAACCCATCAAGCGAAAAATTCTGTTCCATGATGCGATAATGAGAGCGAACCAGTTTCCTGTTCAGCGCAAGCATTAATGCAACGGCATGCTCGGCGACGGAGAAAGGTGAATATGCCGGAACTCTGGCAACTTGGATACCAAGTTTCTTAGCCATTACCATATCTACATTGT